>OHBM01003200.1_pt1 | contig 10206 bp, 10 predicted proteins | sample 1577251 | NCBI WGS metagenome assembly OHBM01 (sample SAMEA3541557, study PRJEB24748) | human gut metagenome | biome: human gut; feature: human-associated habitat; material: faeces | place: China | collected 2012
GAAGTCTGAGCCTCCACCATCATCTTCGGCGTGCCTGCCAACGTTGGAGCTGGCATTAATATTTTCTTTCCTTTATTAGTTTTAATAAATAAGGAGTCATCTCCTCCGCCAATCATAACATTAGTAGTTTTACTTTTGCTTGGATGTCTCTTATGATATTCAGCCATTATCTTTTGTTGTTCATCAAAGTCAAGCTGTTCATATTCATCATAAGACATACCAATTGTATTTAGTAAAATTTCATTAACATTATCCCTTATTGTATTTTCTGATTTCACTATTTTCACCTTTTACAATAATAATTTATTGCTAAACTAGAAATCTCTAGTTTCTATTAATCTGGTGTCCCCGATTGGAATCGAACCAACGACCTATTGCTTAGGAGGCAATCGCTCTATCCTACTGAGCTACGAGGACATAACTACATTTTAGCACAATTTGACTAAAATGTAACAATTTTTTATTTATTTAAAATCACAAAAAGCATATAGAATAGTTTCTAATTTACCTATTATCTTCTTCTTAAACTAATAGTTTCTTTTTCTTCATTAGTTTGTTTCATATCATCTAATAACACTGCATCTTTTTCTTGTAATGTTTCTCTTATTAATTCCTGAGTATTATCTTTTCGTTTAGGAAGATGCAATATTTCTAAACTTCCATTGAAGATAGTAGCATTTGGAAACAAATTTGCAACCGACTCTATATATTCACTATCATAATTCTCGCTTTTGGTACAAATCCCATTTACTAAACTTGAAGGAATTCCTCCCGGAATTGCAGACCAATCACACCTTGGTAACATACCTTCTACATGAAAAACTTTGCCATAGGGAGAAAAGGGCTCAATTACTTGATCAAATAATTCTATCTCTTCTTCTGAGTACATTTCTGTAATTTTCTCAGGACTTTGCTGCTTAACTTTTTCATATTCAAAATAGTCTAAATGCAATAATTGTTTAAAAATAGGATTTGTACTATCAAAGAATAATAGAACTTTTCCGTTTCCAAATTTCAAATCTATAAGATTTAATTGTTTAGCAGAACTTTGTTTTTTTAAATCATCCAAACCATCTTCTTGATGTATTCTACTAACAAAAGTACAAAAAACGCCTTCTTTTTCGCTCTCTATTTTTCCAAACCATTCACTAGCTAGAATTCCATACTGAGATATTCCTTTCAACGATTCTAAAGAATTAGAGCATTTGTGCCTAATCATACCAGGAAGTATTTCTACCTTTCCATCATTTTGTGGAAAAGGTTTCACATCTATTTTTTTACTCTTTTCTTGAAGCTCTAAATATAACTTTTCAAGTTTTTTAACAATGTTTTGTCGTCTTTCATCACCAAAAAAATGGTATTCTGATAGCAACTTATATTCTACTTCTATTTCTTCCAAATTACCACCTCTTAATTTCATTATTCATCAATCTCCTCTTTTACTTTTTTCTTCTTAGTATAAACTTTTTTATAATAGCAAGCTCCACACAAAGGAACATATTCTATCTTTTTATTAGCCCCATCTATTTCTATTTCTTCTCCATTAAAGGTAAATTCTCCATCTACTTTTCTAGCATTAAACTTAGCTTTTTCGCCACAAAGACATAAAGAGTTAGTCTCAAGCTCTACAATATTATCAGCAAGAGCCATTAGTCTAGCACTACCTGCAAATAATTCACCCTTAAAATTAGTTCTTAATCCATAACAAGAAACCTTAATATTTGCCTTCTTATTAATCATCCATAATTCTTCTATTTGTTTTTCAGTTAAAAACTGTACCTCATCAACAATTATATGATTACAAAATAATATATTTTCTATATTACTAGTAGTTAATATTCTATCTTCTTCATCAAGTAAAATATCAACCTTTCTAGTTTCTCCTTTTTTGATAATATAATCATTACCCTTAGTATCAACCATAGGTTTAATCAATAAAACGGTTTGACCATTTTCTTCTAAATCATGAATCTTTTGAAAAATTCTAGTAGTTTTACCACCTTTCATCGCACTATAGTAAAATGATAAATCTTCTTGCATTTTTAATCCTTCTTTCTAAAATGATGATAACAATGTATCCATCTCTTCTTTTTCTTTGCTATCCATTGAATTAGTTTTTAAATCTTCATTAAACCAATCAGGTAGTATTTCTTTTTGTTTACTAGCTACTACTTTATTATTTTTATTAGTATTAGTAGACATAGCTATCTTCTTCATCTTTTTATATTCTTTTTCAGTAAGACGCATCGCTTCTTCTACTGTTTCAATATTAAGTCTTTTCCACTGACCAGCTATAGTTTCTAAATAGCTTCTATTTAGTTTTTGATTATTAAGTTTTAAAGCATATGATATTAAAACATTAACTACTCCTGATGATAATTTTTGTTCTATCATCAAGTCTTCAATAAGTTTTAAGTCCCGTTTAGTAGGTTCTGCACCTTTTTGTTTACTCTTTAAGTAGTCATAAGGAGAAGTATTTTCAAAGGTATAAGCCATCTTAGCCCATTTAGAATTATCTCCTTCTGGTTTCTTTAAAAACTCTGGTTGGCGTTGATAGATTAATGTTGGAAGACTACCAGCATGATCAAACTGATAGTAGTTTCTACAACTCTTTCTTAACAAGGTTCTATCAACTAGTCCTTTTTCATTAATAGATGACTGTACCAGTCCTGCCATATTAGTAGTATCAAAATTATAAACAAGAGCTAGCGAATTAATTAACTCTTTTACATCCTCTGTAAAACATCTACTAGATACAATAGATCCTGGAATAGAACTTATTAATAGATTGAAATCAATCACTCTTTTAGATATAATCTTAGCTTCTTTTCTCTCTTCGATAATGTCTAACACTTCAAATGGTTTTAAATTACTACTTTCAAATACTTCATCAAAAGAAGAACTAACATCTTCATAGTCTTTTAAACTAATCTTTGGAACTTGAAATATTTCTTGTCTTTTAGCATATTCTTTTTTACCTATATTATTATATAGAACAATATTTAGTATGGGGTGATGAAAAAACTCACTAGCCGAAATAGGAGAAAACAAAAGATAAACATAATGATTAACATTTCCTTTTTTAATATAAGTCTTAATAAGTCCAACCGCTTCTAGTTTTTCTCTTGCAATCATTATATCTTCTAGTTTTAATTGCATAGTAGCCATCAAATGGTGATGATTTAAGTCTTCACTCATTTGATTTAGAGAATCAAGATCATCTACTAAAGCAAAATACAAACTAACAGCAGTATAACCAATAATTGGTTGATAAAGCATTGTTAAAAGTTTACGGTCTTCACTATGAAGAACTGTTTTATTAATAACGATATATTGATCAGCCGGTAAGATAGTTAAATTCTTCATAATAAGACCTCCCTTAAAAAATTATAAACTAAAAGCAAGTCTTCTTCAAGATATAATCAAAAGAAAAGTTACAAATCAACTACTCCAGCTATATTCTCTACTATTTTTACTTATTTCATATAATATATTATAAATATATCAAAAAGAGTCATAAATAATGCAAAATTATGACATTTTAACTTTGACATATTTATGACTTTCTATATTAACATTTATATCGGGTCCCAAGAGCCGATCAGTCTGCTCTTGGGACACTTATATCATTTTGTTTGTTTTTCATCTTTCTTTTCTTCAATTTTTTCCGTCCACCCAACTGGACGTCGCCCATCAGAATCGGGTCTACTACCTCCCTTTTCTATTCCAAGATGTATGGTGATTCTTTCGTTCCTGATCCTGTTATCACCTTAATTGTGGATTTTAGATGTACGACTGGCCGAGCCACCGCAAAAGAATGAAAAACATCAACATGGTGGATTTCACCAGTTTCAAAAACAAAGAAAGCATTGTCACCATCGGAAATTGGGGTTATTGTCCATTGTGTAGTTGATGTATTTAAAAGCCAGTCATTGTTTGTACAATCACTATAACTACTATCGTCCCAATTTCGTAATTCTTTTCCCATACAACTTGCTCTATTGTTATTACTTCCTCCACTTGTCGCATAGCCATAGTCACTTGGGTACATTAATCCTACTTTTCCTGTCCAGGATGTGGAGTGGCAACCTTCATAACAATTTACGTTTGTTCCTCTTTCTCTTTGATAAAATATCGATGTTGTTGCATTATCGTTAGCAATACTCCCCCCTAAGTACCACTTTGCTTCCCCTATCATTAATTTTGCTGTGGCTGTTAGACCTGTGTAAAAAGTTCCTGTATTTAGTGTTGTATTCAAAGAAGCTGTACTCCATTCATTTCGACTGTCAGCCCATTCAATTTCACCGTCTATTACTTCATTTCTTATTATCTTTAGTCTTTTTTCTACCTTTCCTGTTCCATCATCTGTATCAAAGACTCCGATTATTCGCCATAACTCATCATTAAATTTTACGTAGTTATTAGGGTCAGCTCCTATATAGCGATAATCTGTTAGTGCTGTTGTTTGCTCTGTTGCATCATGCGTAAATGTCCACATCTCTTTCTTTTGAGCATCTGTTGCACTGTTATAATCTAAATTTTCTGCATTTGCTTTATCCATTATTAGTTTAGTAGCTAAAACTGGATTTGGCATCTTATCTCCTGTCTTACCATAAGCATTTATCTTTATACTAAATGCTAAGTTTCCTCCATCTCCTTGAGGGTTATATGACTCATCTACATACATTCTAAGGCGATACTTTGTTGAGAAACTTGTAGATGTTGTTCCTTTTGCTAGACTCATCATATTAGTAGGACGCCCTGTATATGTATTTTCTGTTGATTCAGTTGTATATACAGTTGGTGCCATTACCTCTGTTTCATTATTATTTTCATCTAGACTTGTTAAATATAGTTTTATATATTTACCATCTATCTTTTTAGTACCTGTTGTTACATCATCTGCTGCTATTTCCCAGTTGATGTTTTCTGTACCCTTGATTGTACCTGATAAAGTAAAATCAAAGTATTCTCCAGCTGTTAACCTAACTTTTCCTGTGGCATCAGTAGTTGGTAGAGCATTATTCATACTTATTGTATTAGTTGACTCAGTATACTTCATCGTTATAGCTCCTGTTGTAATAGTATTTTCCTTCTTACCGGTTCCAGTAAACTTAAAAGCTGCATAACTGATTCCTACTATCATTAGAACTAGTACTAAGACAAGTCCGATTGATAATAGTAATTGCTTTTTGTTATTCATTTCTTCTTCACTCCTTCTATTTTATTTACACTAAAAAACAAGATAAGACTGTTCTATCCTGTTATTAATGCATGATAAAAAAAAGTAGTGTTACTGTCTAAATTGGCTTCCCCTGTTAACTGTTGATTAACTAAAGAGGTGCTTATACTTTTTCTTAATTCACTAGTTGTTGATTTGCAAATTAAAATGTACATCATAAGTAACACCACCATTTCTTATCTTTAATTAAATTCTATCACGGAAGGGATGGTTATTCAACTATTTTTTGAATTGATTAGTGTGATCTGTAACGATGATTAAACTAAATTTGTCTATACTTCTTGCTTTTTCCCCTACTTTTTTGTATTATATATAAGAAAGAAATTTAAAACATTTGCAATATTTATAATTTTTTGGTAAAATGTAGATGTTTAACAAGAAGCGAGGTGAAATTATGCCAAATATTAAAAGTGCTAAGAAAAGAGTTCGTAGTAATGAAAGAAAAGCTGATGTAAATACACTTGTAACTTCAAGTATGCGTACAGCAGTTAAGAACTGTGAAAAAGCTATTCTTGCTGGTAAAGGTGAAGAAGCTAAAAAGACTTTAAATATTGCTATTCAAAGAGTTGATAAAGCTTGTACTCATGGATCAGTTCATAAAAATAAAGCTGCTCGTTTAAAATCAAGATTAACTAAAGCAGTAAATAAAATGGAAGTAAAAGAAGCATAATATTACGCTTCTTTTTTTTCTAATTCTCTTAAATATCTTTCTATAGCATCATTAACTGGTGGTAACTTATAAAATCCATTTGCCACTAGTTTTTCTTTGTCTAATAATGAATTTTTAGGTCTTGATGCTTGTTTCTTATTAATCATTTTTTGATATTCTAAAGTAGTTACATCAATAACTTTAGTATCTTTATCTTTTAATATTAATCTTGCAAAGTCTGCCCAACTATAAACTCCTTCATTAGTTGCATGATAAGTTCCATACTTAGTAGTTTTACTCATATCGTATAATAGTTTCGCTAAATCATAAGTATAAGTTGGACTACCTATTTGATCTGCTACTACGGTTAACTCTTTATGAGTCTTAGAAAGATTAAGCATAGTCTTAACAAAGTTATTACCATTAATTCCAAATACCCAAGATATTCTTACGATAAAATGTTTTAAATAACTACTAACTATTTCTTCTCCTTCTAGTTTAGTCTTTCCATAAATAGATTTAGGATTAGTCTTATCATCAACTAGATAAGCACCTTTCTTTTCCCCATCGAGAACATAATCAGTACTGATATAGATGATTTTAGCATCAACTTCTTTTGCTGCTTCTGTCATATTTTTAGTACCATCAACATTAACTTTATAACAAGTATCAGTATCAATCTCTGCTTGATCAACTTTAGTATAAGCGGCACAGTGAATAATAACATCAGGGTTAAACTCTTTAGTCTTAGAGACTACTATTTCTTTATTAGTAATATCAAACTCACTACTTGTTGGTGCATAAATATCAGTAACACCATTTTCTTTTAGAACTCTTACTACATCATAACCAAGTTGACCAGTAACACCAGTTACTAAATATCTCATTAAAAATCAACCTCTGTTTCTCTAAGTGGTTTTCTTACCTTATCTTTTTCTGATAAGACTGGCTCTTTAATGTTATATTTTTCAAATTGCCAATCAACATTAATTTCATCATCACACCAAAGAATACCACCTTCTGTAGAAGGACTATAAGGGTAATCTACTAAATATTGAAATAAAGTATTATCTTCAAGAGTTAAAAAACCATGAGCAAAACCTTTAGGTATTAATAACTGACGATGATTAGTAGCTGTTAACTCTACACTTACCCATTCTTTATAAGTAGGTGAATCATGTCTTAAATCTACTGCTACATCTAAAACAGATCCTTCTAAACATTCTACTAATTTAGCTTGAGAAGTCTCTCCTTTTTGGTAATGTAATCCTCTTAAAGTACCTTTCTTACTAAAAGAACGATTTCCTTGTACTACCTTAGGTAAGACACTTCTTGCCTTATCCATCTTTTTATCACTATAAAACTCCATAAAGTAACCTCTCTCGTCATTAAAGACATCAGGTTCTATTATGTAACAATCTTTTAATTTAGTTTCTATTATTTTCATCTTCATCCTCCATATATATACTCATTAAATGTTCACCATAAGTATTTTTCTTCATTAATAGTGCTTGTTCTTTCAACTTTTCTTTAGCTAACCAACCATTCTTATATCCAATTTCTTCGGGACAACAGATAGTTATATTTTGATGCTCTTGAATAGTTCCTACAAAGTTAGTAGCTGTTAATAAACTTTTAAATGTTCCGGTATCAAACCAACCATAACCTTCTTTTAAAGAGATTACTTCTAGTTTATCTTCTAAAAGATATAATCTATTAAGATCAGTTATTTCTAGTTCCCCACGTTTAGATGGAGTTAAACTTTTAGCTTTACTACTTACTCCCTTAGGATAAAAGTATAATCCAGTTACTGCATAATTGCTCTTAGGACTAGTTGGTTTTTCTTCAATACTAACTGCTTTTCCTTCATTATTAAATTCTACTACCCCAAATCTTTCTGGATCATGAACATGATAACCAAAAACAGTAGCTTCCCCTTCTTCTGCTTTTATAACAGCCCTAGATAGTTCATCTTTAAGACCTGCTCCATAGAAAATATTATCTCCTAAAACCATTGCACAACTATCATTTCCAATAAACTCTTCTCCTAGAATAAAAGCCTCTGCTAAACCATTAGGACTATGTTGTACGATATAAGAGAAATTAACTCCATACTTTTCCCCAGTTCCAAGTAACTTTTCAAATCTAGGTAAATCTCTTTCGGTGGAGATAATTAATATATCTCTAATACCTGCTTGCATAAGTACTGATAAAGGATAATATATCATTGGCTTATCATAAATAGGCATTAACTGTTTACTAGTTACCTCTGTTAAAGGATATAGTCTTGTTCCACTACCCCCTGCTAAAATAATTCCTTTCATTTTTTAAATCCTCCTTTTAAAAATACTCTTATATATATTGTTAGTAATGTTAAATCACTAGTGAATTTTAGCCTTTTAATCTCTTTTTCAGTTGCATAGTGATACTTCTTCTCAAAGTATCTTTGACTTTCTTTTAATATTTTAAACTTATTAATAGTTCCTACATTATGATCTATACTTACTGAGTGATCGTGAATTATCACAACATCATTACAGACTATTAAGTCATAACCAACATTTTTAAGTTTTTCTCCTAAAATATTTTCTTCATAATATAAAAAGACATTCTCATCAAAATAATTAATTCTCTTTATTGCTTCACTTTTAATCATAAAGAAACAACCTGATACTGCTTCTACATAAGAATACTTTCCTTTATAGTGTTCTTCATCATAATCCATATATTTCTTTTGAAACTTCTTACCAATTACCGGTAGATTGATTAACATCTCTTCTTTAACAGTTGGTATCTTCCAACCTCTACTTATCATATTTTGTTGAAAGACTACTGGACTTGCTACTGCTACTTTTCGCATCTTTAACCCTTCCTGTAAGGTAGTAATAGTCTCTTCACTTGATATTACTATATCCGTATTAGAAAGAATGATATCGCACTTTCCATATAACTCTATTGCTCTTTTAACACCAATATTCATACCCGCAGAAAAACCTTTATTAGTATCTGCTTTAACAACTTCTAATTTATCATTTTCTAATTTTTTTAATATTTTATATGAATTCTCAGTTGAAGCATTATCAACAATAATAATCTTACTGATAGATTTATAATCTTTTATATTTTTAACTAATCTCTTAGTTAGTTTACTAGTATTATAATTTATTATAATAAAAACTAAATCTCTCAAATTAATCCTCCTTTCTTATCTTTAGCAGTTAAGATAAGTACTACTAAAATACTAACTGCTGGTGCCATAATAATGTGTCCTGTAAAGAAGCTTAATATAATTGTTAAAAAGCAAGCTAGTAGATATGTTACTTTCTTAGTAAATGATTTTGACTCTAAATATCTTTTAATTGCTAGTCTTAAAAAGTATAGATAAATAACCATATAAATAGTAAAACCAATAATACCTTGTCTTAAAAAGATATCAATATAATCCATCTCAACCATCTTAATACTTACCTTATCCGTACCATATCCTTCTATATAACCAATCCCCCCTAATTTTTCTATTAGTGGTGCCGTCTTATAATAGTTAACACTATTTTTCATAAACTTAAGTCTTGAACTAAAGATAAAATGGTCAACTAATTTTTCACTTTTAAATATATCTGTTACTTTATCAACTTTCAAGTAATCTAAATGAATCTTAATATTCTTATAAAAGGTTGTCTTAGGAATTAATAATGATAGACAAAAAAGTATTGTAATAAATATTGTACTTACCCCTAAGACTTTTTTATATTCTCTCTTCTTAATCATTTTATATAAAAATATTAATAAATAACAAGTTAGAATAAGAATAAATGTAAGAAGTGGTGTTTTAGTTCCCATACTTAATAAGACATATAGTAAGATAGCAAGAGAAAATATTGATTTAATAATATTATTATCTTTATACAAATTAAGAAAGAAAAATGGCATTAGAATAGAGATTATTCCTCCTACTTCATTAGCACTATTAAAGAATCCTAAACTTCCTTTCTTAGTTACTTCATAAGTATCAAACCCTATTCCTAGAAGTGAGGGAATAAAGATTCCTAAGAGATAGGTAAACATTATATAAGAAAAATATTTCTTTGGTACTATCTCCAACTTTTTTTCAAACATTGCTGAAAAACTAATTAAAAGGAAGGGAAAGTAAAAAGTCTTAAAAACATTCTTAAGTTCATAAAACAGGACATCACTACCCTTATTAACTAATACTATTCCCATAAAAAATATTATATATATCATTAGTGAAAGACTAAATCCCTGCGCCGGCAAGGAGATCCGCGCTGCCTTTTCCGCGGAAAAGGATCCTCTGCTC
>OHBM01003201.1_pt1 | contig 10203 bp, 13 predicted proteins | sample 1577251 | NCBI WGS metagenome assembly OHBM01 (sample SAMEA3541557, study PRJEB24748) | human gut metagenome | biome: human gut; feature: human-associated habitat; material: faeces | place: China | collected 2012
AACAAGCATTTTGCAGCGCAAAATAGGCATTTGTATAGACGAATGCACTGCTTGCCACAACAATGCGTTCCTTTTGGGTCGCAGTCCGAATGAAAAGCTGAACACAGTACAGCCCCGAAGTTTTCAAAAAAGTCATGGAGCAGGTCGAGAACTTTGAGGAGAACAATTAAATCTTCCATAAAGCAGAAATACGGCTATATTCAGGCTTCACACTGAAATATAGCCGTATATTTTTTGTATCGCTAATAGTTGTTGTATTTGCTCTTGAAAACAGCGCAAAGATTTATTATAATAAGATAAATGGTTGTATCTTGTGCAAAGGAGCTGTGAAGAATGAATCAGAACTACCGCCGCAAAACAGAAAAGGTTTATGTGAAAGTGACTTCTGATTTTGATGCAACCGGCTATATGCAGCCCCGGCAGATTATATGGGGCGATGGTCGGACGTACCCCATTGAGCAGGTGCGGGACTTCCGCCCAGCATCTACCATTGCCGACCTGCCGGGGGACTGTTATACTGTAATCATTAAAGGACAAGAGCGGCATTTGTTTTTTGAACGTGCGGACCGAACGTTTCCCAGCCGCTTCGGGCGGTGGTTTGTGGAGGTCTGATAAGCACACGGAAAGGACAGGACGATGGACGGCAAAAAGCGCACCTATCTCGCAATCGACCTCAAGAGTTTCTACGCTTCGGTGGAATGCGTTGACCGCCATCTTGATCCGCTGACTACCAATCTGGTGGTAGCAGATGCTACCCGGACAGAAAAGACCATCTGCCTTGCGGTATCGCCCTCCTTAAAGGCATATAAAATACCCGGCAGAGCGCGGCTGTTTGAAGCCGTCCAGCGAGTGAAAGAGGTCAACGCCCAGCGGCTACAAACTGCTATCCGGCAGAAAAAGACGGTCCGGGGAGAGGATGGCAAGTACCACTTTACCAGCACCTCTTTCGATGCCAACGCCCTGAACGCAGACCCTGCACTGGGGTTGAGTTACATTGTTGCGCCGCCCCGGATGCAGCGGTATCTGGATGTGTCCACCCAAATCTACAAGACCTACCTCAGATATGTGTCCCCGGCAGATATTTACCCCTACTCCATCGACGAGGTTTTTATTGATGTGACGGGCTATCTGCCCTATTACCATATGAGCGCCCATGAACTTGCCATGACCATGGTGCGGGAGGTGCTGTACAACACCGGCATCACCGCAACGGCAGGCATCGGCACCAACCTCTACCTTGCAAAGCTGGCCATGGACATTGTGGCAAAGCACATCCCGGCGGACAAGGACGGTGTCCGCATTGCGGAGCTGGACGAGCAGTCCTACCGGTATCTGCTGTGGAACCATCGCCCGCTGACGGATTTCTGGATGACCGGCCCCGGCACCGTGAAAAAGCTGGAAGCCCACGGCATCCACACCATGGGGGAGCTGGCGCGGCTGTCCCTGCAGAACGAAGACTGGCTCTACGATACTTTTGGCGTGGACGCAGAGATCCTCATCGACCACGCCTGGGGGTATGAGCCCTGCGGCATGGCCCAGATCAAGAGTTATAAGGCCAGCACCAACAGCATCAGCGAAGGGCAGGTGCTGGGCTGCCCCTACACCAATGAGAAGGCGGCGCTCATCGTGCGGGAGATGGCAGAGCTGCTCATGTTCCGCCTGACCGAGAAAAAGCTCGTCACCGACTCGTTGACGCTGGAAGTGGGCTACGACCGGGAGAATGTGGATAGCGGCGGCTACCGTGGCACCACCCAGACCGACCGCTATGGCCGCACCCTGCCGAAGGCGGCCCACGGCACCGTGCGGCTGGAAACGCCCACGAACCTGGGCAGCCAGATCGTGGAGCAGAGTGTGAAGCTGTTCCGCCGCATCACCGACCCGGCCCTCACGGTGCGGCGCATCAACCTGACGGCCAACCGGGTGCAGGAAGATGCAGGCGTCGAGCAGGTGGACCTGTTCCACGACACCCAGAAGCAGGAAAAGGAAAAGCGCCTGCAGCAGACCATGCTGGACATCCGGAACCGGTTCGGCAAGAACGCGCTGCTCAAGGCCAGCAGTTATGAGGAAGGGGCTACCATGCGCCAGCGCAACGGCCAGATCGGAGGGCACAAGGCATGAAGGAATATCAAGAAAGTGCGCTGGGCCGCGAAACTGCCCGCAAGTATGCGGACATCCTGGACAAAAGCCGCCCGGACAGCCAGTTCATCCCCCGCCGCAACCCCCCCCGCATGAGCCTGCAGAGCCGGGCAAAGATCTTCTCGCCCTTTGCGCCGCTGCGGGGCCGGGAGATCGAGGAGATCAGCGGGGAAGATGCCGACCCCGGGGCGTGAGCAATTGACGCTTTGTGCGCAGGCAAAACAACCTTTTTGCATTCCCGGCGGGGATGTGCTAGAATAGAGAAAATGCATTGCCAAAGGAGAACCCCCTGATGCCGAATATCATTGAGATCACAGACATTTCCGCCCCGGAGCTGGACGTTTACGCCCGGCTGACCCAGGCGCAGCTGCGCAATCGGCTGGAGCCGGAAAAGGGCATCTTCATCGCCGAGAGCCCGAAGGTGATCGCCCGGGCGCTGGACGCCGGGTACCAGCCGCTTTCGCTGCTGATGGAGCGCAAACAGATCACCGGCCCGGCCCAGGACATCCTGACCCGCTGCGGGGACGCCCCGGTATACACGGCCGACCGCGAGATGCTGGCCCGCCTGACCGGCTACGAACTGACCCGCGGCGTGCTGTGCGCCTTCCACCGCCCCGCGCCCCGCACAGTAGAGCAGGTATGCCGGGATGCCCGCCGGGTGGCTGTGCTGGAGGGCATCGTGGATTCTACCAACGTAGGCGCTATCTTCCGCAGCGCTGCCGCGCTGAACATGGATGCCGTGCTCGTCACCCCCTCCTGCTGCGACCCGCTGTGCCGCCGCGCGGTGCGGGTAAGCATGGGCACCGTGTTTCAGGTGCCGTGGGCGCAGATCGGCACCTGCCCTGCCGACTGGCCGGATAACGGCAGTGCCCAGCTCCACGCGCTGGGATTCAAGACCGCTGCCATGGCGCTGAGTGACCGCTCGGTCAGCATCGACGACCCCGCCCTTGCCGCCGAGCCAAAGCTTGCCATCGTGCTGGGCACCGAGGGCGATGGGCTGGCCAATAGTACCATCGCCGCCTGCGATTACACCGTAAAGATTCCTATGTCCCACGGGGTAGATTCCCTCAACGTAGCCGCCGCCAGCGCCGTAGCTTTCTGGCAGCTTGGCCGCTTGTAAGTCCTCGCTTGTGCTCTCCGAAATTGCTTGACAAACGCCCCAAAACGCGGTACACTATCAGCGTCATCATCATGGGCCTATAGCTCAGCTGGGAGCCCATGCGGTCCTTAAACAATCTGGAGTTATATACCACGCGCCCCCAAGCGGTTTTTGGGGGCTTAAATATGGGCTCGTAGCTCAGTTGGGAGAGCGTTCGGTTCGCATCCGAAAGGTCGAGGGTTCGACTCCCTTCGAGTCCATAAAACGCCGTATCGTTTAACACGATACGGCGTTTCTTTTTGCCATTCCTTGCAAAATCGTGCATCATTCGTCTTAACAGCGCAAAATCGCGTGTGCAGCATTTTTAGGCACAATGCTTATGGTTTCACCTGCTGTTTTGTCTAAAACGACGATTCCGGCATTTGATGTACAACGCCCAACTTTTTGAGGATTTTGCGACTTATTTTTCTGATTTTTGCCCCGACCAGCCGTTGCTGCGTGACGCTTGAACTCCTCAAATTCGTCCAGCGGTACATTAAGAACGATCTCGATATTATAGTCGCGTCCGACACGCACTTCTTTGATAAACTGTTTCAGAATGGCCTGACGCCTTTCAAAACTAGCGCCCTTATAGGTGCTTGCCCATGTGAACAGATCACTGCAATTACGTTCAGCTTTCTGGTTTTGCTCCTCGATCTCCTTCAACTTCTTTTCCGAGTCTGCCAGATTGGTCTGTGCAATAAGCAGTGCTTCCTTGTTTTCATTGACCATCTGCTGGATCATCTCGCGGTCGAGTCCGCTTGTTCCTTGGATGACACGAATCATTTCCTTTTTTAACGCATCCTGTTCGTCAACCTTGGTCTGGACTTCCTCTTTCCAACGAGTTGCTTCCTTTTTGGCAGCATCCAAATCTTTACGCCGCATTTCTTCCAGAAGATTGCTCTTGGAGCACTCCAGAATTTCTTCAAATTTCATGCACACGATGCTTTCTACAACTGCGTCCAGTGTCGTCACACCATAACCGGACTGTCCATCGCACTGCCCCGGATGCCGAACATTAAAGTTGCAGCTATAACGATAACGCTTTTCTTTTACGACAGTACCATCTGCCCGAAGCCGAGTGCGTCCGCTGCTGGTAATATTCAAACGATTGCCGCAGTGGGCACAGAACACTTTACCACAAAGCAAGGCATGAGGACTGTACGAATCCGCATCCTCGCCCTTTTCTTTGCGACGAGTATTTCGCAGCTCCTGCGCTCGTTCAAATACTTCCGGCTCAATAATCCGTAACTCAGGGCATTCTTTTTCAACGTTACCATTGATAAGATATCCTGTGTAGCCTTTGTTACGAATCATCCTGCCAATCGTAATATTAGGGATGTTCTTACCATTGCGCCCCATAATATTGTGTTCGACAAGATAGTTGCAGATTCGTTTTGCGCCGTATCCCTCATAAACATACTTCTGAAAGATCAGGCGCACCACGGCGGCTTCTTCCTCGTTGATCTCCAAATCGCAGACAGCTTGGTTCTTTTTGTTCAAGCGGCCTTTCTGGACACGCTTGTAACCAAAAGCTACAATGCCGCCAGTGTAGTGACCTTCTTCCGTAAGCTGTTCTATACGGGTACGAGTACGGATAGAAGTTTTGATACTTTCGCCGGATGCCTGCCAGTAGCGGATGTAGTTCATCAGCTTATCGACATGAGAATCAAATCTCTGCTGGCCTTCATTTACGCTCCAGACCTCGACCCCTTGCTTCGTGAACCATTCCACGATAAAGGGCGTTTCGTCGTCACGCCGACCCAAACGGTCAAACATGAACACCAGAAGAACATCGAACTCTCCGGCAGCAGCCGCTTGCTGAAGCAACTGGAGCTGATCGCGGTCTTTTGCAGACTTCTTAAAACCGGAAACGCCTTTTTCGGAAAACTCCTTGACGATTTCCCAGCCCTGCCGTTCTGCAAATTCGTGGCAGGCTTCTTTTTGCATGGGTATGTCATCCTTTTCGACCTGTCCAATGGTCGAAACACGGTATAAGGTATATACACGTTTTTTCATCGTTGTCACTCCTATGTAAACTAAAACAACGATACTGTGCGCACACTCGTTTGGTTGAATTGGTTGCTGCATCAACTGTACCATTATTTTAGTGCTGGGCTATCCTTGTTGCAAGGATGTCGATTCAACTATAATTCTTGGCTTCTTCGCAGAGGGTATCATGAATCAGTTTCTGAAGAACCTCCATACTGTCACCATCTTCTGCATAAGTGATTTTCACTTTGCAGCCATTAACGATATACGAATCCTGCGACACAGGAATCACATTCATATTGGTCATATCTAGTCCCTCTTTCAAAAGTAGCTATAATACGATATAATTATGTAACAAGGGGCACCCGCAGCTTGCAGGTGCCTCTTGGCAGAGAAAATATGTTTTAGAACTTCATCGGCAGAGCGTCCTTGCGGCCTTTACCGTTGTAAGCCATGTAGATGGGAAAAACGTATTTCTTCCATCCGGGCAGCTTTGCAGGGTTATCCCTGCCAACACGGTAAATCTCCATGGGATGGACGCTGCCAAGCGCACGAACCAGCCGTTCCTCGCTGAACTCGCCGTGATACAACTCCACAAAGTGCATCATGCCACGCAGGACAGATGCACGGAATGAATCAGGCTTGCCATCCCACGCAGCCACGATTATCCGCAGGGATTCGCAGTAGATCTTTTCGCCCATCTCGTTATACAGCTTGAGCGCGGTGCCCACGCAGCTGATGCGGTAGTCGCTCAACTGCAAACTGTCATAGTTGAATGCCAGCCCCATCCGGTTGGTAGCAGCGAGAAATTCTTTGGAAGGAGCATCATCGCCCGCAACCTTTGCTCGCAGCTTGATGCCCGCAGACAAAGGGGCAGAATGGCCGTTCTGCTCGGCAAAGAGCAGAGCTTCCTGCTGCATGGTCATACCGGTGTAGACCTTGCAGAGAATCGGCAAGGCTCTGCCGCCGTTACGAAGGATGCGCGCTTCGATGGTGTGCTGGCCATCCACCACATAATACTTGCCGTTGCGGAAGCTGATCTTCGGCTCATTCGCAACGTATTCGTTGAAGTCAGCAGCAATCAGTTCCACCCGCTTACGCTGCACACCCCGCTGGTAGATTTCACGGGGATAGATCAGCTTACTGCTGTGAATCACCCTCATTTGGTAAGGCGGGGTGATATTGAAGGAAGCTGCAAAATTTTCAGTGTCATTCTTCAGGCGCATCTGATTTCCTCCTTAATTCGCCAAATGTATTTTTCAGCTTCGGTCAAAATCTCAGTCACTTGCTTCTTACGCTTCGGGCTGGTGAGCAAGCTGGGATTAAAGGTGAAGCTGTATTCGAGCCGCTGGATCATTGCGTGAACAGCGGATTGCAGTTCGGTGTATAACATCATTTCTTCGACTGTTCCTGCATCCTCAAAATCGGATTTGATAGGAGTGTAGGGATACACAGGCGGCTTACCGTCAACTACTTCTGGCGGTGCGTAAGCCGCCGTAGAACGGACGATAGGTTTGAGCTTTTGGATGCTTCCCATTGGGTTCAGAGCAAGGCTGATTTTCACAGCATCATCGACCCGCCCCATCTCTTCTGGGGTGAGGTGTCCGACAAATCTTTTGACACGGCTTTTATCGATGGTGAAAATCTGTTCAGCCTGAACGATGGACGGCTCCAGTCCCTCCGGTTCCACCAGACAATGCGTTGGTTGCGTAGCTTTCTTCTCTGTCTTACTTGTCAAAGTCGCAACGATCAATGTCGGTGAGCAGGAATTTCCCACGTCGTTTTGCAAGATGACCGCTGGACGGGTTCCGCTTTGTTCGGAACCCGTGCGGTTGTCAAGTCGAACGAAGTAGATGTCTCCGCGTTGGAATTTCAAAGTAGATTCCAAATTGCGAAACCTCCGTTTGGATATGTAAGAAACCCACTGCACCTCCTAGGCAGCAGGTTTCTGTTGAAGTATGGGAACAATTCTTTTTATACGATACACATCATCTCCTTCGATGACTGAGATAAAGCACCGGTATCAACGGTGCATTACAACATAATCGTAACCGCGCCGGGTCTGACAGACAGCGCAAGTGTCCATGCTGTTGTCTGCACTCGGCACGATAGCAATTTTGAAAGCCTTGGCTTCTACGAAATGTCGCAGACAGGTTGCACAGAGGGTTCGGATGGACTTGATCATTTCCGGGGTCAGTTCCATCTCCTCATAAATTTCCTGTTCGCGCACCGTAGGATTCAACTCGTCCATTTGAGTAGTCCTCCGTGTTAGTAAAGGTGATTAGCGGATAAATATGTAAAAGAACAGGAGTGACCGGAGACCGAAAACAGCATCCGGTCACTCCTGATAAAATATGTTCAGGTCTCGCATATTCGCCCTCGGCCCCCTGCGAGTGGGGCATGAACATCTGGCAGCGGACTTGTACCGCTTCATTGGCATTTCAGCCACCCCGTCTGCTTTGTGACCGGGCCGCGAATTACGGAAGTATCATTATCGGAGTACCAGATGACGGAACTATTCAGTTTTCAAGGTACGCGAGGTCGGACGCTTCGTGTAGTGGCTTTCGCCATCTGGTGAATCGTCCTCTCACTTGGTAGGCATCGAGAAAGGGCAAAAAGTAACCAGAAAAAGAAATTCGTTCAAAAGTTTTTCAAAAATTTAGTAATTTCCTCAATTCGCTTATGAATTGCAACCTTCGAGCCACCCAGCTCTCCTGCAATCTCGGATTCCGTGTAGCCGACGTAGACGTAGAGCGTAAGAATTTTGAGGTCAAGTTCCGATAAGCTTTCAAGAGCAGACAGCAGTTGTTCGTCCTCAATTTTTCCGACCCATGCAAAACGGCTGTTGGTTTCGCAGTAGTGGTCCGTAACAGAAATAGCTTCCTGATACTTGTTCATCAATGGCGAGTAGGATTCTTCGCTCTGTTCAAAGGACGGAGCTGCAATTTCCTGCGTATGGTTCTGGTAAGAACGATTAGCGTTAAAAACAGACCAGTCGTAATCGTACATTGCCTGAATCGCTTCGTTTCTCATGCCAGCATTCTCATACTGCTTACGGGTCACAGCCCACTGGCTATCAAAATTCTTCTTTTCCAAACCGTAGTTAAAGCCCATGTTAAACCTCCAAATTTTCGATAAAGCGTAAAAAGTCGAAAATTTGGAAGGCTACGGATATTTCGCCGCTTGGGGCATCCACGAAAAACGGACAAACATAAAGCCTGCTCCTTTTTACGGGAGCAGGCTACCTGAAGGCTAAAAAAATAGCCGGACAACCAACTAACAGAGCGGTTCTAAAGCAGAATCACTCTATCAGCTGTTGCCCGGCTATTTGGTGCGCGTTTCATACATTGCCTTGCGGCAATGGCCCGTTGCTCGGTGACGAACAGTCCATATTCAGGGTGCAATGCACCCGATTTTTAAAATTGTGTTTTGCCTATAAAGTAATCAACGCCTGCGATAGGCTAAATCAACCGTTGCTACGTTGCCGCACTTGAGGCACTTTATACGGATAGTGCCTGAACAGCTCTCATCTTTTTGGTAGAGCTTGTGTCCGCAAACGGGGCAAAACCTCCAGCCGATGCTGAATTGTGCCTGCTGTATATTGCTCAGCGGTTTATTTTTAAAAGAACGATTATTTGACTGAATCATGTTTATTCTCCAAATCGGATGATGTCCAATGGATGGCAGTGGATGGGTTTGCCTTTTATGACCTGCATCTGCTGTAGTCTGATCCTGATAGCAGACCACGATACTCCCATCCGCGCAGCCATCTCCAGAATTTTATTATAGTTCGGGTCAGATGCGGATTTGTACAGGATTCCATTCGGCAGGCACAGCGCTGCCCGTTCTATTTCGGCGTTGACCAGAAATGTTGGCATCAGCAGCTCTGCTGCAAGGGTGTTCGCCTGCCATTCTTCCCACGAGGGCTGTCCGTTTCGTTCCCGATAGGCAATGTGCCCACGGCACATGACTGCTTTTCCGTAGTCGTTCGGGAACAGGTCAGCCAGAATATGGTGTGCCGCTTCATGCGCTATCGTGAAATTCCGGCATCCAGTGCAGCTGTCTGCCGCAAGGGCGGAATCGATTACAACGTCCCTTGGCATAAAAACCTCTACAAGCTTTGTCCCATCCCCCAAGATTACAGTAAACCTGCATTTCTGGAAAACGGTCAGTCCAAGGATGCTGCCATCGCTGCACAGCGGCAGCATTTTCACATTCAGCCCAAGAACAGAACTTGCAAACTGCTCTAGGTTAATAGGTGACGGGTCATCTTTGCTGATCTCGAAGCGGGTATAATACTGGTCGATATACTTACCCGCTATGCGCGAAAGGTCTGCGCGGGATAAGTACCTTGCCATTACGAAGCACGGCTTTCCGGCACGGAGCAGTAGGCTTCCACGAACCACTTGCCCTGTTCAAGCCAGAGATTCCGCTTCTGCCCGCAGATCATGCAGGTGAAGCACTGCCCCTTCCCGCCAAGGCGCGATGTGCCACGCCTGACAGCCAAAACACGGTCGATTCCATAGATATGGCTTTTGTCGTAGTTGATGGCAAGAGGGCGGATCTTGCCATCAGGTGTAAAGCGAACGTCCACTTCAACGTATCTCTTTTCACGGTGGAGCTTGTTGTCATCACGCATCGAGGGGCCTCCTTCTCATTTTTTAGGTTGTTTTGCAATGGTTTAATTTGGACTTTTTAACACCAAATTGGTGTTTTCGGCTTGATTATACCGCGATTGGTTTTAGTTGTCAACTACAAATTTACGAAAATATTTTCGAAGTCCTGTTGATTTTACTTAAGCTGCGCACCACAACGCAGTCACAACCGTTAGTGTTCCTTTCCTCCCATCTTCTCCTTAGCCTTGTCTGGCACGTCGATCAGGCCAAAGCGGTAGAACAGCCCATAGATGTACGACACACCCCGGATATCTCCCAGCG
>OHBM01003202.1_pt1 | contig 10203 bp, 10 predicted proteins | sample 1577251 | NCBI WGS metagenome assembly OHBM01 (sample SAMEA3541557, study PRJEB24748) | human gut metagenome | biome: human gut; feature: human-associated habitat; material: faeces | place: China | collected 2012
GGTAATAAAGTCTGTGGAAATCTGGCAATGACAGGGGAAGTTACGATCCGCGGAGATGTTCTTATGATCGGTGGATTAAAAGAAAAGCTTCTCGCAGCAAAACGGCTTGGAATTACAAAAGTACTTGTTCCAAAATCAAATGAAAAAGATGTCAAAGAGTTTGAAGAGGAAGTTGTCGAAGGACTTGAGATCGTCTATGTAAAAACTATGACACAGGTGATCAAAGAAGCATTTGTACATTAGATCGAAGGAAATAGAAACTGGAGGCAGTGATGAATTACGAAGAAGCAATGAATTTTATACAAAATACGAGTAAATTTGGAAGTGTTTTAGGACTTGATAATATCAAAGAATTATTAGAAAGACTTGGAAATCCACAGGATCAGCTTAAAGTGGTTCATATTGCCGGAACCAATGGAAAAGGATCAACACTTGCATTTCTTGCAGGAATCTTCAGAGAAAGTGGATATCGTGCGGGGAGGTATGTCTCCCCGGCATCTTTTTGCTACGAAGAGAGATTTCGCATCAATGAAGAGAACATTTCGAAAGAAGATCTGTGCTTTTATATGGAAAAAATAAAGAAAATTTCAGATGAGATGGTGAGAGACGGGATGTCACATCCGACAATGTTTGAGATTGAAACGGCACTCAGTTTTCTTTATTTTCTCGATAAAAAAGTGGATGTTGTGTTATTGGAAACAGGAATGGGTGGCAGACTTGATGCAACGAACGTAGTTAAGAAACCGATCGCGGTGATCATTGCATCGATCGGAATGGACCATATGCAGTTTCTTGGAGACACGATAGAAAAGATCGCAGCAGAAAAAGTGGGGATCATAAAAGAAGGATGTCCAGTTATTTCATATAACAATCAAGAATCCGTAAACGAAGTGATCAAGGAAAAAGCAAAAGAGATGCACTGCAAGGTTACTTTTGTAAATTCGGAAGGAATCCGTGTGTTAAGTGAATCTTTAAATGGGGAGAGCTTTTCTTATCACTCATCTGATGGAAGATGGTATGAAAAGATAGAAATCCCGCTTCTTGGAAGACATCAGATCAATAATGCTGCCTTGGCATTAGAAGCATTGAACACGATAAGAAATTATTATTGTATCAGTGAATTTCAGATAGAAGATGGATTACGCAAAACAATCTGGAGAGGCAGAATCGAGATCTTAGAAAAAGACCCACTGGTCATTTGTGACGGAGCACATAATCCGGATGGAGCGAAAAGTCTGTTAAATTTTTTACAAAATAATTTTACAAATAGACGATTAATCTATATAATGGGAGTGTTATCAGACAAAGACTATGAACAGATGATACAGATTCTTACGCCGATGGCAGCAAAAGTTTATACGGTAGCACCAGATAATGCGAGGGCCTTATCAAGCAAAGATCTTGCAGAATGTGTAAGAAAATATCATCATGATGTAGAAGAAAGACAGAGACTGAAAGAGTGTCTTGAAGAGGTAAAACAACAAGCAGATAAAGAAGACGTGATCATAATCTGTGGTACATTATCATTTCAGAATGAATTAAAATAGAGGATAGAAACAGTGGAAAGATTCCAAAAGATCGTATGGCATGAGAAATACAAGGAGACATACGAGAGACTACAACAATTAGAAATAGATCGAAAGTTTTGCGGTCATGATATAGAACATTTTTTGTCGGTGGCAAGAATCAGTTATCTGATGATCCTTGAAAAAAGACTTCCTGTGTCCAAAGATATCATTTATGCGACTGCATTGCTTCATGATCTTGGGAGAGCTGATCAGTATGAAAAGGGAATTTCTCACGAGGAAGCGGGAGCGATTCTTGCCGAGGAGATCTTAACGGACTGTGGATATACCAGAGAAGAGAGAAAGTTTATGACAGATACGATCTTAAGGCATAGAGATATGAAAGAAGAAAGCGAAAGTTTTGCATCAATCTTTTATCGTGCAGATAAACTTTCAAGAGATTGCATCCACTGCAAAGCAAGACAGGAATGTTATTGGCCGGAAGAAAAGAAAAACAACAAGTATATATACTAGGAGAGATGCTATGATTATTGGAAATAAGACATTTGATACGAAACATCATGGATACATCATGGGAATTTTGAATGTGACACCAGATTCATTTTCAGATGGAGGAAAATATGATCATTTAGATGCGGCACTAAAGCATGCTGATGAGATGATCAGAGATGGAGCAGCGATCATTGATGTTGGAGGAGAATCTACAAGACCTGGATACACGTTGATCTCTGATGAAGAAGAGATCGCAAGAGTCACACCTGTGATCGAAGCATTAAAAAAGGAATTTGATGTGCCAGTATCCCTAGATACTTATAAATCAGGAGTTGCAAAAGCGGGAATCGAGGCTGGAGCAGATCTGATCAATGACATCTGGGGGCTTAAGTGGGATGGAACTATGGCTGCAGTTTTAGCAGAAACAGGAGTTGCTTCTTGCTTGATGCATAACCGTAAGGATACAGATTATAAGGATTATTTAAATGATGTGGTAGCAGATTTAGATGAGACGATGAAGATGGCAAAGGAAGCTGGAATCAAGAAAGAAACGATCATGCTGGATCCAGGAATTGGATTTGCCAAGGATCTTGATCAGAATTTAGAGCTTATGAACCATCTGGAGTTATTAAATCAGTGGGATGTACCAGTTCTTCTTGGAACATCTAGAAAATCCATGATCGGTTTAACGCTGGATCTTCCATCAGATCAGAGAGTAGAAGGAACTGTGGCAACAACGGTCAGTGGATATATGAAAGGATGCAGATTTTTCAGGGTTCACGATGTTAAAGAAAATATGCGTGCAATGAAGATGATAGAAGCAATTTGTGCAAAATAGGGAGAACAGATGATGGATCAGATTACAATCAAAGATTTGGAAGTTTATGCAAATCATGGTTTGTATAAAGAAGAGAAAGCACTTGGGCAAAAATTTCTGGTATCTGTAATTTTATCGCTTGATACGAAACTTGCAGGTGTCAGTGATCAGATGGATTATTCCGTTGATTATGGTAAAGTATGTCATAGGATCAAAGAGATCCTTACAGAAAATGACTTTAACCTGATCGAATGTGTGGCTGAAACAGTGGCGAAGAAATTATTACTTGAGTTTTCATTGATCAGAAAACTAGAGATTGAAGTAAAAAAACCATGGGCGCCGATCGGATTGCCACTCGACTATGTTTCAGTGAAGATCAAAAGAGGATGGCATAGAGCGTATCTTGGAGTAGGATCAAATATGGGAGATCGTATGGAATATATTAATCAGGCAATCAATGCGATCGAGGCACAGGATGATACAAGAGTTGTGCATGTTTCCAGTCTGATCGAGACCAAGCCATATGGCGGTGTGGTACAGGATGATTTTTTGAATGGATGTATTGCTATTGACACATTAAAAGAGCCAGAAGAACTGTTGGACTTTCTGATGGATGTTGAAGCACAGGAGGGAAGAGTCAGAACAATTCATTGGGGACCAAGAACATTAGATCTTGATATCCTGATGTATGATGATCTGGTGATGAATGAGAGAAGACTGACGATTCCACATAAAGAGATGCACAAGAGATTATTTGTATTAGAACCATTAGAAGAAATCGCCCCATATCTGATGCATCCGCTTCTTGGACAGACGATCACGCAATTAAAAGAAAAGATAAAAGAGGAACAGTAACTTATGAGAGATTTGACGGAGATAAGGCAGCAGATCGATCAGATTGATCAGAAAATGCTTGCATTATTTAAAGAAAGAATGGGATGTTCTGCAGAAGTTGCAGAGTATAAAAGAGGAACAGGAAAGGCAATTTATGATCCTGTTCGTGAAAGACAGAAAATTGATGCCTTGACAAAAGACGAAGATGAACTTATCATTAAAAAGTCTGTCGAAGAGATGTTTCTTCAGATGATGAGTATCAGCCGAAGATATCAGTATAGTCTGTTATCACAAGAAGATGCTTATATTGATCAGACATTTGAAGAAGTGGAAGCACTGGATATCAATGAAGATACCAAAGTTGTATATCAGGGAATTCCAGGGGCATATCAGGAACAGGCAATGGTACAGTATTTTGGAGAGGATGTCAAGAATTTTTCTGTACCAGAATTTAAAGATGTTGTAAAGACTCTAGATCGAGGAGAAGCTGATTATGGAGTATTGCCAATAGAGAATACTTCAGCAGGAACAGTCAGTGGAATTTATGATATGATCCTTGACTATGACATTTGCGTCGTGGGAGAAGAATCTGTAGATGTAAGGCATGTATTGGCTGCAATTCCTGGAACGAGCTTAGATAAGATTGAAAAAGTATATTCTCATCCACAAGGATTGATGCAGTGTAAAGGATTCTTGGATGAACATCCAGACTGGGACCAGGTAAAAGTTGCAAATACAGCGATCAGCGCAAAGAAAGTAGCAGATGATAATAAGCCTGTGAAAGCTGCAATCTGCAGTGAACGTGCTGCAAAGATGTATGGACTTGAGATTTTGAAACGTGAGGTGAATGATGAAGGAAATAATACAACAAGATTTGTGATCATGTCAAAGAAGAAACAGTACAGAAAAGATGCGGGCAAAGTCAGCATCAGTTTTAGCGTGCCACATGAATCAGGATCTTTATACAATATTCTGACGCATTTCATGTTTAACAATGTCAGTATGAGTAACATTGAATCCAGACCACTTCCAGGAAGAAAGTGGGAATACGGATTTTATGTGGATGTGATCGGGAATCTGGATGATCCTGCGATCCGTAATTCCCTTGCAGGAATTAAAGAAGAAACCAAAGATTTCAAAATCTTAGGGAATTTTTAAGAGAGAATGAAAAAGAGAGAAAAAGGAAAAATAACTGGGGAAATACAAACGAATGGAAGGTAAGGTAAAATGACACAGACAAATGGTGAAACGAAATTACAAAAATTTCACAGCGTCATGCAAAAAGTTCTGAAATATGGAATTGTTTTAGCATTGATCGCATTTATCGTATTGGTTTTGATGAACAAAGACCAGTTTTCCGAAAAAGTTGCAAAAGGAACACCAGAACATAAGCTGACGAAGATTGAAGTGACAGATGGTGATAAGGTTGTTCAGAAATTTAAAGCAGTTTCACATACGATGGAACGATTGGATATCATGATCGACCGAAACGCCGCTGTGACAAATTCGTTGGTGGTGTGCATGGCGATCTTGCGGAGGTTTTCACCCAAGCCCTTTAGGACGATGCAGACCACACGGGAATTGAGGTCAACATTTGTGGGATGGTTGAAAAGGTTGAGAGAGCCTGTGCAGTAAAGCTCCAGCGCCGTCGCCACCCGCCGCGCCTCCGGCTCGGGCTGGCGCAGCAGCTCCTCATACAGATCTTGCAGCAGCGGCGTTTTGGCCGTTTCCAGCCCCAGCGCCATCTCCCGGTAGACCAGCCGCACACAGCGGTCAATGACGGTTTTCTCGATGGGCTGCAAGCCCTCCTTGCCGCCCACGATCAGCTCACACAGGGACAGCAGAAAATCCGCCTTCATGGAAAGCGGACTGTCCTCGTCGTTGATATTCATTTGCAAATCCATAGGCGAAATGTGGTGCGGGCTGTCCGGGGCGATCTCGATGACCTGCCCACCCAAGCGCCGCACCAGCGGGGCGTATTCGCCCATCGGGTCAACCACGATGATGCGGTCATTGGTGGCGAGGAACACATTGATCAGCTCACGCTTGGCGGCAAAGCTCTTGCCGCTGCCCGTAGAGCCGAGGTACATTCCGTTTGCGGATTTGAGCTTTTTGCGGTCAGCCATGATGACATTGTTGGAAAGGGCGTTCATGCCGTAGTAGAGCGCCTGCCCGTCCATGCGAAGCTCCCGGGTCATAAAGGGAATGAAAATGGCCGTGGGTTTGTTATGCAAAGCTTTGCATAACAAACCTAATGAAAAGTTTTTATAAATGGAAAGAGTGGTTGTAATTAGCTGTCTATAAAGCATTTTTACAGAAAAAACTTGCGATAATAATTGCATGGATGCCTCCTTTCAACGACAATAGACACACCACCTTGAAAGGAGAGTGTGTCTATGATTACAAACAATTTCAACAAAGAGCTTCGGGGTATTTCAGATGCATTGCGTGATTTGGGGTACACTGACAGCACCATTGGGATGCGTCAACGCTATTGGAAAGAGTATTGCTTTTTCCATGGAAGTCTCGACATTGATGAAGCGTCAATGGATGAGTTTCTGCTGAAAAACTACGGTATTCAGAGTGGAAACATCAATGTTTCCAAACGGCAGTATGAGGTAAGAGCCGCACTTCGCAACTTGCTGGAATATCGCCGTTATGGAAAAATCAGGAACTATCATACGCCGTGGTTCAAGGATTTGCCGTGGGTCGAGTCTTTCCGAGCTATAACGGAGGATTTCATCTCGCATCTGCGGAGTCAGAACAGCAAGCCGGGAACCATCGTCAATTATGAACGTACACTAAAACGCTTTACCAACCATCTGCATTGTGTGGGCGTAGACTCTTTTAGAGATATGACGCCAGAGCATATCTCCTCTTTTTTATCTACATCTATCCCGGATATTGTCAGAAATCTGCGTGCCACGCTTTGCCATCTGCGTGTCTTCCTCCGGTATCTTTACCTGAATGAATTTACAAAGGATGACTTGTCTCTTTTTATTCCAAAGTCCAACGTGCTGCTGAAACGGAAACACATTCCGTCCACTTGGACCAGAGAAGATATTGATAAAATCCTGGCTTGTATTGATTTAGCCAGTCCCGTTGGTAAACGGGATTACGCAATCATTCTGCTGGTTGCCCGGCTTGGAATCAGGGTCAGCGATGTGATTCGATTGGAATTTGACAATATAAAGTGGGAAAAGAATTGCATCCAGATCTCGCAGTACAAGACAAACGAGCCATTGGTTCTTCCTTTGTTTGAAGATGTTGGACAGGCAATTATTGACTATGTGAAGAATGGCCGCCCCGCATCTGACTTGAAGCTGGTGTTTATTACACATAAACCGCCATTTCAAAAATTCAGTGACAACAATCACCTCCACGGTATGTTTAACAAGTATCTGTATAAGGCGGGCATTGAGGTCACGCCGGAGAAAAATCACGGGATGCACACACTTCGGCACAGTCTGGCCAACGAACTTCTAAGGAAAGAGATTCCGCTTCCAGTTATTTCGGAAATCCTCGGCCACAAAAGTCTGGAAACCACCATGCAATATTTACGCGCAGATACGGAGCAGTTGCGGTGTTGCACTTTAGTGGAGGGTGAAAATTATGCAGTCACCACCTAAACCATGTGTCTTTGAAAGTGATCTTGCTCCGCTACTGTCTGCATTCGTTGCAGAGAAACAGCGCTTTGGATTCAAATACAACAGCATTGAAGCATATTTGAAGAGCTTCGATACCTTTCTTCTGGGGAGAGACTGCAAAAATTCCTTGAGTAAAGAACTTATGCTCGAATGGATAGCGCCGAAAGCGCACCAAAAATCCGTAACGATTGAACACCGCATTCACATTATGCAGAGATTTGCGGATTTTTTGAATCGCAACGGTTTTTCCGCATATCGAATTCCATCTGAACTGATTCCAAGAAAAGTGCATGACTTTGTTCCTTATATTTTTACCTATGATGAGATTGCGCGAATCTTAGCAGTCGTTGATGGGTTTCAGTTCAACAAGCGCAGTCCGAAGCGCCACATCGTCTATCCTTTGTTGTTCCGTGTCCTATGCTTTTGCGGACTCCGCATTTCTGAGGCGTTGAATCTAACTGTGGGTGATGTTCACTTCGAGGATGGTTTCTTTCTCCTGCGAAACACAAAAACAAGTCTGGATCGCCTTATTCCGCTGGATGACAATTTGAGGGTACGCTTTACGGCGTACAGTGAGCAGATGGGTTTTCTCAGGAAAGATGAATACTTTTTTCCCTCACCGGATGGTACCAGATACAGTCTTGCAACAATGGACACAACGTTTAGGGATATTCTTTTCAGGGCTGGCATTCCATACCGCGGCAAGGGAAAAGGCCCACGGCTGCACGACTTGAGACATACATTTTGCGTACACAGTCTCCAAAAGCTGACAGCGCATGGTGAAGACCCCTATGCAGTGCTTCCGCTGTTGATGACATATATGGGACACAGAAGCGTGCAGGCAACCAGTCAGTACATTCATCTCTCCGCCGAAAGTTTTCCGGCTATCCTGAAGCAATCCGAAGCTTTATTTGGCAACTTAATACCGTTGGAGGGCAACCAAAATGAAACATCCATCTGATTTCGCTATCTGTATTTCCAATTACCTTACAAAACACTTAGCAGGCGCAAGAAATCTAAGCCCCAATACCATAAAGTCATACCGGGACACCTTTTGCCTGCTCTTATTATTTATGAAGGAGATGAACAAAAAGATAGACAGGATTCGCTTGGCCGATATTGATGCCGACTTGGTTATTCGCTTTTTGGATTGGCTGGAAGTAAACCGCGGGAATAGTGCATCGACGAGGAATGTGCGGTTAGCTGCAATCCATGCATTTTTTCGGTATGTGCAGTTCCAAAATCCAGAAATGCTGCTGCATTGTCAACGCATTCTTGCAATTCCAATGAAAGAAACAGAAAAGAGATTTGTGGAGTATCTTCCGGAGCAGGTGCTGAAAGAACTGCTTTCTCTTCCAGACCAGACGAAAAAATATGGAATACGAGATACGGCACTGCTGTGTTTGCTCTATGACTCTGGTGCAAGAGTTCAAGAACTGATTGACCTTTCCTTGCTAGATATTCGTCTGGAAACACCAGCAACGATCCGGCTCTATGGCAAAGGAAGAAAAGTGCGTGTCGTTCCGCTTATGTCACAGACGGCAGTCATATTGCAAAAGTATCTGAGTATGTGGCATTTGGACGCTGCGCGGAAACCGGATGCTCCAGTGTTTGTCAACCACCAAGGAAAGCGGCTGACCCGTCCCGGAGTCACCTATATTCTAAATAAATATATGGCGCAAGTTTCTTGGATGGAGGGCAAAAAAGGAATTACTCCGCATGTTATCCGCCATTCCAAAGCGATGCACCTGCTCCGTGCGGACGTTGATCTTCATTACATTCGAGACTTTCTTGGACATGTGCAGATTGAAACGACCGAGGTTTACGCCCGTGCGGATGCGGAAATGAAGCGCAAAGCATTGGAGGCAGCAAATCTCGATCTTCCAACCGAATCCCAGACAAGTTGGCAGAAAGACCAAAGTCTGTTATCCTGGCTACAATCGCTATGACAACAAAACAAAAAATTTTATCGAAAGACATTTGGGCAAGAACGGCTGAAATTCAGCCGTTCTTCGCATTTCTTTCCATTATTCAAAACTTTTCATTAGGTTTGTTATGCAAAGCTTTGCATAAAAAACTGGGCGAGGGCGTGTTCGGCGGCAGAGGAAAGGAGGAGATAGCGTAATATGGCAGAGATCAGATTCAGTTCCAAGGCACACCGGGATTTCTTTGTGGAAATGATGGGCAAGTGCCGGAAAAATGACACCTATCACCGGGCGTTCTTCTATGTAATGGGGATTGCTCCGGAAACAAGAGCCAATATCAATCGGATGTTTGACTTCAAGAATGACTGGATCATGCCGGAGGGTATGCACGGCGGCTGGCAGACCAGCGGAACCGTCCGTGTGTGTCAGCTTGCTTTTAATCTCTGGAATGGGTACAGCGGAGAACGGCAGGGCGATGAATTTACGCCTAATGACCTGTTTTGCTGTGAGTTCGCCCCTTATTTTATGGAGGGCATCAAAATCAGATACCCCGAATACTGCCGGGACATTTCTGCATCAAAAAATCAGCCTGATTATGCGAGGTAATCAGAAACGGAGGTACTTTATGAAACAGAAACTTTTGCTTTGTGGGGCGGCTGTATTTGCCGTCCTTTTTCTTTTCTCCGGCATTATGCTGGGACGGCAGCTTTCCGATCAAAAACAGAGCGCCGAAGCCTTTGACAATATCGCAGATATGGTAGTGGAAGAAACGGAGCCGGATGCTGCTGAACAGCCGGGAGAACCCGGCGAAACGGAAGCCCCGCCTGCCTTAACCGCCTATGAAAAATATGTTGCCGTTTATGAACAGAACCATGACTTTGTGGGCTGGATTTCCATGTCCTTGACAGTGACGGTGCGCTTTTCGATGCGGGGGTCACTGACGCAGTCCAGATACCGTTTCT
>OHBM01003203.1_pt1 | contig 10202 bp, 9 predicted proteins | sample 1577251 | NCBI WGS metagenome assembly OHBM01 (sample SAMEA3541557, study PRJEB24748) | human gut metagenome | biome: human gut; feature: human-associated habitat; material: faeces | place: China | collected 2012
TGTATTGTCTTCGATTTGCACTATCTTTGCATACAAATAACGTTATATGGGAATTTTTGGATTTTTTAATAAGAACAAGAAAGAAGTTCTTGACAATGGTCTGGAGAAGACAAAACACAGCGTCTTCGACAAGATTTCTCGTGCTGTCATGGGTAAGTCAACTGTCGACGACGAAGTGCTCGATAATCTTGAGGAGGCTCTTATCACATCGGATATCGGTGTTGACACAACCCTGAAGATTATCAAGCGCATCGAGGAACGTGTGGCACGCGACAAGTATGTGTCTACGTCGGAACTTAACAATATCATGCGCGACGAGATTGCATCGCTGCTCACCGAGAATAACACTGCTGATAACGAGGATTGGGAATTGCCTACCGATCACCGTCCGTATGTGATTCTTGTTGTAGGTGTGAACGGCGTTGGCAAGACAACTACCATTGGCAAACTGGCTTATCAGTTCAAGAAGTCGGGCAAGAAGGTGTATCTCGGTGCTGCCGACACATTCCGTGCTGCTGCCGTAGAGCAGATTTGCATCTGGGGCGAGCGCGTCGGTGTGCCCGTCGTGAAGCAGCAGATGGGCGCCGACCCTGCCTCCGTAGCTTTCGACACCCTGTCTTCGGCTAAGGCTAACGGCGCCGACGTCGTAATCATCGACACCGCAGGACGTCTGCACAACAAGGTGGGCTTGATGAACGAGCTGAAGAAGATAAAGGATGTTATGAAGAAGGTGCTGCCCGAAGCACCAGACGAAGTGCTGCTCGTGCTCGACGGCAGTACCGGTCAGAACGCTTTCGAACAGGCAAAGCAGTTCTCGCAGGTTACACAGATCACATCGCTTGCCATCACTAAGCTCGACGGAACAGCGAAGGGTGGTGTGGTTATCGGCATAAGCGACCAGCTTAAGGTGCCGGTGAAGTATATCGGACTCGGCGAGTCGATGGAGGCATTGCAGCTCTTCAACAAGCGTCAGTTCGTCGATTCGTTGTTCAAGAAGTAATTATGAAGAAAGGACAGGTAGATATTATAACTATGGGCTGCTCAAAGAACCTTGTCGACAGTGAGAAGCTGATGACACTTTTCGAGCAGGCTGGATATCATTGCACCCACGATGCAAAGCGCATCGAGGGCGAAGTTGTTGTTATCAACACTTGCGGCTTCATTGAGGACGCAAAGCAGGAGAGCATCGACACCATTCTCGAACTCGTTCAGGCTAAGGAAGAGGGCAAGATAAGCAAACTCTTTGTTATGGGTTGTCTTTCGCAGCGCTATCAGAAGGAGCTCGAGGAGGAGATTCCGCAGGTGGACAAATATTACGGCAAGTTCAACTTCAAGCAGTTGCTTACCGACCTCGGCAAGCCCGAAGAGCCTACATGCTCTGGCGCTCGTCATATCACTACGCCGCATCACTATGCCTACATAAAGATTAGCGAGGGATGCGACCGCCGTTGTGCCTATTGTGCTATACCTATCATCACCGGTAAGCATGTCAGCCGTCCGAAGGAGGAGATTCTGGAGGAGGTGCGCGAACTCGTGGCTAATGGCGTGAAGGAATTCCAGATAATCGCTCAGGAACTTACATATTATGGTGTGGACATCGATGGCAAGCGTCACATCGCCGATCTTATCTCGGACATTGCAGATATAAAAGGCGTGAAGTGGATTCGTCTGCACTACGCTTATCCTAATCAGTTCCCGTTCGAACTGCTCGACGTAATTCGCGAGAAGCCTAACGTATGCAAGTATCTCGACATCGCTCTGCAGCACATCTCCGATAATATGCTCACACGTATGCACCGCCATGTTACAAAGGCAGAGACAATGGAGTTCATCGAGCGCATCCGCAAGGAGGTGCCGGGTCTGCATCTGCGTACAACGCTACTCGTCGGATTCCCTGGCGAGACAGAGGAAGACTTCAAGGAACTTGTAGAGTTCGTGAAGTGGGCACGCTTCGAGCGTATGGGTGCTTTCGCCTACTCGGAGGAGGAAGGCACATACAGCGCCGAACATTACGAGGACGATGTGCCTGCTGAGGTTAAGCAGCGCCGTCTTGACAAGCTCATGGCTGTGCAGCAGCGCATCAGTGCTGAGGTGGAAGCCGCTAAGGTAGGCAGCGTTCTAAAGACCATCATCGACCGCAAGGAGGGCGATTACTATGTAGGTCGTACAGAGTTCTGCTCGCCGGAGGTAGACCCAGAGGTGCTCATCAAAGCTACGCGCCGTCTGCGTGTCGGCTCGTTCTACGATGTGCGCATCACAGACAGTGACGACTTCGACCTCTATGGCGAAGTGGAATAAATAGTATCATCACAATCTTACACAATCTCACCTTATATTATATATGAACAATAAGGAATACATCACCGAGTTGTCTCGTCGTACGGGATATTCGCAGGAGAACACTCAGCGCATGGTGCGTTGCGTGTTGGAGTCTATTGCCTCTACGTTCGATGAAGGTGAGAATGTGTCTGTGCCCGATTTCGGCACTTTCGAACTGAAGAAACGCATGGAACGCATCGTTGTCAATCCGTCTACGGGACAGCGTATGCTCGTTCCGCCGAAGATTGTGCTCAACTTCAAGCCGGCTTCTTCCGTGAAGAACAAGATGAAGAAAGGAGACGACGCGAATGGCTAAGGTGAACGATTTTGCTCGCGAACTGAGCGAGAAGTACGGCTTGTCGCTTGGTGACGCTTCCGACTTTGTCAGCGCAATGTTCGATGTCGTTAAGGAAGAACTTGACGGCGCCGACAGTTCGGTGAAGATAAAAGGCTTCGGCACTTTCAAGGTGTCGGCAGTTGGTGCACGCGCCAGTGTCGACGTAAATACCGGCGAACGTATCATTATAGATGGACGCAACAAGATTTCGTTTACTCCCGAGGTCTTGCTGCGCGATCGTGTGAACCGTCCGTTCGTGCAGTTCGAGACCGTCGTGCTTAACGATGGCGTCGACTTTTCTGAGATTGATGAGGAAAGCGAGGAAGAACTTGATTCTGTAACAGAAACGGAACCTCAGGAGGTGCAGTTGTCCCCAACTGCACCAACCAATCAATCAACCAATCAATCAACCGATCAATTAACCGATCAACCCACACTTTCTGAGCAACCTCAGGGGGTGCAGTTGTCCTCAACTGCACCAACCAGTCAGCCAACCGATCAATTAACCGATCAACCCGCACCTGCAGAGCAACCTCAGGGGGTGCAGTTGTCCCCAACTGCACCAACCAGTCAGCCAACCGGTCAGCCGACCGATCAGTCTGCCAATCCGCAATCTTCCTCTGTAACAGCATCAAAGGCTGTGAACACAGAGGAGCATCGTGATATGGCTCGCCGTCTGATGACGCCAAAGACTGAAACTATAGAAGACAGTGAGGAATCGGACGACAAAACAACCGCAACAGCCCCTGAAGCAGACGATGAAGGCATAGTAATAGGCGGATGCAGACAGCGCAGTCCGCGTATTATGTATGTTCTCACTATTGCTTCGTTCCTTATACTCGTTATTCTTGGCATCGGTATGTACTTCCTCTATCAGCGTATTGAGGAGAAAAACCATGTGATAGATCGACTTGAGAGTCGCCTTTACGCTCAGCAGGAAGCTGCGGAGCGCGCTGACGCACAGCTCGCTGTAGCAGTCAAGGATACGATTGTGCCCAATGATTCATTGCGTGCTGCAGAGTTGCATGCTGCAGAAAAGGCGAAGAAGGATTCTATAGCAGCGTCAAAGTCGGCAGCAGAAGCCAAGGCTTCTCAGTCTTCTGTTGCACCCTCAACCGCCACTACACCTTCCGACTACAATTACGACACTCGCGTGCGCACGGGTGCATATATAATAGTAGGTGTAGCCAAGACCGTGACAGTACAACCCGGTCAGACCCTCGCTTCGATAAGTAAGGCTTATCTCGGCGAAGGCATGGAATGCTACGTCGAGGTGCTTAACAATCGCCATAGTGTAAAGGCTGGCGAAAAGTTAAAAATACCCCAACTGAAGCTAAAACCGCGTAAAAGATAAAGTAAGAGTAACATTTTGTAAATTTTTGCTTGTTACTTTCAAAAATAAATTGTAACTTCGCCTGCGAAATATTAATCAAACTTTTATTAACTTAATAACAAACAGGCAGATGAAGAAATACAACTTTAATGCAGGACCTTCTATTCTTCCTCGCGAAGTGATCGAAAACACAGCAAAACAGATTTTGGATTTTAACGGTTCAGGTCTTTCTTTGGCTGAGATTAGCCATCGTGCAAAAGATTTTCAACCGGTTGTTGATGAGGCAGTTGCTCTCATCAAGGAACTCTTGAAGGTGCCAGAAGGCTACTCAGTATTGTTCCTCGGTGGTGGTGCTTCTTTGGAATTCTGCATGGTTCCTTTCAACTTCCTTATCAAGAAGGCAGGCTATCTCAACACAGGTACATGGGCAAAGAAGGCTTTGAAAGAGGCTAAGCTCATCGGCGAAGCTGTAGAAGTAGCATCGTCTGCTGACGCTGGCTATACCTTCTATCCGAAGGATTACGAATGCCCGACAGACCTCGACTATTTGCATATCACAACAAACAATACTATTTATGGTACCGAAATCCGCAAGGAGCCGGAAGTACCTGTAAGACTTATCGGCGATATGTCTTCTGATATCTTCAGCCGTCCTATCGACGTCGCTAAGTACGACTGCATCTATGCAGGCGCCCAGAAGAACCTCGCTATGGCTGGTGTTACCCTCATCATCGTAAAGGATGACTGCTTGGGTAAGGCTCCGCGTCAGATTCCTACAATGCTCGACTACCGTACACACGTAGAGAAGGGCTCTATGTTCAACACTCCTCCAGTAGTTCCTATCTACTGCGCTCTCGAAACACTGCGCTGGATCAAGGCTCAGGGTGGAGTAGAGGAGATGGCACGCCGTGCTGAGGCTCGCGCAAAGGTGCTCTACGACGAAATCGACCGCAACAAGTTGTTCCGTGGTACAGTAGAGAAGGACTCTCGTTCTCTGATGAACATCTGCTTCGTTATGAACGACGAGTACAAGGATCTTGAGAAACCGTTCTTCGAGTACGCTACACAGCGTGGCATGGTCGGCATCAAGGGTCACCGTTCGGTAGGTGGCTTCCGCGCAAGCTGCTACAACGCTATGCCTATGGAAGGCGTTGAGGCTCTCGTTAAGTGCATGCAGGATTTTGAAAAGGAACATTAATAAATAGTATAGCTATGAAAGTATTAGTGGCAACAGAGAAACCGTTCGCAAAGGCAGCGGTTGACGGCATTAAGGCTGAGATAGAAGGTGCAGGCAACGAACTCGTTTTGCTTGAGAAATATACAGAAAAGCAGCAGCTTCTCGACGCTGTGGCTGACGCTGACGCAATGATCGTGCGCTCAGACAAGGTTACACCTGAAGTGCTCGACGCTGCAAAGCAGCTTAAGATTGTTGTACGTGCTGGTGCTGGTTACGACAATGTCGATTGTGCTTACGCTAAGGAGAAGAACGTTGTTGTTGAGAACACACCTGGTCAGAACTCTAATGCTGTGGCTGAGCTCGTATTCGGTTTGCTTGTTTACGGCGTGCGCAACTTCTACAACGGCAAGTCGGGTAGCGAGTTGAAGGGCAAGAAGTTTGGTATTCTTGCGTTCGGCAACGTAGGTAGAAACGTGGCTCGCATCGCTAAGGGCTTCGAAATGGAAGTTTACGCTTACGACGCTTTCTGCCCGAAGGAGGCTATCGAGGCAGCTGGCGTTAAGGCAGTTGACTCTCAGGACGCTCTCTTCGAGAACTGCGACATCGTTTCGCTGCACATCCCTGCTACTCCTGAAACAAAGCAGAGCATCAACGCTGCTCTTGTTGGCAAGCTCCACAAGAACGGCATCCTCATCAATACAGCGCGTAAGGAAGTTATCAACGAGCCCGAACTCCTTGCCCTTATGGCAGAACGCACCGACCTGAAGTTCATCACAGACATCATGCCGGACGCTAACGAAGAGTTCCAGAAGCTCGAAGGCAGATACTTCTCTACACCTAAGAAGATGGGTGCTCAGACAGCAGAGGCTAACACCAACGCTGGTATCGCAGCTGCTAAGCAGATCAACGCTTTCTTCGCTGACGGCTGCACTAAGTTCCAAGTTAACAAGTAATTAAGTAAAAATCCCCGATAACCCCACCCCTTTGCCCCATAGGGAGGACATAGTGGTGGGGGTTTTAAAATATATCACACAATGGCAACAGTAAAACCATTCCGTGGCGTACGTCCACCGCAAGACCTTGTTGAAGAAATAGCATCACGTCCTTACGACGTGCTCGATAGTGAAGAGGCAAGAGCAGAGGCTGGCAATAACGAGAAGAGTCTTTATCATATCATTAAGCCAGAAATCGACTTCGAGCCGGGCACAAGCGAGTACGACCCACGCGTTTACGAGAAGGCTGCCGCTAACTTCAAGATGTTCCAGGAGAAGGGTTGGCTTCGTCAGGACGCAGACGAGAACTATTATATCTACGCTCAGACAATGAACGGCAAGACTCAGTACGGACTTGTTGTGGGTGCTTTCGTCAACGATTATCTCGACGGCACAATCAAGAAGCATGAGCTGACACGCCGCGACAAGGAGGAAGACCGCATGAAGCATGTTCGCGTCAACGACGCTAACATCGAACCGGTGTTCTTCGCTTATCCTGACAACGAGGTGCTCGACGCGCTCATCAAGCGCTACGCTGCAACAAAACCCGAGTACGACTTCGTTGCTCCCGACGACGGCTTTGGCCATCAGCTCTGGGTTGTCAGCGACAAGGCAGATATCGACGTAATCACCAAGGAGTTTGCTAAGATGCCGGCTCTCTACATCGCCGATGGTCACCACCGCAGCGCTGCTGCTGCTCTCGTTGGCGCAGAGAAGGCTAAGAACAATCCTAATCACAAGGGCGACGAGGAGTACAACTACTTCATGGCTGTTTGCTTCCAGGCATCGCAGCTCACCGTGCTCGACTATAACCGAGTTGTAAAGGACCTCAACGGACTTACATCAGAGCAGTTCCTCGACGCCTTGCGCCAGAACTTCGAGGTTGAGGACAAGGGTGAGGCTATCTACAAGCCGCAGCACCTGCACGAGTTCTCACTCTACCTTGACGGTCACTGGTTTGCTCTCAATGCCAAGCAGGGCACATACGACGACCACGACCCGATTGGCGTTCTCGACGTAGACATCTCGAGTCGTCTTATCCTCGACAAGGTTCTCGGCATCACCGACCTGCGTTCAGATAAGCGCATCGACTTCGTAGGTGGTCTCCGCGGTCTCGAAGAACTGAAGCGTCGCGTAGACAGCGGCGAGATGCGTATGGCGCTCGCCCTCTATCCGGTTTCAATGAAGCAGATTATTGACATCGCCGACAGCGGAAAGATCATGCCGCCGAAGGCAACATGGTTTGAGCCTAAGCTTCGCTCAGGACTCGTCATCCACAAGCTGTCGTAACATAGTAGTAGATAAGTGAATAAGCAACGAGTAGACAAGGTGGTTTGCATAAACATTTGTTATGCATCTCGCCTTGTCTACTTGTCAATTTAATATCAATGGAGCAAAAAGACGAATTTCTTACAATCACAGACACACCCGCAGAAGGCTTCTACAGCGAGAAACGCAGTAAGTTTCTCGCTTTTGCCTTTCATGTCACTTCCGAGGAGGAAGTGAAGCAATACGTATCAGAGTTTCGCAAGAAGTATTATGACGCACGCCATGTGTGCTGGGCATACATGCTCGGTGCCGACCGTACCGATTTCCGTGCCAACGACGACGGCGAGCCGAGCAGCACAGCCGGCAAGCCCATCCTCGGACAGATCAACAAGAACGAGCTGACCGACATTCTTATTATCGTCGTGCGCTATTACGGAGGTGTCAATCTTGGCACTAGCGGACTTATTGTTGCCTATCGCACTGCAGCGGCTGAGGCAATAGCCAACGCAGAGATTGTAAGTCAGTTCGTAGAAGAGGAGGTTGTTTTCGATTTTCCTTACATTATGATGAACGATGTAATGAAAATCATCAAGGATATGTCGCCGCGCATCATCAGCCAGACCTACGACAACACCTGCGAGATGAAACTCTCAATTCGTAAGTCGGAGGCTCCAATGCTTAAAGCTAAGTTTGATAAACTTGCGTTTAAAGACGATTAGTTGAAAATATCCCCCATATCTTCCAGAATCGCCGTAACCATCACATTATAAGCATAATAAAGGCTGGAAGATTTCCCATTTTTAAGGAAATCTTCCAGCCTATCTTCCAGCTTTTGGAGCTATCTTCCAGCTATTATTTACAGCATTGCAGCCGCCGAACGTATTTTGCTCAAGATTGTAGAGTTATATGTTTTTATACTTTCCATATTGTTTACTTATAATGATTGCTAATATCTAACAGACGGCATACTTTTATTGTTATGTCATTCCATATAATTCCCGCATACATGGAACGACACTCCATGTATGCGGGAATAAAACTCCATCATCGAGGGAATAACATTACAACGCTGTGGGAGTTAAAGACAATAGGCTTACCCATATCAACGATGATTAATTATAGTGGCACAAAACATGGCCCTGTTTTCGTTGAAGTCGGGTAATCAATATTTCGAATGTACTATAACCATATGAGGGCGTATCAAAATTTTGACACGCCCTCACATATGGTTTGTTTCAATGTATAATAAAAATTATTATTTCGTCTTCTTCAATCCTTTATACGCAAGGAATGCGACGACGATGGCGGCGAGAGCGAGCAGGACGTAACCGATTTCGTGGCTGTACTGCAGAGCCTGTTCGTAAACGTCCTTTGTGGTCTTAAGGTTGGTGTACTTGTAGATGCCCCAACCGATCATTGCGAGCACCGTGTTCCATACGCCTGCGCCGAGAGTGGTGTAGAGGAGGAACTTGCCGACGTGCATGCCCGAGAGACCTGCGGGGATGCTTATGAGCTGGCGGACAGCCGGCACGAGACGTCCGAAGAATGTAGACGTAGCGCCATGCTTACGGAAGAATGTTTCGGCTTTCTCTACGGCGGCACGGTCGATGAGACACATGTGACCGATGCGGCTGTCAGCAAACTTGTAGATGATAGGTCTGCCGAGCCACTTGGCAATGTAATAGTTGATGAGCGCACCGAGGTCGGCACCTATTGTGGCGAACACCACAACGAGCACGAAGCTCATGCCGCTGTCGGGGTCCATAGCCTTCCATGCCGCCGGCGGAACAACCACCTCAGAAGGGAAGGGGATGAACGAACTCTCGATAGCCATAAACAATATGACAACCCAATAGTTGAGATTGTCGAGAATCCAAAGGAAAAGTTCTGCTGTATTCATTTTCTTTACTCTTTTGCTTTTAACGATATGCTTTTGTAGGTGCGTGGGCAATGGCAGAATGCCCATACAACCTGCTTTTACTCTTTTACTCTTTCATAGTTGAAGTAGTCCTTCGGGTCCATACCCGTGGGGAAGTATTCGCCGAGAACCTTGCGCGCCTCTGCCGGGTTTTGTTGGCATGCGATGTTGAGATACTTCAAGTATTCGTCATGCTTCTGCAGCTGTCGGCAGCACGCAGCCAGATAAGCCGCGCCCTCGTCGCCTTGGTTGTGATGCGCCTCGTGATAGGTTTTGAACATGCGGTAGGCGATGGTGGGGTAGCCGCAGTCGTACACCGAGATGGCTATGCGGAAGAATATCTCGTGAGAGAAATGCGTAGACTGCAGAGCCTTCACGAAACTCTTTATCGCCTCCTTTACGCGTCCGTTCTCCAGCAGTATGTGTCCGCGTATCACGTTTATCTCGCTGCGGTTGCAGTCGGGGTCTTTGAGCGTCTCGTTGAGACACTCGAGCGCCTGCTCCACATGTCCGAGCAGCGAAAGCGTGAACGCACGGCACTGGTTCACCTCAGCCGTGCTTAAGTTGCACTTCTCATAGCATTCCAGCGCCTTGTTGTACTGCGGCATCGCCTCCTCCGGTCGTCCAAGGTTGAGCAGGCAGTTGCCCAAGAACATATACGCTGCGCCCTCGTCGGGGCACAGCTTCAGGAAGCGCTGGTAGTAGTCCATCGCATCGGTGAAGTTGCCGAGCGAGAACAGGGCGTTAGCCTTGTTGAGCAGTGCCTCCTCGTCCTCGGGGTCGATGGCGATGGAGTATTCGCTCGATGTTATCGAGTCGTTGATGCGGTTGCTCATGAGCTGCGTTACGGCGAGCGA
>OHBM01003205.1_pt1 | contig 10200 bp, 8 predicted proteins | sample 1577251 | NCBI WGS metagenome assembly OHBM01 (sample SAMEA3541557, study PRJEB24748) | human gut metagenome | biome: human gut; feature: human-associated habitat; material: faeces | place: China | collected 2012
TTCAATGTTCTGTCTCAGCCCGTCTCCCGGACTGCCTGTCTATAATACCCAATATTCCAACACTTGTAAAGCATTTTTTTTGAATTTTATTCAAAATTTATTTCTAAATAGAGTTTTTAGCCCTTCTGTGCTACATAATTTGATTTCAATTAATTTTAGTATTATTTCTCTAATGCTCTTTGTAGCTCAAATATAGCAAAAAGAGAAGTATTTACTCCTCAAGCAAATACTTCTCTATAACCTCAGCACATCCATCATGATCATTATCAGATACTATTACATTACTGATTTCTTTAATACTCTCTTTCGCATTCCCCATTGCAACTGCAAGACCTGCAGTTTCTAACGCTTCCTTATCATTATCTGCATCACCTACTACTATAGTCTCTTCAATAGAGATACCTAAATGATGACATAACTGTTTTAATCCAGTTCCTTTATTTACACCTTTCGCATTCATTTCTAAACCTGTTGCTTCTGAATCTTTCATCTCTAATTCAAGTCCTGCTTCTTTTATAGCTTTTCTTGTATGATCTCTTGCAGCTTTTGAATGATGATAGATGTTAAGCTTATGTACTGAATAAGGATTACCTACATAATAGTCATAGATGTTATCTACTTTAGTAGTGACTTCTTCATACATCGGCTGGTAGACACCCATATAATAATCATTCATATGTGGTACTTTGTCTTTTTCTACAACAGAACTAACTCCCATTAAATGAACCATCTCATCCGTTTCCTTACCAATTTGAATCAATATTTTGACTTCTTCTTCACTTAATGGTGATTCATAGATACTTCTTTCTTCTTCATAATCATAGACAAGTGCACCGCTGACACAATTCACATAGCGTAGTCTTGGCAGCACTTCTCTATACTCCTTAAGTTCTGCAGGACATCTTCCTGTATTAAGTATTACAATCTTACCTACCTCTATTGCCTTATTAATAGCCTCTACTGTTTTATCAGAAATCTTCTTTTCACTATTAAGAAGTGTACCATCCATATCAAATGCGACTAATTTATACATATTTTAATCCCCCTTTTATATGTATCATATTCTATCACAATATAGCCTACAAACATGAGCAGTTTCATAATATCAAAAAGAGGAACAATTTAGTTTCCCTGTTGTCCCAACCATTCCCATGCATTAAGATCCCCATCATAACATTCATTATTATCCCAGTAGATCCAAGAACAATGTCCATTATAAATATATGGTAAGCCATCTTTATTCTTATAGAGTCCAGTTGTATCACGAACATCACCAAATACAGAAACATGAACATTAGAAGCACCTGCAGCAAGTAGTCTTTTCACTGTAGGTTCAGTACATAGTGTATAATCAATCACATGATCCGTTTTCGCATATGTAAACCAGATAGGTATATGTTTAATCATATCGATTTGATCATCAGTGATATATTCATCATGATACGCTTCACAAATTGGAAATGTGGCTGCAAAGTAATGTGGATAATTGAGAAGCATTTCCATAGTCATATAACCACCATTAGAACATCCACCAATATATATTCTATTTATATCAATATCTCTATTCTCTTTAACATAAGAATCAATGAGTTCAAATAAACTCTTTGTATAAATAGAATCCTTTGTATCACTATTATATTCACCTTTACCATCATCCATCCACATAGTAGGACATTGAGGTACAAGTACATAAGCTTGATTCATACACTTCTGAAATGGAACATCTGCCAATACAGTGACCTTATTTGCCAATAAATCAATAGAAGGATCTGTTCCTCCTTCCCCCAATCCATGTAACCAGATGACTAAAGGATGTTTCTTATCATCACTACTAGGTCTATATTCACCATAAGCATACTTTATTCCATCTACCGCCTTATATGAATTCATAGTCCACTTATCTAATTGTGGGCATAACTTACCATCACCCTCTACATCAATATCCGGATTAACATCCATACCACATATATATAATCTATAAGGGTTACACCAGTTATTTAACTCTGTTGTTTCATGAAAGATAAACGGTGACCCAACACTAGGTGATATAGCCAACTCAATAGCCACATAACAAGATGCAGTATTCACTTTATTACCATATTCATCTGAAATATAAGCATTTATTATTTCTCTTTCTGTTCTTATTATTCCTTCTTCACCTGTTATTTCATCAAGTACACCATTCTTTTCTTCTATTACCTTTAAGTTATTCATATCTATCAAATCAATTACTTGATTGAGTTTAATAATAGTCTTCTTTACAGCTGGTCCAAAGTCTTCACCTGTGACTACTACTTTTTGAGTTCCTCTATGTTTCATATATATACTCCTTTTTTCTCATTAAATACTAACAGCAATTGTTATAACACTAATCGATATACTAAAGTATAAAAAAGTTCAGAAATAGTTTGTACCATTTCTGAACACCTTTTAATATTCGATATTATTTTCTAAATCTTCCCCATTTGTCGCAATACACTTTTGGTACCAGTAAAATGATTTTTTCTTGTATCTATTTAAATCTTTTAAATCTTTAAAATCTCTATCAACATAAACAAATCCATATCTTTTTCTTATTTCTTTATGGCTGCTTAAAAAATCTATTGGTGACCATGCAAGATATCCCATTAAATCTACACCATCATGATCAACTGCTTTTTTAACAGCTGAAATATGTTTTTGATAATAATCAATTCTTACATCATCATAAACTTTACCATCAACTAGATGCTCATCAATTCCAATACCATTTTCCACAATAAACAACGGTTTATGATAACGCGAATAGAAATCTACAAGTGAATATCTTAACCCTTCTGCATCAATCTGCCATCCCCATTCATTGGCTGTATAATATGGATTTTTCATATTTCTTTCATCAAATAGAATTTCATCTTCTAGTTCATTTGTATCTTCTATACCTTCAAATGAAGATTGTACATTACTTCTATAATATGAAAAAGCAAGATAATCTAATTTCTGAGATGCTGCTTTAATCACTTCTTTTTCACCCTCATTAAAATCATACCTAATATTTCTATTTAATGCATACTGAATAAAATATTGAGGTAATTCGCCAAAGCACATCGTATCAAATGCAAAGTAATTATGAAGTTTGTTTTTAAAATCAGCTGCCATAATATCTTCACTCTTACAAGTTAATGGATAGAATGGCGCATGCCCAATCATTCCACCAACTTTTGCTTCAGGATCAATGCGTTTTATTACTTCTACAGCACGTGCATGAGCAATTTGAACATTAACACTAAGCTGCACATACATTTCACTTTTTTTCATACCTTCCGGAAGTATTGCACCAGCTACTAAATCCCCCATACCATATGCAAGATTAATCTCGTTGTAAGTAATCCAGTATTTAACTTTTCCTTTTAATCTTTGGACAACACTTTCCACATGTTTAGCATAGAATTCAATAACATCTTTATTTAGAAAACCATTATATTTCTTCAGTAAATGATCTGGCATATCAAAATGAACAAGAGAAACAACAGGTTCAATTCCTTTTTCATGAAGATAATCAATCATATCTTCATAATAGACTAACCCTTTTTCATTTGGTTCGTCTTCATCACCAAGAGGATTAATTCTTGACCATACAATAGAAAATCTATAAGCATTAAACCCCATTTCCGCCATCAAATCAATATCTTCTTTATATCTGTGATAATGATCTACAGCAACACTTGTATCACAAAATAATGGTGCGATACCTGGTTCTGGTGTTACTTTCAACGTATCATAAACATTTAAACCCTTTCCATCTTCTAAATAAGCTCCTTCTGCTTGTACATTACTTAAAGCACCGCCCCATAGGAAATCTTTATTCATCACAAAATACCTCCTTTATTTTGTTGTCATCATAATAATCATATTGCCATCGATCTCAATTTTACTATGCTGAGGAATTAAAAAATTATCTCCTATCTTTACATTAAACCCATCTACAACGCCGTCACCTTTTACAACAGTGGCTAATTGATAATTATCTGTTTCATAAATATTATTACCCTCAATAGCCAATTTAGTTACAGTAAATGAATCATTAGAAATAAATGTTGTTTTTAAACCATTATCCATTTTTTCTTCAACAGGCATAATATTATTTTTCATCATTTCCTGATCATATGATAAACAATCAATAGCTTGAGTTAAATGTAATTCTCTTTCATTTCCATACTTATCTTTACGATGATAATCATAAAATCTAAAAGTCACATCTGTAGATTGCTGAATTTCATAAACAATGCTACCTTTTTTTAATGCATGAAGAATGCCTGCAGGTAGATAAACAAAATCTCCAGTATGAACAGAAAGATGTTTGATCAATTCATCCCACTTATCATTATTAATATAATTATATAAATCTTTTTCATCTTTTGCATTATGTCCATATACAATAGATGCATTATCTTCACTTTTAATAAAATACCAGGCTTCATTCTTACCTAATGTATAACCATATTTCTTTGCGGCTTGTGAATCAGGATGAACTTGAATACTCAAATCATCTTCAGGTGCTACTAAAGAAATAATAACTGGAAATTCCTCACCAGGATGTCCAAATAATTCCTGATGTTTTTCCCATAATTCTCTCAAAGTCATCCCTTTAAAAGGTTCAGACAAACATATAGTTGACGCATCTTTCTGTGCCGAAAAACTCCAAGACTGGCCAATTCCTTCAGGAAATTGCTTATATCCAAAATAATCTCTAACTAAAGTATGTCCCCAGATAGCTGGTCTAGGAATAGGATCAAAAAATAGTATACTCATTATAAATATCCTCCTATAAAAAAAGGCTTATGCCTAATATGTAAATAGAGCAAATAAGCCAATAACAGTAATAAATATTGATAAGAAATTTGTAAGAGAAACAACATTCTCTTTTAGTCTGACTCCATGCTTACTATAAATAAGATTGTTTACTTGTTTTGCTTTAGTAACATGATAATCTGCAAGTAACGCGAAACATACAACTGCAATTCTCATAGGAAGACTTGTACCTATTCCTTTAGAAATATAGTTCCATGGGAAGAATGCAAGAATAAAAGCAACAACAGAAGCAAATAAAGCTGCACTTATATATGGATTTTTTATATCGAGATGCTTCTGCAATTTATTCACTTTGTGACTCTTTTCCTTTGATTTTTTTTCATTATACTTTTCGGAATAACTTTTTTGTTTTACTTTGACAACCTCTGTACCACAATGGTCACAGAATTTCGAAGAATCGCTGATCTTCATTCCGCATTTTCTACAATACATAAATTTATACCTCTACTTCACCAAAATAGTTGCAATATTCGCAAGTGTAACAAACATACTAGCAAAAACTGAGATGTATGCATAATTCTTATTTCCAGTAGGCTGATAGCCTTTTTGTTCATCTTTCTTATCTAAATTAAGAGAGAGCGCACCACATATAATTGCTCCTACATACAATACTGTACTAATCATATATGGTATTTTAATATTTATACCAACTGTTTTAAAAATTGTTCCAAGAATAAAATCAAAACCGAATAAAGCAATAAAGAAGAGGAGAAGACCTAACTTGGCAAAACTATTTTCATGTGGATTCTTTTTCAGTTTGATTGAAGAGTGCTTTTGCTTGTTACTTAGTTCTTTCCCACAATGATAGCAATAGATTGAGTCTTCGGGTATTTCTTTATGACAATATGGACATACCATGTTAAGTCCCTCCTTATAATTTATTATTCTTCAGTATTTAATTTAGCAACTTCAGCTTTTTCATAAGCTTTCCAGAATGGATAGAAGATAACTAATCCAATTACAAAGTTAATGAATACTACTACGAAGCCACCAATAGATCCTCCAGCGCTTAGATATCCTAAGATTGGAGAAGGTGTTGCCCAAGGCAATGACATATACATTTTACCAACAAAACCAATTTTTGTTAGCCAATAAGTTAATGCAGCTGTTAGAGTATGAGTTAAGATAAATGGAATTAACAAGAAACCATTCATCACTACTGGTAAACCAAACATGATTGGTTCAATGATACAGAAAACTGCAGGTGGTAAGCAAATTAAACCTAATGGTTTTAAATGAGGTAATTTCTTACTAGACATAAACATATAAACTAAGATTGGCCAACAGCTTGATACCCACTGTGATAATCTACATAAGTTTGGAGTCCAAACATATGGAAGATCTTTGACAGCTGTATGAGCCATAAATGCTGCATTGTTTTCTGCTAACCACTGATTTAAGAATACGTTTGTAACTGCACCAGTAATGTTATCACCATGTAAACCACAAATCCAAAGTAAAGCTGACATAAACTGCTGGAAGCTGTAAACAAATACGTTATCAGCGTTTCCGATCAATGGCATTAAGATTTCACCAACTGCTGATGGAATATTAATACCTGCAAGAGTTCTGATACCCCAACACACGATTGTGATGAAGAAATAAGGAATGATAGCTGAGAAACTATCAGAGATTGCTGGTGGAACTGAATCAGGAAGCTTGATTACGATATTCTTTTTATAGCAGAAATCAATAATGTTAATAGCGATAGCACCTGCAATCATTGCAGTGATAAGCCCTGCACCACCCCAATAAGTTGATTCAAATGCACTAGCTCCAGTTTTAGCTAACTGACCAACTGAATTGTAGTTCAATAACATGAATGCAAAGAATGCACCAACAGCACCTGTTGTTTTATTGAACCCTTTGATTTCAGCGTATTCAGCACCAAATGCGATAATAATGTAGATAGCCATAATCCCCATTGATAAACTATTTACTAAAGCAAGATCTGCTGCCCATGGTTTTAAAAATGGGATTAGTGCATGTTGTGTTAATCCACCATCAGAGCAGAATAGATAAACAACTAAGAAAATAGAACCAACCATAGTTACTGGCAATGCAGCAACCATACCATTGACGATAGCACGAACAAATGGAATTTGACCAAAACGTGTCATAGGTCCGGCAATAACGTCAACTTTTTCTAAAACTTTGTCCATGAAGGACTGTTTTTCAGTAGACATTTTAAATTTCCTCCCTTTAAATTGATTTGAGAATCGTTCTTGTGTAAACGTTTTCCCTATGTCTAAGTTAATATTATACTGTCTTTTAACAGTTTACTATATAATCACATGGCACATATTACGCCATTTGACTAACAAAACATGAATTTGCCCTTTATATCATCACATTTTCACGTTATGTGTTTTAATTATTTTCTGAGTAAACGTTTTCATATTTGTATTTTTAATGATATAATTCAACTAAGGAGTATCAAAAAAATGAAAACAACAAACAACGAAATTAAGATTATTCAAATTTTATTAGCATCAAATGACTATATATCAACTTATAAAATAGCTACACTTATCGGTATCTCAAGAAGATCAGTAAGAGAGGAAATTAATAACGTCAAAAACATTTTGAAAGAATTAGAGATTCATTTTACCTCCAAGCCTAATAAAGGTTATATAATTGATGAAAAAACACCTGAAATTATTAATAAGTTACAAGAAATTATTAATAAAAATGAAAACGATGATGCATATGCACAAATACCAAATATACCGCACGATCGAATTAATTATATTCTTAAATTATTAGCACAATCAGATAAGTATATTAAAATGGATGACATTGCCGATGAACTTCTAGTAAGCCGTGCAACAATTGCAAATGACTTAATAAATGTAAAAAAAGAATTATCTAGATATAATGTACATATAATTCATAAACCAAATTACGGTATTAAGCTGAATATTAATGAGCTTGAAAGAAGAAGAATTATTGCTGACCTTGTGTTTGCAGGTATGACACAAAGAAAAGTATTCTATGATTTTCTTGACACTTATTTAGATAGTTCAGATCGCTTAATTATCGAAATTATTAAGAAAAACAACATATCTATAAGTGATCTAAGCTTAGCAGATATTCTTATTAACTACTCAATATCCATTGCTAGAAATATGGCAGGACATCCACTTGACACTATTTTTGAAGATGCTGAATCATTTAAAAACACTAATGAATATCAAGCAGTTCTAGACTTATCCAAATTGGCGGTAGAGCACTTTAATGTAATTTTTAATGATTCTGAAAAAGATTTTTTAACTATCATGATTATCTGTAAAGGATCTACTAATAATAAAATTTATCATGAAGAACTAGCAACTTCTAAACTCACACAAATAATACTCGATGATATTTATAATTCTACACTTATTCACATTGATAATCGTTATTATAATAGGCTAGCTCTTTATGTTCAGACAGCTTTGCTAAGACAAAAATACCAAGAAAAGATAAGAAATCCTCTATATGATAAAATTCAGGATGATATGCCTTTTGCATATTATCTGACAAAAATAGTAGCTAAAAGAATTAAAGAGTACACTGGCACTCCTTTATCACGTAGTGAAATCTCTGCTTTTACTATATTCTTCAATAACATTATAACCGAGCATACAGATCATAGAAAAAAAGCATTACTCGTTAATTGCATGGGAAACTTTGCTTCCAATTATAATATGAATATACTAGAAAAAAATTTATTAAATGATCTTAGTATTCAAAAATGTATTTCGTACCCCGAACTGTCTAAAGAAAATTTAAATAATTATGATTTAATTATATCCAATACTCCTATTCATAAACATTATGATATTCCAATAATTAACGTAAATTATATTATTACCATGGATGATATTATCTTCATCAAAAGTAAGTTAGCTTACTATTTCAATGAAGAAAATATGGTTTATTACTTCCATCCAGAATTATTTGAACATGGATTATCATTAAAAACAAAAAAAGGCATATCTACAATGCTTTATCAAACACTCTGCAAGATATATCCGCAAATGAAATCATCTATAAAAACAAACTTCACAAATAAAAATAAATATTCGCTTCACTCATTTAATAATAGTATTGGATTATTAAAGATGAATACACCAATCAACCCTAACAATAACAATATTATTCTCACCTTTAAAAAGCCTGTCACTTATGATGAACAGGAATTCCAGATTCTCATAGTATTTTCTAGTTATGATCAAGATAATATCATGTACGATACACTATATAACACTTTAAAGAAAATCAGTGAGAACGACACATTAATAGAATCGTTAACAAATAGTGAGAGCTATACAGAGTTCTTATCAATACTTATCAACAATAAATAATATAAATCAAAAGAAAGTCACAACGTGATTCTCTCAAAGCATTTACAAACAGTAAGAACCCTAGAACTAGACTTCTAGGGTTCTTATTATTAATCTAAATCTTTTCCATCAGATTCTATTGTTTTTTTATACCAATAGAATGAATCTTTTTTACTTCTATGTAAGTCTCCTTTACCTTCATCGTCCATATCTACATAAATAAATCCATAACGTTTATCCATTTGTCCTGTAGTAAATGAAACCAAGTCAATTGGCGCCCAAGAAGTATATCCAAAAATATTAACTCCTTCTTCTCTTGCTCTCATTAAGCTCTTAATATGACTTCTATGATAATTAATACGATAATCATCATGAATAGAACCATCTTCTTCTACTTTATCATAAGCTCCTAAACCATTTTCAACATCAAAGATAGGTACTTGATAACGATCATTTATAACATGTAAAAAGTATTCATATCCAGTTGGGTCAATTTGCCATCCCCAATCAGATGCTGTTAAATATGGATTCTTTAATTTTGCTGAAGTTCCTGCACCATCTAAAGCTTCTCCTGCATTTTTATGTGTTGTTACTACGTTAGACATATAATATGAATAAGCTAGAAAGTCAGATTTACCTTCTATCAAATCTTTTTTATCTTCTTCACTAATATCTAAAACAACATTATTCTGTTTCCAAATACGTTTGGCATAAGACGGATAATATCCTCTTACCATTGTATCTGCACAATAAGCAAATTTTTCTTGGAATTGTTTATAATTTTCAATTACATCTTCAGGATCACAAGTATATGGATAACTACAGAATCCTGCAATCATACATCCTACTGAAATATTTTTATCAATTTCATGTGCTACTTTAGCAGCTTTAGCTGCCGCTACCATTTGATTATGTAATTCTTCAAAAGCAAATTGTTTTCCTTCTTTACCATCAAAATGTAATAAAATATCGCTAAGTTTAAGAAAAATGTTGCTAATAGATCATTAAATTTAGCTTAACA
>OHBM01003206.1_pt1 | contig 10199 bp, 10 predicted proteins | sample 1577251 | NCBI WGS metagenome assembly OHBM01 (sample SAMEA3541557, study PRJEB24748) | human gut metagenome | biome: human gut; feature: human-associated habitat; material: faeces | place: China | collected 2012
TATATCGCGAGGCCTGCGGTAACGCTGCCGCCGGGGCTGTTGATATAAAACTGGATGTCCTTATCGGGATCCTGCGCTTCAAGATACAGAAGCTGTGCTACGATCAAGCTGGCGGTAGTGTCGTTAACTTCCTCGGAAAGCATAATGATGCGGTCATTAAGCAGTCTGGAAAAGATGTCATATGAGCGCTCGCCGCGGCTGGTCTGCTCTACAACATAAGGGACTAAGCTCATAAGTTGACCTCCTTTTGTAACGCGGCACATTTACAGCGCAAATCGTGCCTGATAAACCATTCTCTCATGATACCACGGGTACCATGAGAGAATGTGTCGAATCTGTAAAATGTACCGTGATCGCCGCGAAAAAGTTTCGCCTTTATTCGGCTTCCTTTTCTTCCTTCTTGGCAGCCTTCTTAGCGGGAGCCTTCTTGGGCTTCTCCTCGCCCTCGGCGGTCTCAGCCTTCTTGGTGGTCTTCTTGGCAGGCTTCTTCTCCTCACCCTCGGCAGTCTCAGCCTTCTTAGCGGTCTTCTTGGCAGGCTTCTCGGCGGTAGCGCTGTCCACCACCACGGCCACAGCCTTCTGGGTCAGGATCTGATCGTGGACCTGCTCCTTGGAGAGATACTTCTTGACCATCTCCACATCCATGCCGAACTGCTCAGCCATCTTTGCGAACTCGGCTTCCACGTCCTCATCGCTGGCCTCGATGTTCTCAGCCTTGATGATGGCGGCGGTAGCCAGATCCATCTTCACCTGACGCAGAGCGGGCTCCTTGGCCTCCTCCAGCAGCTTGGCATCGTCCATGCCGGTCATCTTCTTGTATTCCTCATAGGGGAACTGACGGCTGATCTGGGCCTTGAAGTTGTCCAGATACTGATGGGCCTGGTTCTCCACCATCACATCGGGGATGTCGGCGGTGACGTTCTCGGCCACCTGGTTCATCAGGTTCTCCTCGAACACGCGGTCAGCGTCCTTCTGACGCTCCTCGGTGATCTTCTTCTTCAGGTCGGCCTTCAGGTCCTTCAGAGTGTCGAACTCGGAGACGTCCTTGGCGAACTCATCGTCCATAGCGGGGACTTCCTTCTCCTTGACCTCGTGGACCTTCACCTTGAACACAACAGCCTTACCGGCCAGATCTTCGTGATAGTTCTCGGGGAAGGTGATGTCGATGTCCTTCTCCTCGCCGGCCTTCATGCCGATGAGCTGATCCTCAAAGCCCGGCACGAAGCTGCCGGAGCCGATCTCCAGATCGAAATTCTCGCCCTTGCCGCCGTCGAAGGCCACGCCGTTGTCGAAGCCCTCGAAGTCGATGTCGGCGGTGTCGCCCTTCTTCACGGCGCGCTCCACGGACACCAGACGGCTGTTGCGGTCGGCCATCTCCTTCAGGCGGGCGTTCACATCGGCAGCGGTCACCTTGACCTCCGCCTTGGGCGCCTCAAGTCCCTTATACTGACCCAGCTTCACCTCGGGATACACGGCCACGGTGCACTTGAACACCACGCCGTCCTTGGTGCAGGACTCCAGCTCCACCTGGGGATAACCCACCACTTCCAGCTCCTGCTCCTTCACGGCCGCCTCGTAGGCGTCGGGCAGGATGATATTGACAGCCTCCTCGTAGAAGACCTCAGCGCCGTACATCTTCTCGATGATCTTGCGGGGGGCCTTGCCGACACGGAAGCCGGGTACGTTGATCTTACCGCGCATCTTCAGATACGCCTTATTGACGGCGGCCTCGAACTCCTCGGCGCTCGTCTCGATGGTCAGAGCAACTCTGCTTTTCTCCAGTTTCTCACAGCTTTTCACAGTCATTTGTTTATTCCTCCGTTCCGCATCGGCCTGTTTTCATAGCAACACCAATGCGATATAATATGATACCAGATAAGAATGGGAATTTCCACTGTTTTTTCTCTTATTCGCAAATTTTTTTAGGGACGAAGTCCAGCCAATCCCCCGCCACCAGTGAAAAATCCGTGCCGTAGTGCATCCCCTCCAGCGCCCGCTTGTGGCTGGCGCCGTGGAGATGGCCGTAAAAGCACCGCTTCACGCCGTAGCGCTGCAATAGCCGCAGGATCTCGGGGCATTCGTAGCCCTGATACAGCGGCGGATAGTGCAGGAAGCACAGCTTCTCCCGATCCCCCGCCGCCTGCAGCGATGTCTCCAGCCGCCCCGCCTCACGGGCCAGCATCTTGCCGTTGTGGGTCCCCTCGCTGTCCAGCTCGTAGAACCAGCCCCGCGTACCGCACAGGGCCCTGTCCCCGTAGAACAGGCAGTTGTTGTGCAGGATCTCAAAGGAATCCAGTCCGTTCTCGTCAAAGAACCGCTGCATCTTGGCCACGGTGTTCCACCAGTAGTCGTGGTTCCCCTTCATCAATATCTTCTTTCCCGGCAGGGCGTGGATGAACCGGAAGTCCTCCAGTGACTCCTCCAGACTCATGCCCCAGCTCAGATCGCCGCACAGCACGGTAACGTCGTCCTCGTGCAGCGGTGCGAACCCTGCCCTGATCTTGTCCACATAGCCATGCCACTTCTCCCCGAAGATGTCCATGGGCTTGTCGCTGTTCAGCGACAGGTGCAGGTCCCCGATGGCATACAGCGCCATGGCGTCCCTCCTTTCTCCGGCCGCCGCTTCACAGCAGCCTGCGCAGATTGTTCCAGAATATGTCCTCCAGCAGGGCTTTCCCGTACCCCCGCTCCTCCAGCGCCTCGTACAGCTGCGGCACGTCCTCCGCGCCGTTCATCCCCGCCGCCAGCGCCTCACAGCCGTCCAGATCCCCGCCGATGCACAGGGTCTTTTCCCCATCCAGATGCAGGAAGTGCTCCACATGGGCCACCAGCGCGTCCATGGACGCGCCGCCCACAAAGCCGCGGTACAGGTTGAGTCCCACCACGCCGCCGGTGTCCCGTATGGCGCGGAACATGTCGTCCGTCAGGTTCCGCCGCTGGGAACACAAGGCCCTGGCGTTGGAGTGGGACGCCACGATGGGCCGTTCCGTCATGCGGTACAGCTCCCAGAACCCCGGGTCCGACAGATGGGACACGTCGGCGTAGATGCCCAGCCGCTCCATCTCGCGAATGAAGCCCCGGCCCCGGGCTGACAGGCCGCGGTCCGGATCGTCGGCGCAGCTGCCGCTGAGGGCGTTGGCGTTGTTCCACACGGGGTTCACCAGCCGCACGCCCCACGCCGCCGCCTGACGCAGCTTCTCGGTGTCGCAGTCCAGCAGGTCCGCGCCCTCCACGCTGAGGAATGCCGCCGTCCTGCCGCTTTCCGCCGCCGCGTCCGCCTCCGCGCCGCTGCGGCACAGCACGGCCATGTCGCCGTTCTCCGCCAGCTCCCGCAAAAACCAGTCGTGCATCTCGCAGCAGCGCTGCCACGCCGTGCCCTCCGGCAGGCGCTTCACGTCGTCGTACAGGGCGAAGAACTGGCCACGTCTGGCAAAGCCCCTGTCCCGCAGCAGGTCCACGTGGCCGCAGTTCTGCCGCAGGCCGCCGCCGGTCTTGAAGAAGGCCCTCTGCTCCTGCTCCGTCTCACCGTAGTCGGCCACTGGCCCCGTCTCCATGCAGCGCCAGATGGTGTCGCAGTGGGCGTCGAAATATGATATCACCGTTTGGTCACTCTCCTATTCAAAGGCGTTTTCCAGATATTCTATGCGGACGTTCTCCCGGCTATAAGGGCTGTCCGCATAGACCTCCGCCACATCGAAGCGTGTCGGACAGTCCAGCTGCTTCTCGCACAGGTAGTACAGTGCTGTCTTTTTCAGCCGTCTCTGCTTGGCCGGGGTCACATACTCCCGGGGCAGACCCATGTCCGTGTTGGAGCGGGTCTTGACCTCCACGAAGCACAGGACGTCCCCGTCCCAGGCGATAAGGTCGATCTCGCCGAACCGGCAGTGGTAGCTGTGGGCCGCCAGCCGGCAGCCCCGCTGCCGCAGGTACTCCGCCGTCAGCGCTTCACCCCACATCCCCTCAGACCGTCCGCCCTTTTCCGGGGCGGGCTTTACCGCGCTCATCGCTTTGCCTCCCACTTTTTCAGGAAGCTGCGCCGATGCTCCGGACAGGGGCCGTATTTGTCCAGCATTTCATAGTGCAGCTTGGTACCGTAGCCCTTGTGCTTTGCGAACTGGTACTGGGGATACGCCTTGTCCAGCACCTCCGTCACGTAGTGGTCACGGCTCACCTTGGCCAGGACGGACGCCGCCGCGATGGACGCGGACTTGCCGTCGCCGCCCACGATACACCGGTGCGCTGTAGAGATGGCGGCACTGTGTCCCTTGTCCCGATTGCCGTCGATGAGGGCCATGTCCGATGTCACGGAAAGGCCGTCGATGGCCATCTGCATGGCCTTCATGCGGGCACTGAGGATGTCAGTCGCATCGATCTCCGATGCCTCCACCCATGCAACGGACCAGGCGATGGCCCGCTCTTTTATCAAGGGAAACAGCATTTCCCGCTTTTTCTCCGTCAGCTTTTTGGAGTCGTTCAGCTCCGGCAGGTCATAGTCCTCCGGCAGGATCACCGCCGCTGCATATACCGGCCCCATCAGCGGGCCCGCGCCGGCCTCGTCCACGCCGCACACCGCGGTATAGCCCTGCTCCCGCGCCTCCCGCTCGTAGGCCCAGAGGTCCGCCGTCTCTCTCATTTTCCGCAGTCCTCCACCGTCTCCAGTGTAAAGCGTCCCAGCTTGCCGCCTCTGAATTCATCCAGCAGGATACGGGCCATGCGTTCGGTGTCCACCTGCGCGCCCCGCATAAGGAAGCCCCGCTTCCGTCCCGCTTTTTCCAGCAGCTCGTAGCCGCTGTCGCCTTCTTCCACATCGATCCTGTACCGCTCCCGCAGCACGTCGGCGTAATGGGCGGCCAAATAGTCCATCAGATAGCAGGCCAGTTCCTCGATGTCCAGCACGTCATCCTTGATAGCGCCTGTAAAGGCCAATCGCTTGCCAACCTCTGTGTCATCAAACTTTGGCCACAGAATACCCGGCGTATCCAACAGCTCCAGCGTGGCGTCCACCGGCACCCACTGCTTGGAGCGGGTGACACCCGGCCGGTCCTCGGCTCTGGCAGTCTTGCGCTTGGCCACCTTGTTGATAAACGTGGATTTTCCCACGTTGGGGATGCCCAGCACCATCACGCGGATGGTGCGGCCCACCTGCCCCTTCTCGGCGTAGGCCGCCAGCTTATCCTTCAGCAGCTCCCGCACGGCGGCGGCGAATTTCTCCGTGCCCACGCCGCCCCTGGCGTTGGCCTCCAGCACCGCAAAGCCTTGTGCGCGAAAGGCTGCGGCCCACTTCTTCGTCTCGGCGGGGTCCGCCTGATCCACGCGGTTCAGCACCATCAGGCGGGGCTTGCCCGCCGTCAGCTCGTCCACGTCGGGGTTGCGGCTGGACTGGGGGATACGGGCATCCACGATCTCACACACCGCGTCCATGTGGCCGATCTCGGATACGATCATCCGCTTGGTTTTTGTCATGTGCCCGGGAAACCAGCTGAGCCCTTCGATCTGCACGGCGCACACCTCCTCTGGTAAATATTTCCGTTCATCACGAATGCATCAGGAAGCTTTTATTTCCGTATTTGCCCTTCATGATGAATTTTCCAACAGTATAGCATAATTTTCCCCTGCTGCAAAGGGGGAAAGACGGCAAAAAGCGCCCACAGACGTGGGCGCTTTTCTGATCTCAGGGGGTCGCTTACAGCTTCTCGCGGATCTTGGCTGCCTTACCAACACGGTCGCGCAGGTAGTACAGCTTGGCGCGGCGGACATAGCCGTGACGCACCGTCTCGATCTTCTCAATGGACGGGGAGTGAACGGGGAACACCTTCTCCACGCCGACGCCGTAGGACAGGCGGCGGACGGTGATGGTCTCCTCGATACCGCCGTGCTTCTTGGCGATGACAGTGCCCTCGAAGACCTGGATACGCTCACGGGCGCCTTCCTTGACCTTCACGTGTACGCGGACGGTGTCGCCCACCAGTACCTGGGGTACTTCCTTCAGCTGCTTCTCGTTCAGAGCTTTGATGAGATCCATGGATTTTTCCTCCTAAAAATATAGGTGTTCATGCCGCTATTTGTGTGATGTCCGCACTTTTCGGGACACCGGCGACAGAGGACCGCCCTTTTTACGCCATGATAGAATAACACAGAAGCTCGGAAAATGCAAGAGATTTCTTCATATTTTTCTGCAATTTTGTGTGATTTCTCGCTGAATCCGGGAAATGACGGGGCATTATCGAAAATCCCGCCCCTCGGCATCCAGAATGGCGCGGCGGCGGACGCGGAGGAAGTCCGGCGTCAGCTCGGGCAGATACCGCTCCACCGCCTTTTCCAGCAGCTGGGGATTCAATCCGGGATTCTGGGCCAGCACCGTCACCGTGCCGGTGACAACGCCCTCTCCCTCTGTAAAGGAAAAGTCCTTTATCATGGGTGCGATATCAACGTCTGCCAGATCTTTGCGCTTGGTGCGCTTCTGGATCACCAGCTCCTGACGCCCCAGCAGCTCTGTCAGACGGGCGGCGGCGTTTTCCGGCACGCCGTTATCGTACTCCAGTGTCAGGTCCGCCCGCAGATATGTCAGCTCCCGCACGGGACGGACGGCGGGATAGCAGTCCAGCACCCGCAGGCCGCTGGGCATGCCGGTATTCAGCTTCTCCGCGATGCCGCTGCCGTCGGTATCCTGCGTCACCTCGAAGTCCAGCAGCTCGCAGTCACTGGACTGGCCCACCGGCAGGGGCAGGACGATGGAGATGATGGGATGGGGGTGATAGCCCTGGGAGTGCTTGATATCCAGCTCTGTGCGGGGAAAGGCGCGCTGGAACGTGCGCAGCAGGTCCAGATGGGAGATATAGGACGCCTGAGCCTCCTTGATAAACAGCAGCCGCAGCTTAGACATCGCACTTTCCTCCTACCAGCAGATTGGCACCGCAGCCATTGCAGTGGGTGCGGCAGTCCGGTGTGGTCACGGACTCATAGGCTTTATGGCGCTCCCGCAGGAGGTACTGCTCCGTGACGCCGGAGGAGATCATGCTCCACGGCATCAGCTCGTCCTCTGCGCGGGTGCGGTTGGCGTAGAAATGAGGGTCAAGGCCGCACTCGTCGAAGGCCTCCAGCCAACGGTCCAGGGAGAAATACTCCTCCCAGGCGTCAAGCTTTGCACCTTTACGCCACGCCGTTTCCAGCACCTTCCCCAGCCGCCGGTCACCGCGCGCCAGCACCGCCTCCAGAAAGCTGGTGTCGGAGTCGTGCCAGTTATAGGTGACGGTCTTGGTCTTGATGGCCTCCCGCAGCAGGGCCACGCGGCGTTCGTACTCCTCCTTGGAGATCTGGGGCTCCCACTGGAAGGCGGTGTGGGGCTTGGGAACGAACCAGCTGGTGGACACGGTGATGCGGACGCCGCGCTGCTTGTTCTGGGCGCTCTCCCGCCAGGCGTGCATGACGCGGGCGGCCACATCGGCGATGCCCAGCACATCCTCGTCCGTCTCCGTAGGCAGGCCCAGCATAAAGTACAGCTTCACGGCGCTGTATCCGCCGGCAAAGGCGGTGCGGCAGCTTTGCAGCAGGTCATCCAGCGTCACGTTCTTGTTGATGACATCCCGCAGGCGCTGGGTGCCGGCCTCCGGCGCGAAGGTCAGGCCCGTCTTACGGCCCTTGGCCAGACGCTGCATCAGCGCCATGGAGAAGTTGTCCGCCCGCAGGGACGGCAGGGACAGGCTGACGTGGCGCTGGTCGCAGAAGGGCTCCAGCTCATCGCACAGCGTGGTCAGCGGCGGGTAGTCGCTGGTGGACAGGCTGGACAGCGTCACCTCCTGATAGCCGGTGTCATCGCAGGCGCGGACGCAGTAATCGGCGCACAGGTCGCGGCTGCGGTTGCGGACAGGGCGGTAGACATAGCCCGCCTGACAGAACCGGCAGCCCCGGATACAGCCGCGGAACAGCTCCAGCGTCACGCGGTCCTGCACGATCTCCGTGCTGGGGACGATGGTCTTGACGGGGAAATAGGACTTGTCCATGTCGTGGACGATGCGCTTTGTCACATGGGCCGGTGCGCCGTCCTTCGGGGTGATGGCGGCCACGGTGCCGTCCTCGTGGTATGTGACATCGTAGAGGCTGGGAACGTAGACACCGTCCAGCCGGGCGGCGGCCCGCAGCAGCTGCTGCTTGCTCCACCCCTCCCGCCGGGCAGTGCGGTACAGCTCCACCAGCTCCACCGTCAGGTCCTCGCCCTCCCCCAGGCTCACAAGGTCGATGAAGTCGGCGATGGGCTCGGCGTTGTACATGGCGGTGCCGCCGGCGATGACCAGCGGCGAAAGGCCGGTGCGCTCCGCCGCGTGCAGCGGGATGCCCGCCAGATCCAGCATGTTCAGGATGGCGGGGAACGCCATCTCATAGCCCACGGAAAAGGCCACAATGTCAAAATCGGTGATGGGGTCGCCGGATTCCAGCGCGAACAGCGGCATAGCCGCCTTGCGCATCTCCTCCTCCATGTCGCCCCAGGGGGCGAACACGCGCTCACACCAGACGCCGTCCATCTCGTTCATGACGCCGTACAGGATCCGCATGCCCAGATTGGACATGCCGATCTCGTAGGTGTCGGGGAAGCAGAAGGCGATGCGGGTGTCCACCTGCGTCTTGTCCTTCAGCACGGCGTTATATTCGCCGCCCACGTAGCGGGCGGGCTTCTGCACCCGAGGCAGGATGCGTTCCAGTCGCTTATCCACGGTCATTCTCCTTGCGGTGTATTTCGGTAACAGTTCATTTTACCTGTTTTTTGTCGGTTTGGCAAGGCGGCGGGGCAAAAAAACTTCCGGCGGCAGACTGCGGTACGCCAGCCACAGCGCTCCCAGCAGGAGGAACAGGCCGCTGCCGGTGGTCAGCACCAGCCAGAGGCACAGCGCCAGCAGCGCCGACGATGCGGCCAGCCCTACGGCGGCGGCTACGCGGTCGGCGGTGTAGGGCTCTGTCAGGTATGCCGTGGCCAGCCACAGGATGCGGCCGCCGTCCATGGGACGCACCGGCAGCAGGTTCAGAACGCCCAGCACCATCTGGGCTCCGGCGAACAGCGTCAGCTCCTCTCTGCCGGTAAGGCTCAGCAGCACCCACAGCAGCAGGTTCATCAGCGGCCCCGCGGCGGCGCTGAGCAGCTCCGCGCCGTAGGACAGGCGGTGCAGCTCCGGCACGTACAGCGATGCGCCCAGACCGGTGAGGGTGAAGCGGGCGGTACGGACGCCGCACAAGTACAGCACCGCGTAGTGGGCCAGTTCGTGGAGCAGGGCCGCCGGCAGCAGCGCCGCCAGCAGGATGGGCGTATCCGTCAGCAGCAGGAAAAGCGCCGGCGTCAGCAGCGCGGAGGGACGGACGCAAACGGTGACATCAGGAGAACGTGACATAGTAGACGGGGTTCAAGTAAGTGCTGCCGCGGTGCAGCTCAAAGTGGAGGTGAGGACCGGTGGCGCGGCCGGTATCGCCCACCTCGGCGATGGGATCGCCCCGCGACACCTGCTGTCCGGCGGAGGCGGTGACGCGGGTGCAGTGGGCGTACAGCGTGGAAAAGCCGTTGGCGTGAGAGACGGCGACGTAGCGGCCCAGATCGCTGCTCTCCCCCACGGCGGTGACGGCGCCGTCGGCAAAGCTGGACACCACCGCGCCCTCCGGCGCGGCGATGTCCAGCCCGTAGTGAAAGCGGCTGACGCCCTCCAGCGGATCGGTGCGGAGGCCGAAGCCGGAGGACAGCTGCCCCTCTACCGGCACAGTATAGGCGAAGCCCAGTACCTGCTGGAGCAGCTCCGCATCGGCGGGCTGCGCCTCCGGCGTGCAGACGGCGGATGTGGGCGACGGCGACGCCGTCACCTCCTCCGAGCCGAACACCGCGGTATAGGCGTCGGTCAGCGCGCCGCCGATGGCGCCCTCCTCCGAGAAGGCGCGGCCCGCAGCAGAGAACACCTCCACAAAGTCGGTATCGGCCCCCAACAGATCCAGCACCCGTGCGCGATAGCGGTCCAGCACGTCGGGCATCAGCAGCTTGACGGCAATAGCCACCACCAGCAGGGCACCGCTGACCAGCAGCTGTACCGTGCGGCGCTTCTCCTGCAGAGATGCCGGTTTCCGGGCTGCGGGCTTGCCCGCAGCAGGGCGCGGCGGCTGAGGCGGACGGCGGCGGCTGTCTGCTGCGGTGCGGACACGGGCGCGGTAGGCCGCGCGGCGGGCCGCCG
>OHBM01003208.1_pt1 | contig 10198 bp, 7 predicted proteins | sample 1577251 | NCBI WGS metagenome assembly OHBM01 (sample SAMEA3541557, study PRJEB24748) | human gut metagenome | biome: human gut; feature: human-associated habitat; material: faeces | place: China | collected 2012
TCGTTTTACCGGTTCCCGGAGGGCCGACGAGCAGAATGCCCTTGGGCATCGACGCACCGATATCGCGGTACTTCGACGGATCATGCAGGTAGTTGACGATTTCACTCAGGTTCTCCTTCGCTTCGTCCTCGCCCGCCACATCGTCGAACTTAATGCTGCCCGCGCTGTCCTTCACATATACCTTGGCATTGGAATTGCCCATGCCGAAGGACATCGCGTCCTTGCCGCCGCCCATGCGCTTCATCATCTGGCGTGTGAGCAGCTGCCCCAGCGCGATAAAGAGCACAATCGGGAAGACGAAGGAAAGCAGGAACGACAGCAGCGGCGACGTTTCCTCCACAATTTCCTTGTCGAACCTCACGCCGTGTTCGGACAGGCGGCTGGTCAGCTCCGGGTCATCCATCTTGCCCGTGCGGTAATAAACAGCGTTCTTATTGGCTTCGTCCTCCTTGGTGACGAAGATAATCTGATTATCCTGCACTTGAACTTCAGAAATCTTGTCCTCTTCGGTCATCTGGATGAACGTGCCGTAATCGACATACTTCACGCGCGCCTGACTCACCATCGGCACGAGCAGCGTGTTAATCAGCAGCACGACCAGAATCGCGATTGCGTAATAGACAATCAGCGGTTTTTTCGGGGTTTTGACTTCATTCATGCGTTGGTATCCCTCCCATCAATGTTGATTCTACCATGGCTTTATGAACTCAGTTTGTCCTTTTCAGCGAAAAGTAACAACTGTTTTCATATCTTTTTGCGAGAATACCGAAAATGGGACGGCGGAAATTCTCCGTCATCCCACAAAATGGTTACAGTTGTCCCACCACGTCGTCCATGCTGTACATGCCGGGCTGCTGATTCATCAGGAACGCCGCCGCACGCAAAGCGCCCGCAGCAAACACGCCGCGGTTCTCCGCGCTATGGCTGATGCGGATTCTCTCGCCCGTGCCGAAGAAGCAGACTTCATGCTCGCCCGTGACCGTGCCGCCGCGCAGGGAGTGCATCCCGATTTCCTGATGCTGGCGCTTGCAGTCGCGTCCGTGGCGGCCGAAAACGGCTTCGCGCTCATCCGGATAGGCAGATTTGACCGCGTCCAAGAGCATCAGCGCTGTGCCGGAGGGCGCGTCGAGCTTGCGGTTATGGTGCGCTTCGACAATTTCCACGTCAAAGGCATCGCCAAGGACGCCTGCCGCCTTCTTGGCGAGGGCACGCAGCAGGGCAATGCCGAGGCTCATGTTGCCGGAGCGGAAAATCGGCACGACTTTCGACGCTTCGGCGATTTGGTGAAGCTGCTCGTCGGTCAGACCCGTCGAGGCAATGACGACCGGGACGCGGTACTTCATGGCGTAATCCAGCACGTTCGCGCCGGGCTTCCAGTTGGAGAAGTCAATCACCACATCCGCCTTGGGGGCGTCGGCATAGTTCGCATAGAGGGGGAAATCCGGCTGATACGGGGCGACCCCGGCGGCAATATCCACACCGCACACCACGTCAATGCCGGAGGATTTTGCTTGCGCGGCGACCTCGCGGCCCATGAAGCCGCACGCGCCGCTGATGAGGATGGTCATCGTTGTTCTTTGCTCCTTGTGTTTCCTAAGAAAATGCGCTTTTTTGTCGCAGGGATTTCGCTCCTGCGGGAGCGACCAGAGGGCTTTGCGATCGCCCTCTGGACTGCTTCGCGTGCCCATTTAAGTTTCTTGATTTATAGCGTTACATGGGGCGCGTCTGCGGACGCGCAGAGAAGCGGCGAAGTCGCCTTAAATCAGTTTCCAGCCGCGCATAATGTCGGCGAGTTTCTGCTGGTTGGCTTCCTGCATGGGAATCAGCGGCAGACGCAGTTCGTTGCGGCACATGCCCATCATGCTCATGGCTGCCTTGCAGGGAATCGGGCTGGTTTCGCAGAACAGCGCCTTCACCATCGGCAGCAGGTCGCGCTGCATCTGGGACGCTTCCGCCCAGTTGCCTTCCAGTGCCAGCGCGGTCATCTTGCTCGTTTCGGCGGGCATGACGTTGCTCAGCACGGAAATGACGCCCTGGAAGCCCAACACCATCAGCGGAATCGTCAGGTCGTCGTTGCCGCAGTAGAAGGCCGCGTCATCGCCAACGAGGTTGATTTTCTCCATCGCCTGCGCCACGTCGGGGTTCGCTTCCTTCACGGCGACGACCTGCGGCAGGCGGCAGATTTTCTCAAGCGTCGCGGGCTGGATGTTCACGCCCGTGCGGGAGGGAACGTTGTAGACGACAATCGGCAGGCTGGTCTTTTCGGCAATCTCCGTGTAGTGCGCCACCAGTCCCTCCTGCGTGGACTTGTTGTAGTAGGGGGTGACGACCAGCTGCGCCGCCACGCCGAAGTCCTTGACGACATTCGCCGCGTGGATGACCTCGCGCGTGCAGTTGCTGCCCGTGCCAGCAATGACGCAGGCGCGGTCTTTCGCGCGCTCGGCGACGAAGCGAATGACCTCAATGTGCTCATCCCACGTCATCGTCGATGGTTCGCCCGTCGTGCCCGCGGCAATCAGCGCGCTCACGCCGCCCGCAATCTGGCTCTCTACGAGGTTGTCCAGCGCGTCCCAGTCGATTTCGCCGTTCTTGAAAGGCGTAATCAGCGCCGTACCAGTGCCTGTGAACAAAGGTTTCATTGTGATAACTTCCTTCCAGATATTTATACGATTTTTGCATTACACCCGGTGCGGAATGTACCCCTTGCGGCAGAGCAGCTCCGCCGTCAGGATGCCGCCGCCCGCCGCGCCGCGCACCGTGTTGTGGCTCAGGCAGACAAAGCGGTAGTCGAACAGCTTATCCTCGCGCAGACGGCCGATGGACACGCCGAAGCCGTTCTGGAAATCGCGGTCAAGGCGGGTCTGCGGGCGGGAGGGGTCTTCAAAATACTGCAGGAAGGGCTTGGGCGCGCTCGGCAGCTCCAGGCGCTGCGCTTCCGTCTCATAGTTCGCCCAGCGTTCCTTGATCTGCTCGATGGTCGGCTTTTTCTTGAAGCAGACGGACACCGCCGCCATATGGCCGTCGGAGCAGGGAACACGCAGGCACTGCGCGGTGATGTTCGGCTCCGTTGCGTTGACGATCTGATCGCCCTCGATATGGCCCCAGAGCTTCATCGGCTCCTGCTCGGACTTTTCTTCCTCGCCGCCGATGTAGGGAATCACGTTATCCACCATTTCGGGCCACGTCTTGAAGGTCTTGCCCGCGCCGGAAATCGCCTGATAGGTGCACACGCTGACCTTCTCCGGCTCAAACTCAAGCAGGGGGGTCAGGGCGGGCACATAGCTCTGGATGGAGCAGTTCGGCTTGACGGCGATGAAGCCGTTCTTCGTGCCAAGGCGCTTTTTCTGCGCTTCAATGACGGCAAGGTGATCGGCGTTGATTTCCGGCACGACCATCGGCACGTCCTCGATGCCGCGGCAGGCGCTGTTGTTGCTCACGACCGGAATTTCGTGCTTCGCGTAGGCTTCCTCCAGCGCGCGGATTTCGTCCTTCTTCATGTCCACGGCGCAGAAAACGAAGTCCACATGCTTGCTTACTTCGTCAATATCCGCCGCGTCGACGACGGTCATGCCCGCCACCTTTTCCGGAATCTCCCACGCGAACGCCCAGCGCTCCCCGACCGCCTCGCGGTACGTCTTTCCAGCACTGCGCGCCGACGCCGCCACACAGTTCACCTCAAACCACGGATGATCCTTCAGCAGCGAAATAAAGCGCTGACCGACCATGCCCGTTGCGCCAACAATGCCTACACGATACTTCTCCATTGGCTGTATCCTCCATCCATGTGTTTCTGCTGATTTGTTTGCGGTATCCTGTCCATTCGGATTCAAAAAAAGCCACCACAAGCCATCCTGCTCGCGGTGCGCCAAAGACCCGATTTTCCATGCAGTCGCCCGCATGATGCCCTGCCCATAAGGAACAGGCGGTGTCTCAGTGAATCAGCGCTCCGCCGGGGATTTTTTTGCCCCGATGACAGTCACGAACCTGTCCGGCCCGCGCCCAAGCACAGGGTCTGCGGCTTCGTTTGCCCTGCCTTTCGGCGCACCACCCCTTCCCGCGGCCTCTGCGGAAGCCATCCTCCGCCGCGGTACACGATGCGTGCGCACCTCTGATTCCGTTTCTATGCAATTATCGGATACCAATGCTATCATAGCACGCTTTTGCTTATCTGTCAATCACTTATACTATTTCCTGATGAAAATGCGCCAAGATGCGCCGCGAATTTTTGTATTCTGGCTAACACGAATGAAACGCAGCGTAGCAGCGCTACGCTAAGTGGAATGAGTGGACGCCAGAATCAAAAAGGCGCAAGCAGATGGCGCAGGTAAATCAGGAAATAGTATCATGAAGATTTCCGCCGTTTCTTCACCAGAAACCGCACGACCCCGCGCAGGGGTTTCGGCACCTTCACGCACACCATCCGCACCCGCATTTCTGTCACCTCCTCCCCACACAAATCAGCACCAGCCCGGCGATTGCCAGCGCCACGCCAAGCAGCGCCGCCCACGCCCACGCCGGGATGCACAGCAGCAGCAGCTGACTGCTGGCCTTTGCGTCCGCCCGGCCCTTTCCCCTGAGCCGCGGCCCTTCCTTTTTTCTTTCCTTTGTCATGGTTCGCATGGGTTCCTCCGCTTTTGTTTTCTCCATTGTACGGGTTCGGTTTTTGATTTCCAAGGTGCGATTGTGACAAGATGGCTGGCGATTGTGACTGCGTTGATTGTGCATTATTCCTGCATCCAGTTGGTATCTGCGTGTTTATTTTAAGCATTGTCGCCAAAAAATCAGCATTGAATTTGACGATTCGTACTTGCTCTTTTGTTAATATGCACAGAGACGATTGCATGAAATTATGCAAAAGGCACATGCGCTGCCGCATGTGCCTTTCATATCGCTTATAAAAACTTCATGCTGACCAACCATTGACGCAAAAGCTGCCGCCACTGTCCGACGGAGGCATCATCGAGCGCCAGCGCCTTGCCGTGCTGTCCAAACGGGAAGATGTGCAGCTCATACGGCACGTCACATTTTTGCAGTGCAGCGGCGTAGAGCATCGAATTGATTGCCGGAACGGTTGCGTCCTGCGCCGTATGCCAGAGAAATGTGGGCGGCGTGTCGGCCGTCACATGGAGCTGCGGCGAGTAAAACGCAATCTCTGCATCGCTTGGCGCATCGCCAAGCAGAAGCCTGCGGCTCCACTCGTGATGATACTCGCCCATGTCAATCACGCTGTAGCAGAGCACGGTAAAATCCGGCCGCGCGGAAAACGCGTCAACTGCATCCTGCGGCGGATAAAGCGGGTAGTCATAGCGCACGGACAGCGTTGCCGCCAGATGTCCGCCTGCGGAAAAGCCCATAATACCCACACGTTCAATTCCACGCTCGGCGCACAGCTTTCGGACAAGGCGCATGGCCCGCTGCGCGTCGGACGGCTGCGCCGGGGCTTTACTCGGCGCAACGCGGTATTCCAGTACAAAGGCCGTTATGCCGATCGTATTCAGCCACACGCCAACGTCATTTCCCTCATAGTCCGCCCGGCCGCAGTAAGCGCCGCCCGGACACACGACAATTGCCGTCTTTGCGGCGTCACAGTCATATGGCGTAAGATACGGTTCAAACGCATCCTCTACGCAGCGGTGCGGCATGGTTTGGTTCCATAGCTTTATCATGGATGCTTCTTCTTTCGCTGGCTCAAGTTCAGTTTCTGCTGATATTCGCGCATGGAACAGCCCGCGAACCTCCGGAACACGGAATAAAAGCTTTTTTCGTCTCTATATCCGACCGCCTCCGGAATGGATTTGACATCCCGACCAGCCTCCAGCATTTGAATTGCCGCCTGAACACGGATGTGGGCCAGATAATCCGTAAATTTCTCGTTCATCTCTGTCTGGAATTTCCGGATAAAATGCCGCGGGCTGATGTGGACATACTCAGCCAGCTCCTGCACAGTCAGTTTTTCCGAGAGGTGCGACTGCATATAGACGCAGGCGCGCCCGATGGGATCGCTTTTCAGCGCGTCCTCCTGCGTGATATAGCCCTTTTCGGAAAGCAGCGCCCAGATGGCGTCCATGTACGCCGCCGTTCCCTGCGCGGAGGTCAGCATGCCCAGCGGCGCAGCCATCATGTTACTTCGGAGTTGCGCGGCCAGTGCCTCATCCCTGCGGCAAATTTCTGCGCGCAGTTCCTCCATCAAAGAGCGCACCAGCAGAGCCTCCATGCGCAGCGGAGCATCGCTCAGCAGCGGCTTGACTTTGGAATACATTTGCCAGTGATCCTCGTCGATGCCCGGCTTCAGTGCCAGAAGCAGCTTCAGAAGTCTCGAAATGCACTCATCCCAGTTTTGCTGGCCGCGCAGATATGCTTCTTCCCGACTTTCCGTGTGCAGTTCCTCTGAAACGCGGATCATCGCGCTGCGCAGCGCGGCGATCCCGTCAGACTTCGGCAAATAGTCATACGCACCGCACCGGACGGCTTGCTGCGCTTCCGCAAGGTTCGGCGTGTCAGTCAAAAAAATCACGCGGAGGCACGGAAACTGTCTGCGGACATGTCTGGCAAGTTCAAACCCAGACATATCCGGCAGGCTCGTATTTGTGATGAGCACGGCCGCAGCTTCGCCTTTCTGCATCCAGCGCAGCGTTCCTTCCGCCACACATTCGCCGCGTACCATGCTGAATCCCAACCCGTAAAAGTCAATGCCGTTGATCACCTCTGTGCGGTATCGCATACAGGGATCCGTAAAAAATGCTTCAAACATAAGCTGCCTCACATCCGTCCATCGGTCCAGTATCCTCTGTATCGCATTCTAAAAGAATGCGGGTCAAAATTCATAGGTGGCGAATATGACATTTTTGCGGGTCAAAGTGTCATTTTCGCAGATTGCCTCCCTATATGCGCTGTGTTACGATACGAAAAAGCAGCGAAAAGGAGAACATATATGGATCAATTCGCACAAATCGCGGCAAACGGCATCGGCGGGAACGCTGCGCTTCTGGAGCCGGTCACGCCAATTCCGCATGAAACCGTTATCTGCCGTCTGGAACAGGCAGATGCACAGCCCATCGCAGTCAAGCCGCATCTGTCTACAACGGAAGAACTGAAAACCGAGCTTGCTGCCATGCGGGAAGCATACCGCCCGTTTCTGGAAAATCACGCGCCTGCGTTTGAAAGCCTGCGCCGGCGCATGGATCTCACGTCGTTTCTGCGCGATGGTCAACCGGTCACGATCCCGGAATACGGCGGGCCTATCGGCGCGTGCAAAAAGACATATGAAACCACGTTTGAGCTGCCTGCGCTTTTGGCGGGCCAGTCGGTCTATATCCATTTTGACGGCGCGGATTACCGTGCAGTCGTTACCGTCAATGACACATTTGGCGGAGAACACGAAGGCTTCTTCTCTCCATTCGAGTTTGAGATTACAGGCATCGTCAAAGACGGCACAAACCGGTTGAAAGTTGAATTGTATAATGACCATATTTATATGGGAAACGATCCCGGCGGCAGCGAAGAAACAGAAGGCGACAAGCTTTATGCCGCCACCGGTCTCGGCTGGGACGGTCCGCTGGACGGCTGGCACCACTGCCCCTCCGGGACGGGCATTTACAACCGCGTCTATGTGGAGATCCGAAATTCCGTCCATATCAGCGACCTCTATATCCGTCCGCTGGACGGGAAGGCAGAAGCATGGCTGGAAATTCAGAACGACAGATATGATACCCTCCCGGTCGAGCTTTCGCTTTCACTCTACGGGCAGAACTTCCCCGAGACGGTCTTTGAAGACCACCGCTTTACGCCGGAGACGACGCGCTTTGTCGGCATGGGCGACAGCCTGACGGAGGCCGCCGTCAAGTCCGAGCTTGGAAAGGGCATTCCCATGCCGCTCAAGCACGGAAAGAATCTGTACAAACTCAAATTTGACCTGCCGGACGCAAAGCTGTGGGATCTGGAAACCCCGTATTTGTACCAGCTCCATGCAGCCGTTCTTGTAAACGGGACGTGCACCGACCGCCTTGCACAGCAGTTCGGTATGCGCAGCTTTACGCAGGACACAGAAAGTCCGCAGCGCAAGGGGATGTTCTATCTCAATGGCCGCTCCATCCGTCTGCGCGGGGCCAATACGATGGGCTTTGAGCAGCAGGACGTGCTGCGCGGCGATCTTCCGCAGTTGATCGACGATATTCTGCTGGCCAAACTCTGCAACATGAATTTTCTGCGTCTGACGCAGCGGCCGGTGCAGGATGAGGTCTACGAATACTGCGACAAGCTCGGCCTTATGACGCAGACGGATCTTCCGCTGTTCGGCGTCATGCGCCGCTTCCGCGTCCCGGAGGGCATCCGGCAAGCGGAGGAACTGGCGCGCATGGTGCGTAAGCATCCGTGCAATGTCGTCGTCAGTTATATCAACGAGCCGTTTCCGAACGCCAATAACGAGCCGCACCGACATCTGATCCGTCCGGAACTGGAAAACTTCTTCACCTGCTGTGACCTTGTTGTGAAGTTCTCGAACCCCGATCAGGTCATCAAGCATGTGGACGGCGATTATGACCCGCCCACAGACGGGATACCGGATAACCACTGCTACCCCATGTGGTATAACGGCCACGGTATTGACATTGGCCGTCTGCACCGGGGCTATTGGCTGCCTGCCAAGCCCGGCTGGTACTATGGCTGCGGTGAATACGGCGCAGAGGGGCTGGATTCAGCGGAGGTCATGGAGGAACGCTATCCGCGCGAATGGATGCGTGAGCCGTTTGACCCGGGCCGCATTGTCCGCAGCCAGACAAAGAGCTTCAGCGGCTTTTTCTATGACACGCAGGAGGATATGCAGGGCTGGATCAGCCGCAGCCAGCGGTATCAGGCCTTTGCCGCGCGCATGATGACCGAGGCATTCCGCCGCGACGACCGCATGGTCTCGAACGCCATTCATCTGTTCATCGACGCATGGCCCAGCGGCTGGATGAAGTCCATCATGGACTGCAAGCGCATCCCGAAGCAGGCGTATTTTGCCTACCGAGATGCACTCGCGCCCCTGCTGGTGTCGCTACGCACCGACCGCTTTGCCTATACGGCGGGCGAAACGATTCAGATCGAAGCGTTCCTGTGCAATGATACCGCGAAATCCGGCGCGTATACGCTTGCCTTTGAGCTTTACAACGAACAAAACAAGCTGATTCAGACCGGGCGCGTCCCCGCGCACGCGGACGCCTGCCGCGCGGTCTATATCGCCAGCGCCGAATTCCCGGCAGAGACCGCGCAAGACCGCGAAACGCTGACGCTCCGCGCCGTCCTGCTGGACGGGAACGGGGACGTTGTCAATTACGCAGAGCAGAAGCTGACCGTATTTCAGGACGTGACTGTCGTACCGAACGACAATGTTGTCATTCTGAAGCTGGAACCGGGTTTGCATACCGTCGCGGGCGAGACCGTGACGGTCAAGCCCTGCGGCATGCTCCCGCTGCACTTCGTCTCCCGCAAAACGGGGCATCCGGCTGTCGACGAATTCAAGGAGCAGGACTTCTCCTACTGGTATGACGCCAAGGAGGACTGCATCACGCCGCTGCTGGACACGACGTTTACCGTCGAAGGCTTCACACCCATTCTTTTGTCCAACAATATGGACGAACAGGGAAATTGGGGGCCAGTACTGGCTGCGGCAGAAAAGCTATACGAGGGCAAGCACTATGTGATCTGCCAGTTGGAGCTGCGGCAGGAAAACCCGGTCGCAAAGCGCTTCCTGAGAAATCTCTACAGGTTGGGTACAAAATGAACAACATCGAACAGGCGATTTCCTTTGCGCGGCAGGAATATACCCGTCAGGGTCTGGAGGCTCTTTATCAGGAAGGCTTTGAGACGGCGCTGCTTCCGTGCCTCCCCAAGGCTGCCGAGATCTTCACCTCCGAGCCGCTGCTCTGGAGTGGCGACCCGCAGACCGATCTGCTTGCAGCGCTCCTTCGGAGCCGGAAGCTGCTTGCCGAATACCAGGCGCGGCAGATTCCTGACGAGGTGTTTTATCATACAATCAGCGACATCGGCCGCTGGGCGGCGGAATACCGGAACTACAGCGGCAGGATCGGTCTTGCGGAAAGCGCGTGGCTGACGAACCATCTGACGCTGCGGCTGTTCCAGCTCGGCCGGCTTCAATTCTGCATGGAGCCGGCGGACTTTTCCGCGCCGTCTTTCGGCATCGAGCCGGGGCAGCCGCTGG
>OHBM01003209.1_pt1 | contig 10197 bp, 9 predicted proteins | sample 1577251 | NCBI WGS metagenome assembly OHBM01 (sample SAMEA3541557, study PRJEB24748) | human gut metagenome | biome: human gut; feature: human-associated habitat; material: faeces | place: China | collected 2012
CTTCACTCCTAAAAATCCAGTTCGCTTGCACAACCCCTTCGGGCAGCTCCCCCGATGGGGAGCCAAGAACGTTCTGCCGCTTAATTTAATGGCATTACCCTCATGAGGAGCCCCTCGGAGCAGAGATTGCCATGATGGAAAACATATCATGTGCGCTATGGCAAGGATCCCTCCATCCGCCTCCTTCTCTATTGCTGAACGGTTCCCCATTCTATATAATGATATATTGAGATAGGATCATAGAAAAAATATCATTTCCCATGTCAGGAGCCCATCCATGCGATTTCTCGCTTCGAAAAAGAACATCCAGAATCTTTTATATGCGACACTCTTTCTGCTGCCGCTTCATCCCTATGTGTTTTACGTGACACTTCTCCCATGCCTTCTTCTCTGGGCAGTGAATCATTGCACCACAGGCGAAGTGAAAGGCGTGCGCCCTCGTCTCTGGGGACTGCCGGCGGTCTTTTTGGCGTGTGCCTTTTTTTCCGGCTTCCACTCTCCCGACCCTGCCTTTTCGCTCATGAACTGGGCCTTCCAGCCATTGATGTATGCCGCGATTTACCTTTTGATCCTTTCACTTCTTTCCTCCGTGAGAGAAAAGGAGAAGGCGCTCTATGCCTTCCTGGCAGGAGCCATCTGCGTGGCCGCCTATGGCTTCATCCAGTATGCGAATGTGGCAGGCATGGCAGCCGATATGACGGCGCAGAGCTGGGTCGATCCCGAGAGATTTCCTCTCCTTCGGCGCCGCATGTATTCGACACTGGAAAATCCGAATCTCCTCGGAGCCTATGCCGTCATGATCATCAGTATCCTCACTGCTTTCTTTCTCAGGGAGCGGCAGAAAAAAAGGAAATGGGCTTTTGCCATCATTCTCTTCGTCCTGCTTCTCTGCCTTGCGCTGACCTATTCACGCGGTGCATGGCTGAGCCTTGCGGCTATCGTCTTAGGGCTCACCCTCTTCTATGACAAGCGATTCGGCTTTCTTTTCTTCCTCATCCCTCTCGTTCTTCTCTTCTACCACGGACAGATGGTCGAGCGTTTCCTGTCCCTCTTCTCCGGCGAAGACACCTCTGTCGGCCTGCGCTTTGCTCTATGGGAGAGCACCATCGCCATGATCGAAGAGCACCCGCTTCTCGGCGTGGGGTGGGGGAGCTATTATCTGGCCTATCCCGACTACAACTTCTTCATTCAGGATGAGCACGTCCTTATCTTCCATGCGCACAACATGTATCTCAATATGCTCGCCGAAGTCGGCATCATAGGCGGAGCAGCCTTCCTTCTGACCTTCTTCGCCCAGGGCTTCCTCTGCTGGAAGCTCTATCGGGGCAAGGCCAGCCTCTTCACGCGAACGATGGGGCTTGGCGGCCTGCTCATGGTCATGGCCATCGCCGTCATCAGCATGAGCGACCATGTCCTCTTCGGACGCTCGATCTCCTTCTGCTTCTGGAGCCTTTCCGCACTTTGCGTAGGAAGCGGGGACTAGTGAGCGATTATCGGGGGAAAGCGTGAAGGGGGCAGCGATGCCAAAAGCGATGAGTCGATCTTCACGGATCACCTTCGCGGGAAGCCTTCGGGTGCGGTCTTGCGGCACTCCCTGTACCATTTCTATAACCTGCACTGCGAGGATCATCGCTTTCATAGCCTGTAGACTCTGAGTCACATAAATGATGATTTGTCTAATAGGAATTATTTATAACATCCCTATGAGAATTTTAAAAACAAAGAACTTACTTTTTACGAACCTTTCGAAAAAAGTGTGATATAATAACAGTGATGACTGAGAAGGTCACAAATACAGTCGGTGAGACCGATGATACCAAGGAGGAGTTTTTCTGATGTTATGAGACATGTTTACATGCGGTCATAGGAAAGCAGAAAGGACTCCTTTTTCTTTTATACTTCGGAAGCACGGCTGTGTTTTTGTGAGGCAAAAAGTTCCAGACCATAGAGAAAGCTCAAAGAGGTACTGGACTTTTGATATTTTTATATTTTTGGGAGGATGATAGTAATGATCGACACCAATGATAGCGAATTCCTTAGCAGAATTGAAAGTGCAGATCTGAAAGCAAAAATCTGTGATGCTAAAACTGCAGCAGCTATGATTCAGGCAGGCGACATCCTTGGTATTTCCGGATTCACCCCATGCGGCTATCCGAAGATCACCATGCATGAACTCGCAGAACGTATGAAAGAAACCCCATTCCAGGTAGACGTATGGACTGGCGCTTCTACTGGTTCCCAGATTGATACTGAACTGGTCGCTGTAAACGGCATCAGAAACCGTATGCCATACCAGACCAACGGCAACCTCAGAAAAGCCATCAATGCAGGCAGCATCAACTATTATGACCTTCACCTGTCCCATGTAGCTCAGCAGATCCGTGCTGGCTTCTTCACCAACGTGAAGGGTGAACGTGTCACCGGCCCAGATTTCGCAGTAGTAGAAGTCTGCAAGATCGGACCGAACGGCGAACTGTACCCGACCACTGCTATCGGCAACTCTCCGGTATTCGTAGATACCGCTAAGAAAGTCATCGTAGAAGTCAACACCACCCAGCCGCTGGAACTCGCTGGCATGGCTGATATCTACATGAGAAAGAACCCGCCGCACTGCGAACCGATTCCGATCAAAACGGCTGGCGACCGCGTAGGCACTCCTTACATCCCATGCGATCCGGCAAAGATCGTTGCTATCGTTCCATGCGATCTGCCAGACGTTACCCGTGCACTGGCTCCGCTCGATGACGACGCAGAAGCAATGGGCAACAACCTGATCGATTTCCTGAAAAACGAAGTCGCTCATGGCAGACTGCCGGAAAACCTGCTCCCACTGCAGTCCGGTGTAGGCAACGTAGCAAACGCTGTTATCCATGGCCTCGTAGAATCCGATTTCAAGAACCTTTCCGTATACACCGAAGTTATTCAGGATGGCATGTTCGACCTGATCGATAAAGACAAGATCGACATGATCTCCGGTACTTCCCTCTCCCCATCCCCGGACGGACTGAAACGCTTCTACGACAACATCGACAGATACAGCAAGAAGATCATTCTCCGTCCGCAGGAAATCTCCAACAATGGCGAAGTAGCTCGTCGTCTCGGCGTCATCGCTATGAACACCGCTCTGGAAATGGATATCTACGGCCACGTAAACTCCACCCACGTAAGCGGCACCAAGCTGATGAATGGTATCGGCGGCTCCGGCGACTTTGCTCGTAACGGCTTCCTGTCCTGCTTCTTCTGCCACAGCACCGCTAAGGGCGGCAAGATCTCCGCAGTTGTTCCGATGTGCTCCCATGTAGACCACACCGAACATGATACCCATGTATTCATTTCTGAACAGGGCGTCGCTGATGTTCGCGGCCTGTCCCCGAAAGAAAGAGCAAAGGTCATCATCAACAACGTCGCTCATCCGTCCTTCAGAGATCAGCTCATGGACTACTATGAAAGAGCATGCGCAGCTTGCGGCGAAAGCCAGACCCCGCATCTCCTTCAGGAAGCATTCAAATTCCATGAAAGCCTCGCTGAAAACGGCGACATGCACTTCAAGAAATAATTTAATTATTCAAGAAGCCGCATGAGGCAAAGCATTTAATGCTTTACAAATACAGATAATACTGTATAATTACCTATGGTGATATCTGTCACACGACAGTGTCAATACATGGGTCAGCAAGAGTCCCCAATCGCTGCTGCAATAAGACTCGAATGAGCGCTGCAGCAGCCAAGGGCTTTGCGTGACCCCATTGGGAAGATAGATCCTATGTAAGTGGTGAGAAGAACACAAAGTCGCGGCCACCGAAGTCAAGGAAAGGCTTCCTAGAGTTTTACATACTTACTTTTTTAGGAGGAAGATGAACTCATGTCTAACGAATCCCTGAAAGCTAAACTTGCAGCTTACAATGACACCTATGCAAAACAGTGCGCAAAACATCCGGAAAGAGTTGGTCTGAAACACAAGAACCTGTACACCCCACTCGATCTCGAAGGTTTCGACTATGAAAGAGACCTCGGATTCCCGGGCGAATATCCATACACCCGTGGCGTACAGCCGACCATGTACCGTGGCAAACTCTGGACCATGCGTATGTATGCTGGCTTCTCCACCGCTGAAGAATCCAACAAACGTTACAAATACCTGATCGCTAACGGCGGCACCGGCCTGTCCTGCGCATTCGACCTGCCAACCCAGATCGGCTATGACTCCGACGACAAGATGGCAGCTGGCGAAGTTGGTAAAGTAGGCGTAGCTATCGACTCCCTCTACGATATGGAAAGACTGTTCGACGGCATCGACCTCGGCAAAGTTTCCACTTCCATGACCATCAACGCACCGGCTTCCGTACTGCTGGCTATGTACATCGCTGTAGCTGAAAAACAGGGCGTTCCGGCAACTGCTCTTCGCGGCACCATCCAGAACGATATCCTGAAAGAATACGCAGCTCGCGGCACCTACATTTTCCCGGTTAAACCGTCCATGCGTCTGATCACCGATATCTTCGAATACTGCTCCGTAAACGTACCGAAGTGGAACACCATCTCCATTTCCGGCTACCATATCCGTGAAGCAGGCTCCACCGCTGCTCAGGAAATCGCATTCACCATCGCTGATGGTATCGCATACATCGAAGCAGCTCTGAAAGCTGGCATGAAGATCGATGAATTCGCAGGCCGTCTGTCCTTCTTCTGGAACGCTCACAACAACGTACTCGAAGAAGTTGCAAAATTCCGTGCATCCCGTCGTCTGTGGGCTACCATTCTGAAGGAAAGATTCCATGCAGAATCCAGCAAGTCCATGAAACTGCGTTTCCACACCCAGACCGCTGGTTCCATGCTGACCGCTCAGCAGCCAAACAACAACATCATCCGTGTTGCTCTCCAGACCGCTGCAGCAGTTATGGGCGGAACCCAGTCCCTGCACACCAACTCTCGCGATGAAGCTCTGGCTCTGCCGACCACTGAATCCGTAACCATCGCTCTGCGTACCCAGCAGATCGTAGCTTACGAATCCGGCCTGGCTGACGTAGTTGATCCGCTCGGCGGCTCCTACTATGTTGAAGCTATGACCAATGCTATCGAAGCAGAAGCTAAAGAATACATCCGCAAGATCGATGAAATGGGCGGCGCAGTAGAAGCTATTGATAAAGGCTACATCCAGAAAGAAATTCAGGACGCTGCTTACGCTTGGCAGATGTCTGTTGAATCCGGCGAAAGAACCATCGTTGGCGTCAACAAATTCACCATGGAAGAACCACCGGTTACCGGCCTGCTGAAGATCGACGCATCCGTTGGCGAAAAGAAGAAAGCTCAGCTCGCTCAGGATAAAGCAAACCGTGACCAGGCTAAAGTTGCTGAAGAACTGGCTAAACTTGAAAAAGCAGCTCAGACTCCGGCTGAAGGCCCAGACCACATCAACCTCATGCCAGTCATCCTCGACTGCGTACGTGCATACTGCACCGAAGGCGAAATCTGCGGCGTTCTGCGTAAAGTTTACGGCGAATACAAACCGCACAACACCCTCTAATCTAAGGGCAGCCTGAAGCAAAGATAATTACATTACTCAAATATTTCTGGAGGTAATTTACAATGGCAGACAAACGTATCAGAGTACTGGTAGCTAAACCGGGTCTTGATGGACATGATCGTGGCGCAAAAGTTATTGCTCGTGCACTTCGTGATGCAGGCATGGAAGTTATTTATACCGGTCTTCGCCAGACCGTTGAACAGATCGTTGAAGCAGCAGACGCAGAAGACGTTAATGTTGTAGCTCTGTCCCTGCTCTCCGGCGCTCACAACACCCTCTTCCCGGAAGTTGTTGAAGCACTGAAAGCTAAAGGAATGGGCGACGTTCTCGTAGTTGGCGGCGGCGTAATTCCGGAATCCGATATCCCAGGCCTGAAAGAAGCTGGCGTAAAAGCTATCTTCACTCCTGGCACACCAACCAAAGAAGTTATCGACTTCATTAAAGAAAACGTAAAATAATCGACTTTTAGACTGACTAGCTTGACAGTTTATTAGTTGAAATGTAGCTTGCATGGGGCTGGGGGGATACTCAGTCCCATTGCAACTATATTATTTACTCTTCGAAAAGGCGGTGCATCCATGGAATTTTCTATGAAGGATTTTTGGAATGGATCCAGACGTGCCTTAGCGAGAGCAATTACCATCGTTGAAGACGAACGGGATGGATTTGAAGATGTCATGAAAGAAATCTATCACCATACCGGTCGTGCACAGGTCATCGGTATTACTGGTGCGCCTGGTGCGGGTAAGAGCACACTGTCAGATGCCCTCATTAAGCAGTTCCGTAAGCAGGGCAAAACTGTAGGTATCGTAGCCATCGATCCTACGAGTCCATTCTCCGGCGGCGCCATCCTTGGTGACCGTATCAGAATGAACGACCTGACCTTGGATAAGGGTGTTTATATCCGTAGTATGGGTACGCGCGGCAGCCTCGGCGGACTTTCCCGCAAGACTGCAGATGCGGTCAAACTGATGGATGCTTTCGGTCTCGATGTCATTCTCATCGAAACAGTAGGCGTAGGACAATCAGAAGTTGATATCGTTAAAAATGCGGATACGACACTTGTTGTGCTCGTACCTGGACTAGGCGACGATATTCAGGCTATCAAAGCAGGTATCCTTGAAATTGGTGATGTATTCTGCATCAACAAATGTGATCGCGATGGCGCAGATCGTTTGAACGTCGAAATCGAAATGATGCTTGATCTGGGCGAAGCTCAGAACTGGCGTCCTCCGATTGAGAGAACGATCGCGAACAAGGATCAGGGCGTAGCGGAAGTAGTAGCAGCTCTGGGCGAACATAGAAAGTACCTCGAAGAGTCCGGTCTCCTTGAAGAAAGAAGACGTGAACGGGCTAGAAGCGAGATGCTCGAAATGATTCACGATCGCATTTCCCGTCATATTGAGGAAAATATTTCCTCGACGGGTGAATTTAGTGACTGCGTGGAACAAGTCTTTGAACGGAAGACAGATCCGTTCACGGTCGTTGATTCCATTGTAGGCAAAATATTCAAATAATTTTAAAGGAGGAGTTTATTATGGCATTCAAAGTACTTTGTGTGGACCATGTAGGCGTTGCTGTTAAAGATCTTCAGCTGATCAAACAGCAGATGAAAGACATCCTTGGACTGGATCCATCCCTTCCGGATGAAACCGTCGAAGAACAGCATGTAACCACCAGCTTCTTCAAACCGTCTGCTCAGACCGAAGCTTGCGAACTCGAATTCCTGGGTTCCACCACTCCGGACGGCCCGATTGCTCGTTTCATCGAAAAAGCAAACGGCGGCAAGAATGGTTTCCAGCATGTAGCACTTCGTGTCGACGACATCGAAGCTTGCCTTGCTGACCTGCAGGCTAAAGAAGTTCCGCTCATCGATAAGAAATATCGTATCGGTGCTGGCGGCTGTCACATCGCTTTCCTGCATCCAAAGGCTACAGGCCTTCTGCTTGAACTGACAGAACGCCCAGGCGGCCCATCCTTCAAGGCTTAATTGAACGATGGCAAATGCCTTGCCCACCGGGGTAAGGCATCCCCCTCACGGGGGTCCCTAAAATTTTTGGAGGTGTAAGAATGGCAACTGTTGCAGAAAGAATTGAACTTCTTCACAAAAACCTCGCTCACGTAGAGGCTATGGGTGGAGAAAAGAAAGTTGAAAAACAGCATGCAAAAGGCAAACTGACTGCTCGTGAAAGACTGGCTCTTCTGTTTGATGAAGGCACTTTCGTAGAAGTCAATGCCCTTGTAAAATCCCGCTGCCACAACTTCGGTCAGGAAAAGAAAGATCTCCCGGGCGAAGGCGTTGTTACCGGTTACGGTACCGTTGATGGCAGACTCGTATTCGCATTCGCACAGGACTTCACCGTTGAAGGCGGCTCCCTTGGCGAAATGCACGCTGCTAAGATCGTTCACGTAAATGAACTGGCTCTCAAAGTCGGTGCTCCTTGCGTAGGCCTGAACGATTCCGGCGGAGCTCGTATTCAGGAAGCTGTCGATGCACTCTCTGGCTACGGCAAGATCTTCTGGTGCAACACCATTGCATCCGGCGTTATTCCGCAGATCTCTGCTATCATGGGACCATCTGCAGGCGGCGCTGTATACTCCCCAGCTCTGACCGACTTCATTTACATGGTCAAGAAAACATCCCAGATGTTCCTGACCGGCCCGGCAGTTGTTGAATCCGTTACCGGCGAAAAGATCACCGCTGAAGCACTCGGCGGCGCTATGACCCACAACCGTACTTCCGGTGTAGCTCAGTTCGCTTGCGACAACGACGAAGACTGCATTAAACAGATTCGTTACCTGCTCTCCTTCCTGCCGAGCAACAACATGGAAGATGCTCCTATCGTTGAAACCGGTGATGATCCGACCAGAACCGATCCGGCTCTCGATACCATCATGCCAGAAAACTCCAACGCTCCATACAACATGTATGACGTTATCAAATCCGTTGTAGATAACGGTGAATACTACGATGTAGCTAAAGAATTCGCTAAGAATATCATTACCTGCTTCGCACGTTTCGACGGACAGACTGTTGGTATCATTGCAAACCAGCCAGCATTCATGGCAGGCTGCCTTGACTACAATGCTTCCGATAAATCCGCTCGTTTCATCCGTTTCTGCGACTGCTTCAACATCCCGGTTGTAAACATTGTCGATGTACCAGGCTTCCTGCCAGGCAAACAGCAGGAATATGCCGGCGTAATTCGTCACGGCGCTAAGATGCTGTTCGCATACTGCGAAGCAACCGTTCCGAAGATCACCATGATCCTCCGTAAAGCTTACGGTGGTTCCTACATCGCTATGTGCTCCCGTGAACAGGGCGCTGACCAGGTATTCGCTTGGCCAACCGCTGAAATCGCTGTTATGGGACCTGCAGGCGCTGCAAACATCATCTTCAAGAAAGACCCGAACAAAGAACAGCGTACAGCTGAATACGTCGAAGAATTCGCAACTCCATACAAAGCTGCTGAACGTGGCTATGTAGACGCAGTTATCGATCCGAGAAACACTCGTCCGACAATCATCAATGCACTGAAGATGCTTGCTTCCAAGCACGAAGTACATCCAGCAAAGAAACACGGCAACATTCCGCTGTAATATTTGCTGCAAGAAAAACTCTAATTGAAAGGATGGGTACAGATGGATAACAACACAGTTATGTATATCGCGGTATTTGCTGCTATCGTAGCAGTAGTAGCGCTGATCATGATCTGGCAGGTACGTTCATCTCTCAATCAGTCCGCAGCACCGGCACCGGCAGCAGCTCCGAAGAAGGCAGCTCCAGCTAGAGCAGCAGCTCCGAAAGCAGCTGACAATGGTGCAGTTGTAGCAGCAATCGCTGCTGCAATCGTTGCTATGGGTGGCGGCGAAATCGTCTCCATCCGCCCGGCAGCTAGAAGTGGCTGGACCTCTGCATCTCGTCTTGCAGGTGTTTCCGGCACTCAGCAGTTCTAATTGAAAGTTGAAAGTACAATCATTTAGGAGGAAAGACAATGAGAAAATTTACTGTAACAGTTAACGGCCAGGATTACGATGTAGTAGTTAAAGACGGCGGCGCTGCAGCAGCAGCACCGGCTCCGGTTGCAGCAGCTCCGGCAGCAGCACCGGCACCGGCTCCAGTAGCAGCAGCTCCGGCAGCAGCACCGGCTCCGGCTCCAGCACCGGCTCCGGCTCCGGCAGCAGCTCCTGCAGGCGCAGGCGAATCCGTTGAAGCTCCGATGCCGGGCAAAGTTATCCGCATCAACAAACATGTTGGCGATGCAGTTGCTTCCGGCGACGAAGTCCTCGTTCTCGAAGCTATGAAAATGGGCAACCCGATCATGGCTCCATGCGATGGCAAGATCACCGGCATGCCGGTATCCGAAGGCCAGTCCGTACAGGGCGGCGACGTTCTCTTCACCGTTGGCTAATAGCCGATATGAAAAAGCAGCGCGTATGCGCTGCTTTTTTGTTGCCATAAAACGGAGTGCGCAAGAGAATCAGGCACTCCGTTTTCGATCCCGCGTTTCCGCCATAAGCGGATCACACGTTGCTTTTTGTATTTGGTTGTAGTGTCAGCACAGAAAAGCCAAGGCTTCATAGCGGATATGAAATAGCGCCGCCGACAGGGGGTAATGGCTATTAAGTTAAGCGGCAGAACGTTCTTGGCTCCCCATCGGGGGAGCTCCCCG
>OHBM01003211.1_pt1 | contig 10196 bp, 4 predicted proteins | sample 1577251 | NCBI WGS metagenome assembly OHBM01 (sample SAMEA3541557, study PRJEB24748) | human gut metagenome | biome: human gut; feature: human-associated habitat; material: faeces | place: China | collected 2012
GCCTTACCAGCTTTACCCACATCACCAACGATCCCATCATCCAGAAGTACATCAATGTACTGGGCGAGGCAGTGGACATGGTGGGCGGCCCCCAGATCCGCAACGCCGGCACCATTGGCGGCAACACCTGCAACGGCGTGACCTCCGCCGACTCCGCCTCCACGCTCCACGCGTGGGAGGCCATCGTGGAGATCACCGGCAAAAACGGCGTGCGCCGCGTACCCATCAAGGAGTTCTACATCAAGGCGGGTACCGTGGATCTGCGGGTGGAGGACGGCGAGATCCAGACGGCCATCCTCATCCCCAAGGCGTCCTACGACCGGACGTGGGGACACTACATCAAATACGCCATGCGCAACGCCATGGATATCGCCACGCTGGGTACCTCCGTCAATGCGCGGCTCAGCCCCGACGGAAAGACGTTTGAGCGGGTGCGCATCGCCTTCGGAGTGGCGGGTCCCGTGCCCATGCGGGCGGTGAACGCGGAGGCGTTCATCAACGGCAAGGCCGTAACGCTGGAGAATATCGAGGTCTTCGGCCGCAAGGTGCTGGAGGACATCAATCCCCGCGACTCCTGGCGCGCCAGCAAGGCGTTCCGCAGCCATATTGCCGTGGAGAGCGCCAAGCGGTGCCTCATCGAATCTGTAAAGCTGGCGGGAGGTGTGCTGTAATGGCGAAAAGGCAGTATCAGCTGGTGACCTGCACCATCAACGGCAGGGAAGTGGAGCAGATGGTGGACGTGCGTGCATCGCTGACCGATATGCTCCGCAACGATTTCCACCTGACCAGCGTGAAGAAGGGCTGCGAGGTGGGCGAGTGCGGCGCGTGCAACGTGCTCATCGACGGCGAGTGCTTCAACTCCTGTCTCTATCTGGCGGTGTGGGCCGAGGGCAAGCACATCACCACGCTGGAGGGCCTGATGGGCCCCAACGGCGAGCTGTCCGACATCCAGCAGGCTTTCATGGAGGAGACGGCCATCCAGTGCGGCTTCTGCATCCCGGGCTTTCTGATGACGGCGGTGGAGATCCTGGATCGCGGCGTGCTGTACAGCGATGACGAGCTGCGCAAGCTGCTGAGCGGCCATCTGTGCCGCTGCACCGGCTATGAGAACATTTTCAAGGCGGTGAAAAAGACCATGCTGCGCCGGTTGGGCAAGCTGGATGATCCGTTTCTGAATACGTAAGGGAAAAGCACCCCGCGGCATAGCCGCGGGGCGCTTTTGTCCGGACGGAGCGGCGGAAATGCCGGAGGAGAGCGGCGATGCAGGGAGAATATACCGGAGTAGGGGTTGTCATTTCGGGAATCATGTGATATACTGACGCCTGACAAGTACATAACAGGACAGCGTGCCGGTCTTTCACGGACTGGCGGCGGAATGGGGTGAGATGCCCCGCGAGAAGGTCACTGTGATGCCCGCGCCGATAAGGCGGCGGGATAAGTCAGATACGAGATACGCTGCTCCTGGGCTTTGCCATTTCCCGAAGCCGAAGCAAGAAGTGTTTTTTACGCGCACGACCTGCTTGGGCCGTGCGCTTCTTTTGTAACGCGCACGGCTGGCTTTGGCTGTGCGCGTTTTATTTTTGGGCGAAGCGGGATGGCGTGCGGAACGGTGCGGGGGCTGATGCGGTGGCGTTTTGTGCGAGTGTGCATGTGTGCGTTCAGGTCTGCGGACCTTTAATATATGAATACATCAGAGAAAGGAAGATCACATGATGAAGAAACGATTGCTCGCCCTGCTGATGGCAGCGGTGATGACGATCAGTTTGCTCCCCACCACCGCGTGGGCCCACGATGCGGCGCATGCCGAGGGCATCCGGGACACCGAGGGCGTCGAAGACGTCCAGGGCAGCGAAGGCGACCGGGACTTAGAGGAGGTTTCGGACTCCGAAAATGTTCCCGGTGAGGACGCGGTGGACGCTGCCGCACTGGCGGCTGTCGAGGACGATGGGCCTGCGGCACTGGCGGCGGCCACCACGCTGGACAGCTATTTCGAGGGTCTGCCGGTCATCGCGGAGACGGAGCCGGGCAGTCCCAGCAGCACCAAGAAGTGGAAGGTCACGACGCTGGGCGGCGACACGGTTCTCATGTCCGGCAACAAGGGCAAGCGCTCCAGCACCAGCACGCTGCAGCTGACCTTCACCGGCGACACCCATCTGACCTTTGAGTACAAGGTCTCCTCCGAGAAAAACTACGACAAGTGTACCATCACGCTGGGCAGCGACAAGCTGGTCAACGGCGAGAGCGGCGACCAGAACTGGAAGCCTCTGGGGCTGGACGCCAAGAGCGGTCAGGTGCTGACGGTAGTCTACACGAAGGACAGCAGCGGCGACAGGTTTGACGACTGCGTGTACCTGCGGAATTTCTCCGCCGGTGAGGCGCTGGTGGTGACGTTCCACGCCAACAACGGCACGGAGGATACCGCCCAGCAGAAGGTCTACGGCGGCAAGGCCGCGCTGAAGGCCAATACCTTTACCTGCGAGAATAAGATCTTTGCGGGCTGGGCCGCCGCGGCGGACGGCGAGGTGCTGTATCAGGACGGCGAGCGCATCACCACCGAGACGAGCCTGGACCTGTACGCCGTGTGGGCGGACGCCTATACCGTTACCTTTGACAACGACGGCGCTACGGCCACGGTGATGACGCCCCGGAACGGCGCCATCGGCAGCCGCATCCCCGCCGATCCCAGCAGGGAGGGCTACACCTTCGACGGCTGGTTCAACGGCGAGACGAAGCTGACGGCGGAAACGGTCATCTCCGGCGATAGTACCTACACCGCCAAGTGGACGGCCATCACCTACACCATCGCATTCAGCGGCGGTTCGGAGAGCACCGGCTCCGTCGAGAGCATCCCCGCCGCCTACGACCGGGAGGTGACGCTGCCCCGGAACGCCTTTACCCGCCCGGGGTACAGCTTCAACGGCTGGAGCCAATCCTCCTCCGCGTCCAAGGGCAGCTACGCCGAGGGCGATGCGGTGAAGAACCTGACCAGCACCCAAGGCACCACCGTCACACTCTACGCCGCGTGGCAGCCCCTGCCGGTGACTGTGAGACTGCACCTGAACTATGCGGGTGCGGAGGACATCACCCGTACCGGCGCTGTGGGCAGCAACTACAACTATATCCTCACCGATGCCGGTACGACCAGATTCAATTCCATCACGGATCCCAAGCGTGACGGCTATATCTTTGACGGCTGGTACGACGCGGCGGAGGGCGGCAGCGCGATCGGTACGACCTATAAGTTCACGGCTGCCGATGCTGAGGACGGCTTCGACATGTACGCCCACTGGGTCAAGGGCATCATCGTCCACTTCGACGGCAACGGCTACAAGGGCACGCTGGCGGACAAGACCGTGACGCCGGACAAGGTATACAGCAGCCTGACCTATCTGCTCAGAGAGAGCTCCTACCCCGCCAACAAGACGCTGGAGGGCTGGTACATCAAGAACGCGGACGGCTCCTTCGGCGAGGCTGTCGCCAAGGACACCGTGTTCTCCGGCGACGAGGTGACGCTCATCGCCAAGTGGCGCGACTATCAGTACATCATCAAGTACCACGTCAAGTCCGGCGATAAGAGCGGCGTTACCGGCACCATGGCCGATCAGCCCGCCCCCTTCGGACAGGACGTAAAGCTGGCGAAGTGCGCGTATGTCCGCGAGGGCTACGACTTTGCGGGCTGGGCCACCAGCAGCTACGGCTCCACCATTGCCCATCCGGACGAGGCGGTCATCAACCGCGCATGGGAGGAGGACGACTGGGGCGACGGCAGCGAGGACAACGAGCTCTACACGCTGTACGCCGTGTGGACCGAGCGCAAGTCCCCCGAGCAGACTGCGGCCGATGAGAAGCTGAACGCCGCAGACACCGCCGTCACCGGCAACTACAAGGCCGTTTACGGCACGGATACCAACGCTCTGACCATGATCGGTGCCAAACTGAACGCCGCAGGCATCAAGGATGTTACTGTGACCATGAAGGCGGCGGCCTCCGGCAGCTACGCGGGCATTGACGCCGACGGCACCATCCGGTACAAGTGGAACACCAATGGCAGTACCCCCGCCGCCGACGCCTTCCTGCGGCCCACCGTGGTCCTGAGCTATCAGGGCGCCGACGGCAAGACGTATACCAAGGAGACCGACGGCTGCTATTTCATCATCGGCCTGGACGAGGCCAAGGCCCGTGCCGCCCTGCAGACGGTGGCGGACCGCATCACCCTGCCCGCCGAGATCAGCAGCGCCGATGCGCTCACCAGCCTGCCCCGCTATCCCCTGAAGGCCGGCGTGGACGCGGGCAGCGTGGACTACAACGACGACGCCAGCGTGGAGCTGTGGACCACGGCGGCGTGGACCTCCAGCAACACCGGCGTGATCGCCATCACACAGGTGTCGTATCCCTATTACGCGCCCTACACGGCTGCGGTGACGCTGCCCCAGAAGGACACCGCCGTGACATTGACGCTGACCCTGACCTACAACGGCCGCGAGGATCTGAAGGTCAGCAAGGTCTACACCGTCAACGTCAAGGGCAGCGCTGCTGTCCGTGAGCTGGACTATCAGGAGCTGCTGGAGACCGCGCTTACCGAGTACGGGCTCAAAGATCCGCGGGACAGCTCTGCCATCGACAATGCCAATGTGGTCAGCGACATCCAGTTCCCTACCACACGGCAGCTCAATACCATCGCCTACCGCGATTATGAGAAGGAATTCGACGGCAAGTACACGCCGGTCCTGCTGACCACCAGCGATGACAGCGTGGTAGTCTCCGCCGATCCCGCCACCGCCAATGTGGCGCGGATGGTGACCTACCGCCCGCTGCCCGGGCAGGCGGCCAGGACCGTGACGGTGACGATGAAGATCCTGTCCCGCCCCGGCGGCGAGGGCAAGGACTATGCGTCCATGACGGTGCTGGCCAGCAGGGATATCACCCTGACCGTCCAGCCCCTGACTCAGGCGGAGCTGGACGCGGCGGCGGCTTTCATGCAGAAGGTGTGCACCGAGGAGGTCTACTGGGAGGGTATCCGCAAGGCCAACACGGATCGGAACGGCGTCACCGGCGACATGCGCTCCTTCATCGAGATCGTGCCGAACGGCGACGGCTATAAGTTCGTCCGCGATATGGCGGACTACAACGCCGTGGGCGTCAAGGCAGACGACATCGATGGCTGGTACGATGCTCAGCAGTACCGGTGCTTCCGGTCCAGCAACAGCGCCATTGTGGCACACGAGACCCTGCTGCTGACCCAGCCCCAGTACAACACAAAAATTACCATCGACAGCGTGCTGAGCTATACGGAGTACGCCAAGTACTGGGAGAAGTTCCGGAGCGATCCCGCCTACGCACAGTTCGCCCGGTTCTATAAGCAGCCCATCTCCGTCAGCGTGAAGGTCATCGGCACGGAGGGGATCGACGATCCCAACATCCAGCCCATCACCGTCACCGTCAATGTGGAGGGCGGCGGCTTCAGCAGGACGTTTGCCGATCTGACCGGCGGCACCTACACGTGCAGCAGCAGCGACGGCCGCACTGCGGCGGACGCTCTGTTGAGCGTGCTGGCTCAGAACCGGTACACCTACACCGGTACGCCGGGGTACATCACCGGCGTCACTGATGCCAATGGCGTCGCCCTGACCGCCGGCGACAAGACCTTCGGCCCCTGGTCCGGCTGGATGTTCACCGTCAACGGCGAGATGCCCATCCTGCGCACCGATGCCAGCGGAAATATCACCTACGCCGCGCTGAACCAGTATCAGGTGAAGAAGGATGATGTCATCCGCTTCTACTATGTGGCGTGCCCCACGGAGACGGGCTATCACACCGGCGGCACGGCCACCTGCACCAGCGGCGCTGTCTGCACCGTGTGCGGCGCGGCCTACGGCGAGAAGAATCCCGACAACCATACCGGCGAGCAGACGTGGACGCGGACCGCCGACAAGCACAGAATGCGCTACGACTGCTGCGGTGCGGAGGTCATCCCCTCCCAGACCCATAGCTGGGAGAACGGCGCGTGCAGCGTGTGCGGCTACGCCTGCCGCCACAGCGGCGGCGAGGCCACCTGCACCACGCCCCTGACCTGCGCCAGGTGCGGCGAGGTCTACGGGGCGAAGGACCCTGCCAACCACAGCGGTGAGCTGGTGTGGGTCACCACCGCCGACAAGCACGTGCGGCAGTACGACTGCTGCGGTCTGGCGGTGACGGCGGAGGCGGCTCATAGCTGGGAGAACGGCGCGTGCGGCGTGTGCGGCTACGCCTGCCGGCATGTGGGCGGCGAGACCGTGAAGGAGAACGTCAAGCCTGCGACCTGCACGGCGGACGGTTCCCACGACGATGTGGTGTACTGCACCGTCTGCAAGGCCGAGATGAGCCGCAGCACCGTTACGGATAAGGCCGCGGGGCATCAGTGGGACAAGGGCGTTGTGACTACCGCGCCTACCAGCGAGAAGGAGGGTGTCCGGACCTACACCTGCACGGTGTGCCGGGCGGTGCGGACCGAGGCCATCGACAAGCTGCCTGGCAGCGGGGATGGTAAGACCGATCAGGCCGCGGCAGATGCGGTGATCGAGAAGATCAACGGCATCGGCACCGTCACGAAGAACAGCAAGAGCGCCATCGAGGCGGCTCGCAGGGCCTACGACGCGCTGAGCGAGAATCAGAAGGCACTGATCCCTGCCGGTGCGGTGAAGACCCTGACGGACGCGGAGGCGGCCTATGCGAAGATGACGCGGCACAACCACAGCGGTAATGCCTCCGGCGGTACCAAGGATGACACCGGAAAGGTGGAGTCCAGCCGTACCGGAGACGCGGGCGTTGCCATGTACGCAGCCATGAGCCTGCTGTCCGCCATGGGCGGCGCATGGGTCGTGGGCCGGAAGCGCAAGGAACGCTGAGGCGAAAGCTCATAGCGAAAAAAGGAGCGGAGACGCGCAGCGTCTCCGCTCCTTTTTGGGGGTGGGGGAGGGATACCGGCAGTTGACAAGGGGACGGGCAGTTTTGCCTATCAAAAGCGAAGTGTCCGTGTCAAGGGATACAAAAAAAGAGACACGGCAAAGCCGTGTCTCTTCTGGCAGCGGGAGAAGGATTCGAACCCTCACATACGGAGTCAGAGTCCGCTGTGCTACCTTTACACAATCCCGCTATGTTCTGACGAACAAAAACTATTATACAGATTTCGCTGCATTTGTCAAGAGCTTTTTTCACATTCCGAGGAAAAAAGCCGCGCAGGGCTCCGATAGGGGGGAGAGGGCGGAGCCCTGCGCGGAAAGGGAGGTGTTTTACTTGCCCTGTGCCTGCACCAGATCCGCACCGGTCAGGTACTTGCCCAGCGGCTTATAGGCGATGGCGAACACCACCAGCGTGATGGCGATATTGGGCAGCATGTAGGCCAGATTATACAGCAGGGAGTAGAACCAGGGGCTGTGCATGGTCATGCCGAAGAAGGTATCGGGCATGTAGGCGGCCCAGATGGTGGCGCCCACGATGTAGTGGACCAGGAAGCGGGCGCCGCCGGCCACCAGAGTGCCCAGGAACACGCCGCTGCGGCGGCGGGCAAACAGGCCGGCCAGACCCAGAACGGTAAAGGCCAGCAGATAGTCGCCGATGATGGACTCCCAGCCGATGGCGAAGCCGCCGTCAAACATGAACTGCAGCACGCCGAACAGGAAGCCGTTCAGCAGGCCGGCGCCAAGGCCCCAGCGCACCGCGTACAGTACCAGCGGCACCATGGACAGAACGATACTGCCGCCCCAGGGCATCTCCCACAGCTTGATGTAGCTGAGGATCTGGGCTACGGCCAGAAGCACGGCACCCTCGCAGAGGGCGCGGACCTTCATGTGATTCATAATTTGTACCTCCAAAAAAAATTCCCGCATGGCGAGCCGTGCAGGCGTCACAATGCGGAAATTTCGAAAGCCGATATGTTCGCATTCCTACGCCGGCATTACCCGGATCAGGTTCGAGGGACCAGACGGCGATACGTCTTATCTCAGCCGGCTTGCGCCAGCACCCCTTGGATTGTGGGGATATCTTAGCACGGAAACAGGAGCTTGTCAAGAGGGGAAACGGCCATTGTCCGACAGAGAAAGACGCGCCGGCAGGCGCGTCTTTCCGGAAGCGATATTACTGCTCGTCGCCGAAATCGGCGCGGTACGCCGCCGCCAGCCTCTCGGGCCAGTCGCCGATGGGCTCCAGCACGCCGGTAAAGAAGCGAAGGGTGGCCGGTTCGTGGACGAAGCGCAGGCCGCCCACCAGGTCACGGTGGTCGTACAGCCACTTGACGCGGTCGATGACGTACTCCGTCTGGGACAGGGTGAACACGCGGCGGGGGAAGGCCAGGCGCAGCAGCTCCATGGAGGCGATGCGCTCCGTGCCGTCCGGCTCGCGCTCCTCCGACAGGGTACCGCGCTCCATGCCGCGGATGCCGCCGCAGACGTACAGAGCGCAGGACAGGGCACCGGCGGAGTATTGGGCCTGGGGGACATGAGGCAGGAACGACTTCACATCGATGTGGGCGCCCAGACCGCCGCCGGGGGTGATGACGGGCACGCCGTAGTCGGCCAGACGCCGCACACAGTAGTCGATGAACTGGGGACCCTGGGAGATGACATCCATGTCCATGCTCTCCTCGAAGCCCACGGTCATGGCCTCCATCTCCTTGACGGACATGCCGCCGTAGGTCAGGAAGCCCTCGAACATGGGGATCAGATCCTCCATGGAGTGGAACAGCTTCTTGTCCCGCACCAGGATCGCGCCGCCGCGGGCGAAGCCGAATTTTCGGGCGGAGAAGTAGATGATGTCGAACAGGTCGGCGATCATGCGGGTGATCTCCCGCACGGATCTGTCCTGCATGCCCTCCTCACGGGTCTTGATGAAGTACAGGTTGTCCTGCAGAAGAGAGGCGTCCAGCACCGTCAGGATCTTGTATTTCCGGCAGATGGCGGTGGCGGCCTTCATGTTGGCGTAGGAGATGGGCTGACCGCCGATGAGGTTGGTGCCGGCCTCCAGCCGGACGAAGGGAACGTTGGAGGGAGTCTCCTTCAGAATGAAGGATTCCAGCGCGTCCAGATCGATATTTCCCTTGAAAGGCAGGTCGCTGTGGCTGACAAGACCCTCCTTTTTGACCAGCTCCTCCACGCGGCCGCCCAGACGGGTGATATGCGCCTTGGCGGTGGTGAAGTGGTAGTTCATGATGACACAGTTGCCGGGCTTGACAAAGCGAGTGGCGAGAATGTTCTCACAGGCACGCCCCTGATGGGCGGGCAGGCAGTTCTCGATGCCGAACAGCTCCTGGAGCTTGGCCTGCATACGGAAGAAGGTCTCGCTGCCGGCATAGGCGTCGTCGGCCTGCAGCATGGCCGCCTGCTGGCGGTCGGACATGGCGTTGACGCCGGAATCGGTAAGCATGTCCAGAAAAATGTCGCCGTTGTGCAGCTGGAAGGTATTGAACCCGGCCTGCTGCATTTTTTCCAGGCGCTGGGCGGTGGGCAGCAGGTGCAGCTGCTGGACGATCTTGACCTTGTGCATCTCCATGGGGATGGGTTCGTGCTTGTAAAAAGTAATGGCAGGCATAGTGTGCCCCTCCTTGTAATTCATAATATATAATAGTAGCGCGTAATGCTACGCGGCGCAGTGCTGCGCAAAGTCGTTGTTGTGATCCCGCCGCCGCGGGTATCGCCGAATGGGAAGAAATGCAGTCATCGTAAACGCTCCTTGAAAACAAAAACGTCCTCTGCGTCCAGAAAGGACACAGAGGACGAGAATAAACCCGTGGTACCACCTCAGTTTACCGCTTGCGCGGCCTCATAGGATACTGACATATCCGCAGCGCTGTAACGGGCGCACCCGACGCCGCCTACCACTCCAAGGAGCTTCAGGGCGCGGCTCAGGACGGTAATTCAGACGCTGTATCTCCGCTGTCTTGCACCAACCGACAGCTCTCTGCAGAAGATGGCACAGTATCCTACTGGGGTCCATCATTGCCGTGTTCTGATGTTGGAGATACTTTATCACTTAAAAGCGTAAATGTAAATAGAAGAATTGCACAGGGAAAGACAGAGTTTTCACGGTGCGGTTGTGCAATTGTGCTTTGCGTATGAAAATAGACATAAGCTAAACTTATAGAATTGCCTATTTCATATGAACGGAGGGAAAAGTGAAAAAAGGGGTTGCAAAGTAGGGAGAGGTGTGGTAATCTAACCAAGCTG
>OHBM01003217.1_pt1 | contig 10190 bp, 7 predicted proteins | sample 1577251 | NCBI WGS metagenome assembly OHBM01 (sample SAMEA3541557, study PRJEB24748) | human gut metagenome | biome: human gut; feature: human-associated habitat; material: faeces | place: China | collected 2012
GTATTGTGATGCGTCGCGTGCGCGATGCGGTAAATGATCGGGTCTCTGAGGTTGATGTTCGGCGACGCCATGTCAATCTTGGCACGAAGTACCTTTTCGCCGTCCGCGTATTTGCCGGCCCTCATTTCCTCAAACAACGCGAGATTCTCTTCCACGCCGCGATTCCGGTACGGACTCTCCTTACCGGGTTCCGTTAAGGTTCCGCGATATTCCTTGATCTCTTCCGGCGTCAAGTCGCAGACATAAGCCTTGCCTTTTTTGATCAGCTCGACTGCTGCCTCATACATTTTGTCGAAGTAGTCGGAAGCCCACAGGCGCTTGTCCCACGCAAAGCCCAGCCAGCGCACATCCTCCTCGATCGAGTTGATATATTCCATATCCTCCTTGACCGGATTCGTGTCGTCATAGCGCAGATTGCACTTGCCGCCGTACTTGGCCGCCGTCGAAAAGTTCAGGCAGATTGACTTCGCGTGCCCGATATGCAGATAGCCGTTCGGCTCGGGCGGGAAACGGGTGTGCACCGTTTTTCCGGCAAACCGTCCGCCGGGGGCAATGTCCTCGGCGACAAAATCGTGAATAAAATTGCTGGATTCTCTGATCTCTTCCATATTGACTCTCTCCATTTTATGAAAGCTGAATGAATGAAAATTATTATACACGTCAACGCTTGAAATTACAACAGAATTATTGGATAATAGAAGAGCTATGAATCTTTCCGCCCTTTGGCGGAACAAACGACAGGAGTATGCCATATGAAATATGATGCCGTGATCCTCGGCGGCGGCCCGGCGGCTGTCTCCGCGGCGCTCACGCTGCGCGCGCGAGGGAAGACCGCCGCGATCCTCTCCGGCGGGATCGATGATATCCCGCTCTCCCGCGCAAGCAGGATTACCAATTACCCCGGCTGTCCGGATGTCTCCGGCCGCGCGCTGCTCGAAGCGATGGAACATCAGGCGCTCGACGCGGGCGCGGAAATCCTTCACGGCCGTGCCACGTCGATCGCCCCCCTCGGCGACGGCTTCGGCGTAATCTACGGCGCGGACTTCTGCGAGGCGGAAACACTCATCCTCTGCACCGGCGTTGCCGCCGGAAAAGTTTTCCCCGGCGAACAGGAGTTCCTCGGCCGCGGCGTGAGCTACTGCGTCACCTGCGACGGCATGCTCTATCGCGGAAAAAAGGTCTGCGTCGTGGGCTTCACGTCCGATACGAAAGAGGAAGCGGAGCTTCTGCGCACGATGGGCTGCGAAGTTGAAATGTTCACGAGCCGCACGGCGAAGTACGCCGTGCTCGGGCAGGAGCGCGTCACGGCGCTTTCCGTGAACGGCGAAGAGCATCCGTGCGAGGCGGTGTTCATCCTCCGCCCGGCCGCGGCGCCCGATACGCTGCTCGCGGGTCTTGCCATGGACGGCGTGCATGTCGCCGTGGATAAGGCGACGATGAAAACCTCCGTTGCCGGCGTTTTCGCCGCCGGGGACTGCACCGGCAAGCCCTACCAGATCGCCAAGGCCGTCGGCGACGGGAACATCGCCGCGCTCAGCGCCGCGCAGTATATCGAGGAAAGGAGCCGGGAGAAAAAGGCATGAACGAGAGCGAGATCAAATATCTGGAGCTTCTTTCCAAGAGCTTTCCGAGCATCCCCGCTACGGCGGCGGAGATCGTGCGGCTGCAGGCCATTCTGGAGCTGCCGAAAACGACCGAGCACTTCATGAGCGATATCCACGGCGAGTATACATACTTCTCCCATATTCTCAAAAACGCCTCCGGTGCGATCCACGACAAGATCAACGACAGCTTCGGCGATCTTCTCGGCGAGGAGGAGAAAAATTCGCTCGCCCGGCTGCTCTATTACCCCGAGCGGGAGCTTGCCGCCGCAGCGCACTCCGATTCCTGGTACCGCGTGACGATCCACCGTCTTGTGGCCGTCTGCCGGCAGGCGACGGACAAATATACCCGCGTCAAGGTGCGCGCCCGTCTGCCGAAGGAATATGCCTATATTATCGAGGAGCTCATTGACTCCGACGAGCACGATCCCAACAAGCGCAGGTATTTTGAAAGCATCATCAACAGCGTGATCGAGACCGGCATTGCCGACCGGTTCATCGTGGCGCTCGCGAATCTCATCTCCCGCCTGACGGTAAACCAGCTGCACATCGTCGGCGACGTTTTTGACCGCGGCCCCGCCGCGCAGATGGTCATGGACGATCTCATGGACATGCACGGCGTGGACTTCGTCTGGGGCAACCACGACATTCTCTGGATGGGCGCGGCCATGGGCAACCCTGCGTGCATTGCGAACGCCCTGCGAAACTCACTCAAGTACGGTAACTTTGATATGCTCGAGGACGGCTACGGCCTGAACGTCCGCCCGCTCGCGCTCTTCGCCATGGAGCAGTACGGCGACGATCCCTGCACGAACTTCCTCCCGACGCACGTGACCGACTGCGTGGCGGAAAACAGCGACGTTACCGCCAAGCTCCTCAAGGCCATCACGGTCATCCAGTTCAAGCTGGAGGGCCAGCTCATCCTGCGCCACCCGGAATATAAAATGGACGGACGGCTCCTCCTCGGAGAGCTCGTCCGCTCCGAAGGAACGGTCACGCTCGGCGGCAAGATATACCGCACGAACGACATTTCGCTCCCCACGGTCGATCCTGCGGATCCCTATCGCCTCTCCGAGCGCGAGCAGCAGCTCGTCGATCAGCTCGTTTTGTCCTTCCTGCGCAGCGAAAAGCTGCAGACCCATATCCGGTATCTGCTGGAAAAGGGCGCGATGTACCGCGTGTGCAACGGCAACCTTCTCTACCACGGCTGTATCCCCATGGAGCCGGACGGCAGCTTTACGCGCGTGACGATGGGTGACAAAACATATTTTGGAAAGTCGCTCATGGATGCCTGCGACCGGCTGTGCCGCACGGCGATGTACGACCGCCGTATGGAGAACACCGATCTTCTCTGGTATCTCTGGTGCGGGCCGTATTCTCCGCTCAACGGCAAGGACAAGATCGCAACGTTCGAGCGCACGTTCCTCGACGATCCGGAGGCCCGAACGGAGCAGAAAAATCCGTACTACGATCTCTGGAACAGCGGGGAAACGGCGCGCACGATCCTCACCGAGTTCGGCGTGGACTTCGAGCGCGGCCACATCATCAACGGCCACGTCCCCGTGCGCAAAACGAAGGGCGACACGCCCATCAAGGCCAACGGCAAGTTCATCAACATCGACGGCGGCCTCTCGAAGGCGTACCAGCCCGTAACGGGCATCTGCGGCTATACGCTGGTGTATTCCTCGCACGAGCTGTATCTCGCCGAGCACCAGCCCTTCGACCCGGACACCGCCGCGCGCGAAAGCGCGGATGTGCTCTCCCGGACGATCATGATCGAGCAGTATCCCGACCGGCTTCGCGTGCGCGATACCGACGGCGGCGCGGATGTGGAGCGGCGCATCGCCGATCTCAAAAAGCTGCTCGCGGCTTACCGCAGCGGCCTTGTGCGCACGCCGAGCCGCATGGAGTAAGGCTTGACAAATAAAACAAATAACGGTATATTGATTTGGTAAAAAGCGCAGAAGGGGAGGAGTAGGCTCCCGGCGGAACGCAGAGAGAGGGCGGTTGGTGCAAGCCCTTGGGAAGCCGCAGCCGAAGGTCGCCCCGGAGCAGCCGTTTTGAACAAAGTAGAAACGGACGGGTTCTCCCGTTACAGAGAATACGAGTGCCGCTTTCAGTAAAGCGGAAATCGGGTGGTACCGCGTAAGTTTTTGCGCCCCGGAGGTTAACTCCGGGGCGTTTTTGTTTGGAGGAATAAGAATGAAAGAACTGCCGAAGATTTATGATCCCAAGCAGGTGGAAAGCAAGATCTACCGCTACTGGACGGACGGCGGCTGGTTCCACGCTGAGCGTGACCCGGACAAGAAGCCGTTCACCATCGTGATCCCGCCCCCGAACGTCACCGGCCAGCTCCATCTCGGCCACGCGCTCGACGAGACGATCCAGGACGTGCTCATCCGCTGGAAGCGCATGAGCGGGTACTGCGCGCTGTGGCTGCCGGGCGTTGACCACGCCGGCATCGCCACGCAGACCAAGGTGGAGGCCGAGCTCCGCAAGGAGGGCCTCACGCGCTTCGATCTCGGCCGCGAAAAGTTCCTGGACCGTGTGTGGGACTGGAAGCAACACTACGGCGACCGCATCGTGGAGCAGCTCAAAACGCTCGGCTCTTCGTGCGACTGGGAGCGCCAGCGCTTCACGATGGACGAGCAGTGCGCCAAGGCCGTGCGCGAGGCGTTCTGCAGCCTGTACGAAAAGGGATATATCTACCGCGGCAAGCGTATCATCAACTGGTGTCCGCACTGCAAGACCGCCCTTTCCGACGTTGAGGTCGAATACGTGGAGAAGAACGGCTTCTTCTGGCATATCCGCTATCCGCTGACGGACGGTTCCGGCAGCGTGGAGGTCGCCACGACCCGTCCCGAGACGATGCTCGGCGACGCCGCCGTTGCGGTGAACCCCGAGGACCCGCGCTATAAGGACATGATCGGCAAAACGCTCACGCTCCCGCTCGTCGGGCGCGAGATCCCCATCGTCGGCGATGAGCACGCCGATATGGAGTTCGGCACCGGCTGCGTGAAGATCACGCCCTGCCACGACCCCAACGACTTTGAGGTCGGCCTGCGCCACGATCTGCCGCAGTACCTGATGCTCGACGGCGACGGCAAGATCACCGGCGGCTACAAGTGGGACGGCATGGACCGCTACGAGGCCCGCAAGGCCATCGTGCAGGAGCTTGAGGAGCAGGGCTATCTCGTGTCCATCGAGCCGTGCGTCCACAATGTCGGCACGTGCTCCCGCTGCCATAACGATGTGGAGCCGCTTGCGAGCGACCAGTGGTTCGTGAAGATGCAGCCTCTGGCGAAGGAAGCCATCCGCGTTGTGGAAGACGGCGAGATCAAGTTCGTGCCGGACCGCTTCGCCAAAACGTATCTCAACTGGATGAACAGCGTGCGCGACTGGTGCATCTCCCGCCAGCTCTGGTGGGGCCATCAGATCCCCGCGTGGACCTGCGATGACTGCGGCCACATCAACGTGAAGCGGGAGGATCCCACCGTCTGCGAAAAGTGCGGCAGCACGCACCTGACCCGGGAGGAGGATGTGCTGGACACCTGGTTCAGCTCCGCTCTGTGGCCCTTCTCCACCCTGGGCTGGCCCGACAAAGACGCCAAAGACCTGCAATACTGGTATCCCACCTCTGTGCTGGTCACCGGCTATGATATCATCTTCTTCTGGGTGGCCCGCATGATCTTTTCCGGCATGGAGCAGATGAAGAAGGAACCGTTTAAGACCGTGCTGATCCACGGCCTGGTTCGGGACGACAAGGGCCGCAAAATGTCCAAGTCTCTGGGCAACGGCATCGACCCCCTGGAGATGGCAGACAAGTTCGGTGCCGACGCTCTGCGCTTCAACCTGATCACTGGCAACAGCCCCGGCAATGATATGCGCTTCTTCGTGGAAAAGTGCGAGGCAATGCGCAACTTTGCCAATAAAATCTGGAATGCGTCTCGCTATGTGATGATGAATCTGACCATCGAGCGGGTGGAGCTGCCGGAGAAGCTGGAGCTGGAGGACAAGTGGGTCCTCAGCAAGCTGAACACGCTGATCCGCGAGGTTACCGACAACATGGAGGCCTATGAGTTGGGTGTGGCCTCCGCCAAGATCTATGACTTTATCTGGGACACCTACTGCGACTGGTATATCGAGCTGACCAAGACCCGCCTGTACGGCGAGGATGAGGAGGCCAAGCTGGCCGCCCAGAACGTGCTGTGCTATGTGCTGCTGCGGGTGCTGGAGCTGCTGCACCCCTTCATGCCCTTCATCACCGAGGAGATCTGGCAGGCGCTGCCTCATGAGGGCGACTACCTGATTCGTGCTCAGTGGCCCACTTATCGTCAGGAGTTTGACTTTGCTGCGGAGGAACGGGCCATGGAGGCAGTAAAGGACGCCATTTCCGCTGTCCGTGCCCGTCGGGCTGAGATGAACGTGCCTCCGTCCCGGAAGGCAAAGATCATCATTACCAGCCAGACCCCTGAGATTTATGTCGGCGGCCGTGACTTCATCACCCGTCTGGCCTACGCCAGCGAGGTGGAGGTGGGAACCCAGGCTCCCCAGGACCTCAACGGCATGGTGACGGTGTCCACCCACGATGCCACCATGTATCTGCCTCTGGCGGAGTTGGTGGACATTGAGAAGGAGCTGGAGCGCATCGGCAAGGAGATCACCAAGGCCAGGGAAAATCTGGAGCGCATTGAAAAGAAGCTCCAGAACGAGAGCTTTGTATCCAAGGCTCCGGAGGCGGTGGTCAATGCCGAGCGCGAAAAGGCCGACAAGGCCCGTGCCCTCATTGTCAAGCTGGAGGAATCCGCCCAGGCAATGCGCGGCTGATTTTTCACTCCCGGCGGCTTCCGACAGAAAATAGACGCCATATATGATAAAATCACCGCAGATCATTTGATCTGCGGTGATTTTTTGTGCAAGGCTCCGAGGGTCATGGTGCCTGCGGGAATAGCGATTAGATTTGGAAAGATATTGGACAAACTGGATTGTCTTAATCAGACGGATAAGGAGTGAGCATGTATGGAAATCGTGACCAGGCGGGAGGAACGATGCCTGGAAATCATCCTGAAAGGGGAACTAGACCACCACGGAGCCCATGAGATCGCGGGTCAACTGGAGCGGTCCATCGAGTCGGCACTGCCGCTGCGGCTGGTGCTGGATTGGTCTGGGGTGACCTTTATGGATAGCTCCGGCATTGCCGTGGTCATGCGGGCAAGGCAGCGCATGCGGGAGCTGGGCGGCTGCATAGTCCTGCGGAATGCAGGGCCCCAGCCGAGAAAGGTGCTGGAAGCAGCAGGGCTGGACAGATTTGTGACCTTGGAATAAGAAGGAGGGGGGGTACATAATGAAAGTGGAAAATTATGTGACGCTGGAGTTTCTCAGCCGCAGCACCAATGAGGCCTTCGCCCGGACTGCCGCGGCAGCCTTTGCCGCGCAGCTGGACCCTACGCTGGACGAGGTGGGGGATATCAGAACCGCCGTCAGTGAGGCGGTGACCAACGCTATCGTTCACGCCTATCCGGATAAGCTGGGGAAAATTGTCATGAAGCTGCGCATTCTGGAGGGCGGCATATTGGAACTGACCGTGCGGGATTGGGGCCGGGGCATCGACAATGTGCAGCAGGCTCGGCAGCCGCTTTTTACCACCGGCGGCGAGGAACGCAGCGGCATGGGCTTTACCATCATGGAGAGCTTCATGGACAAGCTGACGGTGAAGTCCACTCCCGGAAAGGGAACCGTGGTGTCTATGCGCAAGCGCATTGTACCGCGGCTGTCTGGCCGTCGATGAGCAGCGGCGAGCTGTTTGCCCTGCTGGATCGGGCCCAGAATGGCGACGACGCAGCCTGCGAGCAGGTGCTGCAGGAGAATGCCGGGCTGATTTGGAGCATCGTCCGGCGATACTATGGCTGCGGGGTAGAGACGGATGATCTGTATCAGCTGGGATGCATCGGATTTATCAAAGCTGTAAAGGGGTTTAACCTCACATATGGAACGCAGTTTTCCACCTATGCTGTTCCGAAAATCGCTGGGGAGATACGGCGTTTTCTGCGGGACGACGGAGCCATTAAGGTAGGGCGCAGCATCCGCGAAAAGGGACAGGCCCTGTCCGCCGCCCGGGAGCGGCTGCGGTACCGGTTGGGCCGGGACCCGCGCCTGTCGGAGCTGTCGGAGGAGACAGGCCTGACACCGGAGGAAATTGCCAGTGTGGAGCTGGCCACCGGTGTGCCGGAATCCTTGCAGCAGGAAACGGCGGAAGGACTGACCCTGGAATCTACCTTGGGTACCGACAGCCCGGAGGAAAGCATGGTGGAGCGCATCGCCCTGCGGGAAGCCATCGACGCTTTGCCGGAACGGGAAAAGATGACCATTCTGCTGCGTTTTTTTAAGGGGCTGACTCAGGAGCAGACGGCCCGGATTCTGGGAGTATCCCAGGTGCAGGTATCGCGGCTGGAGCGCCGTGGGCTGGCAAATCTGCGGAAGCTGCTGGACGACTGAATTGCTCATAGTCCGTCGGCAGAAACTCTGTCATGGTCCCACGGTAGCGCTTGGGAAGAAATGTGTTCTGGCAACGAGGATTGATACGCTCCCGGATGGACACAGTGTTGAAAAATTCCTTCCACAAGGCACGGTATTGAAGTTCTTCCCGACTGGGCAGATCCAGCGTCAGATGGTCTACCGGAACAATGCGCCGCTGGCCCTTGGTGTACAGCAGCAGCTCGCCGTGGGTGCGGTCATACAGGAAAAAAGACTCTCCGGCCATGCGGCTGCAAAAGTGGCCAGCCAGCAGGGGAAGCACCCGGTTTTTGGGCTCGATTTCGCCGCCTAAAACGCCGTTGTAGTCTGAAAACCGTACGAAGCCACGGAGCTTTTCCAGCTCACCGCTTAGATGCCGCAGGGCACAGGCAATGGGATAGTACACGTCGTCCGCCTTGCTGTGCATAAATCCTGGGCCCTGGTCATAGAGCTTACGGATGAAGGCATACAGACGGAGTTCCTTGTCCTCCATGCAGGTCAGCCACGCTCGGCGCAGAACCCGCAGCGCCGTTTTGGAAAGACGCTCCAGACTGGCATATACCCGCTGGCTATGGTCCTGCCGTGTGATTACCACCCGCACGAGATACAGGGAAACACATTCCTCATCGCTGCAAAAGGCGATGGGGAATTCTTTATGGAAATAGCTGTCGAACACGCAGCACAGAAAGCCCTGAAAGCTTCCGTCGTATTGAAAAATCACATCTTCCATGGTCTTATCCCGCATCAAACAGCGACAGCTGCCGGCATTCCTCTGCCGGGAGCTGACCTCGTTCCATAGCCTCCAGCTGCCGGGAAAGGGTAGAGGCGGAGAAGTGCAGCCCCGTGCGCATGCGGCCGCCGCAGGTGATGAAAAACTGTGCGCGTTTCAGCACTACGCCCAGCTTGGGCAAGTCCTCCATCCGCAGGACGGCGTGCCGCCGGGCGGTGACAATGCGACGGGCGCTGATCGGGCCGATACCCGGCACCCGCAGCAGCGTTTCCGGCTCTGCCTTGCGAACCTCCACCGGGAACCGCTCCAGATGGCATAGGGCCCAGTGACACTTGGGATCCAGCAGGGGATTGAAGTCCGGATGGGCTTCATCCAGCAGCTCCTGGGCCCTGAAGCCGTAAAAGCGCAGAAGCCAGTCGGCTTGATACAGCCGGTGTTCCCGCAGCAGGGGCGGTTTGGTATCCAGAGACGGGAGCAGGGTGTTCTCCACTACCGGAACATAAGCGGAGTAGAACACGCGTTTGAGACGATACTTCTGATACAGAGACTCCGTCAGGTGCAGGATGTGCCGGTCCGTGTCCCGGGTGGCTCCCACGATGAGCTGGGTGCTCTGACCCGCCGGGGCAAAGACCGAAGCGTGCTTGTACTTTACCAGCTCTGCCTTGCTCTGGGCAGCCTGGTCCCGAATCAGCGCCATGGGCCGCAGAATGGCCTGCTTGCTCTTATCCGGGGCCAGCGTTTGCAGCCCCTCCTGGGAGGGGAGTTCGATATTCACGCTGAGCCGGTCCGCCAGGAGGCCCAGCTGCTGCACCAGCTCCGGCGATGTGCCGGGGATAGCTTTGGCGTGGATATATCCGTTGAACCGGTATTCCTGCCGCAGCAGCCGGAGACATTCGATCATCTGTTCGGTTGTGTAGTCCGGGCTGCGAAGCACACCAGAGGAGAGGAACAGCCCCTCAATATAATTGCGCCGGTAAAATTCAATGGTCAGCTCCGCCAGCTCCCGGGGCGTAAAGGCGGCTCGCCGTGTGTCGTGAGAGCGGCGATTGACACAATATTTGCAGTCATACACGCAGCGATTGGTCATCAGAACCTTCAGCAGGGTGATACATCGCCCGTCGGCGGAAAAGCTGTGGCAGCAACCCGCTACAGAGGAGGTGGTGTTGCCGATCATACCCGGGCGGGAGCCCCGGCGAACGCCGCTGGAGGTGCAGGCTGCATCATATTTAGCCGCATCGGCCAGGATGGCCAGCTTATCCAGCAGTTCCATGGCCAATGTCCTCAGGCGGTGCGGCGGCGGGGGTTTCTCAGCTTGTAAAATATTTTGTGTATAGTCTGCATTATTT
>OHBM01003221.1_pt1 | contig 10184 bp, 8 predicted proteins | sample 1577251 | NCBI WGS metagenome assembly OHBM01 (sample SAMEA3541557, study PRJEB24748) | human gut metagenome | biome: human gut; feature: human-associated habitat; material: faeces | place: China | collected 2012
ACCCCGCCGCCAGCCCCGCAGCGGTCGAAACGACGCAGCGCATACCCGTCGCGGACACCCCGCCCCAACAGCAACCGGCATCTACGTACGCGCCTGATTCACCGCAGGCCCCCGCCGCCAAAAAGAGCAGCACCAAGGCGCTTATCGCCGTTATCGTTGTGCTCGTGGCAATTATCATCGCCTTGGTCATCTTTTTTGTGATCAAGCCTTTCGACAACGCCGCCACGCAAACGACTGCCGAGATTACTAAGCTGCACCATGATGTTGACGATGATGACCTCAAGCCTCTCGACGACCCCAATAGCCTTTTTGACGATGACGACGATGATGACGAGGATGGCAGCCAGGCGACCCTCTCCGAGCAGAACCTCTACCGTCGCCTGAGCGAATACTACGACCTGCTCGAAGATCTCGACAGCCAGGTCCGTGGCTGCGCGCAGAACTTCAACGGCAACTATCTGGAAGAGGATCGAACCACCCGTCAAAATCTCGCCGACGTCGCCGAGCGCACGGAGGACACCATCGAGCAGTATTACGACATCGTCGAGGACCTGGACGTCCCGACGAGCTCCAAGAACTACAGCTCCTGGAAGGATATCATCGCCCTGTACGACGACCTGGATCACCGCATTGACGCAATCTGTGATGCCTGGGAGATCAGCCTGAAATACGCCAAGCCTGCGGACCACAAGAATAAGATCGTGGCGCCGCTGTCGCGCGACAACGTGGCGGGCACCAATGACAATAAGTACCGCCTAGACTTTGAGGAGCGCTATCCCGGCGCTAAGCCTGTCGAGGTGAACTAGCGCTTTGTCGTTCCCGAGCCGGCAGTTAGGGACGTTCCTAAACTGCCGGCAGAAAAAGAACGTCCCTAACTGCCGGTCAAAAAAACGAGCGAGGATCGCGGGGTCCTCGCTCGTTTTTTTGGGCATTGTTTCGACTGCGCCGTTACTTGTCGGCGGCTGCTTTCTTGGCAGTCGACTTCTTCGCGGTCGTCTTCTTGGCGGCAGTGGCTTTCTTAGCCGTGGTCTTCTTTGCCGTGCTCGCCTTGGTCGTAGTCTTGCGGCCGCGGGCGGGCTTCTTCTCCTTGGTCGGGCAGTCCATGTTGACGCAGATACGCCACGGACCGCGCCCCGTGTTGACCACCACGATGGGGGCGCCGCTGAGCTGGCTGTTGTCCACGAAGACATTGACGTCATAGCGGTACAGCGGATCGCCCTGCGGCGGCAGGGGCGCATGGGGGACATCCGGGCCGGACTGGCCGGCCTCCCGGGGCAGGAAGGCTTCGGTGTTCTTCAGGATGTCCGCGCGCAGGCTGACAAAGTACTGTTCCAGGGCCTCGCTCTGGCAGGCCTTGAGCAGTTTTTTCTGGGCCGGGAGCAGCAGGGCGTCCAGCACCTGGGCCATGACGGTCTGTTCCAGGTTGCGCTCGTCGTCATGGAAGCTTTCCTCGGCCTTGCTCAACTGGCGCATGAAGCTGGCCATGCTCTGGACCAGGGTCTCCCCGCGCCGCTTGAGGGTCATGCGCAGGCTGTCGTCCAGATGTTCGAACTCTTCCTCGCTCAGCCGCTTGCCCTTGACCAGCGGATACAGGGTCAGGCTGCCGCCTTCGTCCATGTCGAGATGGAAGCCCTTGTGCTGGGCCACGGAGGTCATCTTGCTCAGCAGGCCGCTGCGGACCTTCTGGAAGCTGTCCACCAGCCGGGCACGCTGCTTGACGAAGGGCGCGGCTTCGAAGCGGCGGGGCAGTTCATGCGGGATGGCGTCCACGGTGGAGGTCACGCACTGCTTGAACTTTTTGCCCTGACCGGCAGGCAGGGAAAGCAGGCGCGGCCGGTCGGGGTCATCGAAGTTGTGGACATAGACCAGGTCCGGCGGCGTCGGCCGTTTGCGGGCCTGCGGGCCAAGATAGGAGAGCAGGGTATAGCTGCGCCCCAGATTGGCATCGCCGGAGACATAGACATTGTAGCCACAGGCCCTGATGTTCAGGGCCATGTCCAGAGCCTGCATGGCGCGAGGCTGGAAAGCGTTGCGGCTGCCCGCCCCGTTGCGGGGCAAGGGGATCTCCCGGCTGTCCTGCCAGGGGATGCGTTCGGGATCGAACGTCGCGTGCAGTCGCGATGTGGGCAGAGGAAGGATCTTGGGCATCATTACTACCGGTTTTCAGCATACAGGCGGTCAAGGATGTCCTTGCCGCCCTTGTCCAGAAGATGACGGGCCAGGGCAAAGCCCGTTTCGCGTGCCGTGGCGGCCGTACCTTCCTGCTGTTCGCGCAGGATGACGCTGCCGTCCACTTCGGCCACCAGGCCGTCCAGGATGAAGCGCTCGTCGTCCAGCATCTCCGCATGACCGGCGATGGGCACCTGACAGCCGCCGTCCAGACCGGCCAGGAAACCGCGTTCGGCTTCCACGCAGATGCGGGTGGGGCGGTGTTCCATGCGGGACAGCAGTTTCAGCACTTCACTGTCATCACCACGGCATTCGATGCCCAGGGCACCCTGGCCCACGGCGGGCACGAAGGAGGCCGCCTCGAAATGGTGCATGCGGTCCGCGGAAAGACCCAGACGCTTGAGCCCGGCGGAGGCCAGCACGATGGCGTCGTATTCGCCTTCCTCCATCTTGCGCAGGCGGGTATCCACATTGCCGCGCAGGGAAAGGATCTCCAGGTCGGGACGCAGATTGAGCAGCTGGGCCTGGCGGCGCAGGCTGCTGGTGCCCACGCGGGCCCCCCGGGGCAGTTCGTCCAGAGAGGCGTAGCGGTTGGAGAGCAGGCAGTCCACGCAGATCTCACGCTGGGGCACGCAGCCCAGGACGAGGCCCTCAGGCAGGACCATGGGCACGTCCTTGATGCTGTGCACGGCCAGGTCGGCGGAACCGTCCAGCAGGGCTTCCTCGATCTCCTTGACGAACAGACCCTTGCCGCCCACCTTGGACAGGGGGACATCCAGGATGATGTCGCCGCGGGTCTTGATGACGCGCAGGCTGATGTTCAGGCCCGGTTCCAGGGACTCCAGGCAGGCTTTGACGTGTTCGGCCTGCCAGAGCTGATTTTAGGAATATGCAATGGTTTCCAGGCACTTGTGAAGTCGGGTCTGCTGCCTTACGGTGAGCTCGGGAAGGTGACCAAAGACTCCCCTACTCTGTTCCGCAATGACATCAACAGGCACATCTCGCAGATGGTGACGACCCGTGTGGCATCCACGAACTCTCCTTGGCTGAGAGGGATGGCAATCGGTGATGAATATACTATCCCTGTAAGCCACGGCGAGGGCAAGTTTGTGGTCAGCGAGGAACTCGCGCGTGAGTTGTTCGCCAACGGGCAGGTGGCGTTCCAGTACGTTGATCCGCTGACGGACGAGCCTACGATGGAGTCGCCTTACAATCCGAACGGATCTTACTATGCCATCGAGGGCATCATCAGCCGCAACGGGCAGATACTCGGAAAGATGGGTCACAGCGAGAGGTACGAGAGGAACCTGTTGAAGAACATAGAGGCCGACCTCGAGCAACCACTGTTCGAGAACGCCGTCAGGTATTTTATCGGGTAATAAATGAAGAGGAATATCATTCACGATGGGGTGTCCATCAAGATCTTCGAGACGGATGACCCGCAGAAGGTGATCATACATTTCACGGATGAGATCACGGCGTTCAACAAGATCAAGAAGGCGGTGATCAAGGACAAGGGGATCTACTGCAACGGAATCTCCTGCGAGATCTCCAGACTGCTGCAGAAGGGAGGAGTGCCCACGCACTTCATCGAGCAGATCTCTGACACTGAGCAGCTTTGCTGGAAATCACAGGTGATCCCGATGGAGGTGATCGTCAGGAATGTGATCGCCGGCTCGATGGCACAGAGACTGGGGCTGGAGGAAGGTATCATCCCGAAGGAGCCGGTCTATGACCTCTGCTACAAGTCGGACATCCTCTGCGACCCGATCATCAACGACTACCACGCCGTCGCCCTCGGCCTCGTGAGCAAGGAAGAACTTGAACGGATATATTCATTGACAAAGCAGGTCAACAGCATCCTGGCCCCGGTCTTCAAGGAGATCGGCATCACCCTGGTGGACTTCAAGATCGAGTTTGGCCACCTGTCGGACGGACGGCTCGTGATGAGCGATGACATCACTCCGGACAGCGCCCGCTTCTGGGACATCGCCACCGGCGAGAGACTCGACAAGGACCGTTTCCGCAGGGACAACGGCCACGTCGGCGAAGCCTACAGGACGGTCTACGAGCGTCTGACCGGCAAAAAGATTGACTGACAACTATTTATTATTTCTGAATATGAGACCTTTATTTCTGACAAATACTCTTACTCGAACGAAAGAGCTTTTCAAGCCGATCCAACCGGGACACGTGGGAATGTACGTCTGCGGGCCGACGGTCTACGGAGAGGCTCACCTCGGACACGCCCGTCCGGGAGTAACCTACGATGTGCTTTTCAAACTGCTCAGGCATCTTGGCTACAAGGTCCGCTACGTGCGGAACATCACCGACGTGGGACACCTTGAGCATGACGCCGACGAGGGAGAGGACAAGATCTCCAAGAAGGCAAGGCTGGAACAGCTTGAGCCTATGGAGGTTGTGCAGACCTACACGTTCCGCTACCACGAGGCGATGCGCCTGCTGAACGTGGCGCCGCCATCCATCGAGCCGAGAGCCTCGGGGCACATCATCGAGCAGATCGAGACCGTCAAGAAGATTCTGGACGCAGGCTACGCCTACATCTCCAACGGATCCGTGTACTTTGACGTGGAGAAATACAACAAGGATCACCACTACGGAATCCTTTCCGGGCGCACTCTGGACGACACCCGTGAAGGAACACGCACACTTGACGGACAGAGCGACAAGAAGGCTCCGTACGATTTCGCCCTTTGGAAGAAGGCTGAGCCCGAGCACATCATGCACTGGCCAAGTCCGTGGAGCGAAGGCTTCCCGGGATGGCATCTGGAGTGCTCCGTGATGGGCGAGAAATATCTCGGCAACGAGTTCGACATCCACGGCGGCGGAATGGATCTGATGTTCCCTCACCACGAGTGCGAGATCGCCCAGAATGTGGCCAGCCGCCACACACAAGGCGTGCACTACTGGGTCCACAACAACATGATCACGATCAACGGCCAGAAGATGGGCAAATCCCTGGGCAACTTCATCACCCTGCCGCAGCTGTTCAGCGGACAGCACGAGAAACTCACGCAGGCATATTCCCCGATGACCGTCCGCTTCTTCATCCTCCAGGCGCACTACCGCAGCACGCTGGATTTCAGCAACGAGGCACTGCAGGCTGCCGAGAAGGGTCTGAAGAGGGTGATGCAGGCGGCGAAGGATCTGCGTGCGTTGGCTTCGGCGGCAGGAATCACTGACACGGCCAAGGGCACGGAAGGCGATCCTGTGGACGCGATGCAGTACGGCGAGTTCATCACAGCCATTGCTCCTGACACCTGCCCGGCGACTTCCGAGGAGGTCAAGGGAATATTCAATGCTGTCTATGAGGCGCTTTGCGACGACCTTAACACGCCGATAGCGCTGTCGCACATCTTCGACGCGGTACGCCTTGTCAACTCCGCCAAGGCTGGAGAACTAAAACTGAGCAAGGGTGATTTGGAGACTCTGACACAGCTTTTTGATGACATCGTGTTCGGTGTCCTCGGCCTGAAGGACGAGTCCGCCGCCGAATCCGGCAAGGGTCAGGAGATTGTCTCCGGACTGATGGACATGGTGCTTGAGGTACGCGCCAAGGCCAAGGCGGCGAAGGACTGGGCGGCCAGCGATGCCATCCGTGACCACCTCAAGGCCCTCGGCATCACCGTAAAGGACACCAAGGACGGAGCCGAGTGGAGTATTCAATAAAAACAGACAATATGAAACATAGATATATTTCCGTCTCGGTGATGTGCTCCAACCTTATGAACCTGGGGCAGGATATCAAGACGTTGGAAGAGAACGGCGCGGACATGCTGCACATCGATGTGATGGACGCTCATTTTGTTCCGAATCTCACATTCGGGCCGGACTTCATCAAGGCTATGCAGGCAGTCACGACAATGCCGGTGGACGTTCACCTTATGGTCGATGATCCGGAGCTCATAATGAGCAAGTTCCCGGTCCGCAAAGGCGACATAGTGTCCCCACACATCGAGGTCAAGAAAGATTACCGCGCGCTGGCAGCCAAGGTTCATGAGGCAGGAGGGCTTTTCGGCCTTGCGGTCAACCCGGAGACCGATGTGGAAGCCATCAAGGAGTATCTTGGCGTGCTTGACACGGTCACCCTGATGCTTGTGCACCCAGGAGCCGCAGGTGCTAAGATGGTGGACGGGATCATGGACAAAGTCGCCGGAATGCGCAGATTCCTCGACACCAACGGCCGCGAGGACATCCTCATCAGCGTTGACGGAAGCGTCAGCAAGGAAAGGGCCAATCTCATGGCCGGAATGGGAGCCGACATATTCGTAGGCGGCACCGCGGGAATCTATAGAAAAGGGATGGCTCTTTCCGAGACCATCCCTGAAATGCAGGCCGCCATAGATTTCTAGAAGTGGGATATTCGCTGACCTTACTCCACGTTTCGGAATCCGGAATAGTCCGTCTGAAGCGTGGAGCATTTATATTCATTGACCACTCCGCCGCCCGGGATGGTCTGCGTGGCGCGCACCTCCCAGTTCTGAACCTTGGTCGGATCGCCACCCGGAGCCTCTATGTACCAATAGTACTGCGGCGTGCTGCGTGACCATGTCGCCGTCTTGCGTCCCAAGTCATTGTAGAAGAACGAGATGGCGCAGACATCCCCGATTTCGGAAGGAACCTGTTTGAAGTCTCCGACCTTTTTCCCGTCCTGGAAGAGTTCGACTTTCCAGTTGTCCTCGTCGCTGTTCCAGATGGATGCCACGAAGCAGCCCTTGAGTCCGGAGAAACCCGGTGCCTGGGCGCCTTTCGGGCCGATGCCGCCTTCCGTCCATGAATATTCATACTCACCGGAAGGATGACCTTCCGCTCCGCCGTAGATCTGGTTGCCGTCATAGACACGCATCTGGAGATCAGGCGACTCGCCTGTACCTTTCGCCAGCCAGTTTTTCATCGTCTTCCCGGAGACTTCGTAAACGCTGTAGCCGTTCGGAGAGCCGGCAAGGTTGAGGTTGCAGCTCCACCAAGCGCCGCAGGCCGCTCCATGAATATGCTCGTAGACGGGAGTGCCTCCCTTCGTGACATAGTCATGATGGATGAAATTCTGCGCGTAATGCGTGTGACCGATCATCACGTGCGCCTCGTGGAAGTCCGTAAGGCAGTCCATTGCTGCGGCCATGTTCTTGATCTTGTCCGGGTTGTCCTTGTCGGCGTTGTGACGGAACTGGATGTGGGCGCAGAAGACAATCATCTTTTCCTCCTTGTCCTTCACAAGGGCAAGGTCTGACTTGAGCCATTCCAGCTGCCGGTCGGAAATGTTGTCGGCATATTTCCAGGTCTTGCCGTTGGTCGTCGTAACAGCCACGTCGTCCATAACCACAAAGTGAACGTCTCCTCTGTTGAACGAGTAGTCCGTGGGGCCGAAGAGGTCGACGTAGGTCTGTGTGGCCGTGTAGTCATCAACGCAGGCCGCGTCATGGTCGTGGTTGCCGACACAGTTGTAGATCGGGAGATAATCCCCAGACTCCAGCGCGAACCCCGAGAGGGCCTTGTGCATCGGCCCCCACTGCACCGTGTTGTCAAACGTCAGGTCGCCGAGGGTGACAGCGTAGGCATTCAAGTACTTTCCCTTGGCCTGTGACTCGGACATGAATCTATTGAGATCCGGAAGCGTCTCAGTCTCGAACCTGTGGACATCAGAGTCCGTCTTGCACTGAGGATCCCCGATCATCACCAGAGTGAAATCCTTCTCGGGAGCGTCAAGCGGCTCCAGCACGAAATCGTTCCTGTTCTGCCGGCTCCTGTCAATCGGGGTCGTGGAATAGAACAGAGGAAGTTTCGTGACTGGATCCAGCGCCGTCTTGTACTCCGCCGGAAGCGTGTAGTACACATTCCTGCACTTCTCGTCCGCCACAAACTGGTAAACCCCGTTCCTGTCCGTCACCGTGAAAGTGTACCCGTCCGTCACCGGCACCCCCGCGATGCCCTTCCCTGTCCGGGAGTCCTTGACCAAACCGACAAGATTATTGGAAATCAAGGTCTTCGTGCCGTTGATGACCAACCCTTTCTTGTTTTTATGAAAGCATGGGGCATCGCTTGCAGGCTCCGCATAAGCGACCGCCCCCGAAATGAGGGCAGTCACGAACAACAGGCTGAAAACAAAATTTCTGACCATTTCAGACGACTATTTATACTTTACCCAAGTGGCTTTCTCATCGAGGAACTTCTTGACCTCGATGGCTCTGTCGCAGCAAAGGAACTCGGCACCGAGATACACGCCCAACATGATGTCCTCCGGGGTTCTCGAAGGCCAAAGGGAGACTGAAAGTCCAGCCTCCTTGGCTTTCTTCACGGCCGAACGGGTCGTCCCGTTCATGTTGCAGCCGATTCGTTTGATGCCCATGGCCTCCGCCTCGGCGATGGTCTCGTCACACACAGGCTTGCTGAATATCATGAGCATGTCCACGTCCGGATGCAAAGAGCGCATCATGTTCAAGGCTGTCTTGCTGCTGGACGTGAAGAGGTAAGTGGAGTTGGCCGGCTTGTTCGCCATCACCATCTTGTACAGCTTGTCGCAATATTCACGCAACCTTTCGGTCGGATAACTTGAAGCGGGAGATGTCTTCATCTCGAACTCCACATAAAGTCCGTCCTTGGTGTCGAGGAACTTCATGAGCTCGTCGAGGAAGAGGATCTTGTTGCCCTGCAAAGTCTTGAGCTCACGGATTTCAGCCGCTGTCATCGACTCGACCTTGCCTTCGCATCCGGTAAGCCTTGTGAATGTCTCGTCGTGATTGACAACGAGCTGGCCGTCCTTGGTCATTCTGATGTCGGTCTCGTAGCCACGCATTCCCTTCTCATAGCAGGCCTTGAAGGCTGGGAGGGTGTTCTCATCGAACTCGAAACGGCTCGCGCGGTGAGCGAAGAATGTGACTGTCTGGCTCTGTGCGAACATCGGGACAGACGCCGCTGAAAGGAAGAGAGCCAGCACTAATTTTGAGATTCTCATATTCAATTTTATTTTTTCAAATCGGCAAGCCTCCCATCGGAAAGCTTGCCGAAAACAATTCGATTATTATACCGTCAAGGCTTATACATCCTTGACAATCACACTAAAACTCGGAATAATCCGTGGTGAGCCTGTTGGTCTTGAACTCCATTGAGCCACCGTTCGGGAAGTTGTGCACAGCGCGGACCTCCCAGTTCTGCTCCTCGGAAGGATTGCCGGACTCAGGGGTGTAGTACCAGTAGTGGCTGGCAGTCGAGTTGCACCATGTGTCGGTGTTCTTTCCCTTGTCGTTATACCAGAACGCACAGATAGCCATGTTGGACATTCCAGCATTAGCTCTGGTAAAGTCCCCGACCTTCTGGCCGTTCTGCCAGAATTCAAGAGTCCAGTACGTGTCGTCATCATCGAACACCTCAGCCACGAAGCTGTTCTTGAACGCGGCGTTGGCCTTCAGTTTGATTGAGGAACTGATATTAAGGTTGGTGTACCAGTTGATCCAGTTCTTGGTCGTCTCAGGATTGTTCTCCGAACCGAATTCCTGGTTACCGTCATAGATTCTCATCTGATAACCGGCGTCACGGTTGGTCGGCTTGAGGATCCAGTCTGAGATCTTGTTGCCGTTGACCCTATAGATGTTGTATCCGTTAGGAGCGCCGGTCACATTGGAGTTGGAACTCCACCACGCGCCGCACGCGGCACCATGAATATGTTCGTAGATATCCTTGCCATTCACATCCTTATGGATATAGTTCTGCGTGTAATGTGTATGGCCGACCATGATGTGTGCCTCGGCGAAGGTGCTCAGCATTTTCATGACCTCGGCATAGTGTCCCTTGGAGTCATTGCTTCTGAGCGGCTGGTGAGTGCAGAAAAGGATGAGCTTAGACTCAGGGTTCTCGACATTGGCGATGTCCTGCCTGAGCCAATCCATCTGGGTGTCAGTCAGCTCATTGGTGTAGTTCCAAGTCTTGCTGTTAGGAGAGGAGTTTGACGAGAGTGTGCTGACAAGCACATTATCCATCACCACGATGTGTGTGTTGCCACG
>OHBM01003222.1_pt1 | contig 10184 bp, 7 predicted proteins | sample 1577251 | NCBI WGS metagenome assembly OHBM01 (sample SAMEA3541557, study PRJEB24748) | human gut metagenome | biome: human gut; feature: human-associated habitat; material: faeces | place: China | collected 2012
CAGAACTATGCTGAGGGTATGAGTATTTTGGCACTTTCTTTGCTAGCGAGATACTCCGGGCTTCCCGGATGCGGCGGCTGTTCTGTTCGAAAAAACAGATCTCCGCCACAGGCCACACGACCTTGCCTGAGCCAGCCCAATTCCCCGTGGACGCTCGCGCAAAGCATGTCTCAAATAAAAAAGCCCTCGCGGTCTCCCGCAAGGGCTGAAACGAAAAAGGCACCTGCATCACTGCAGGTGCCTTGATTCCTTGTTGGCGTCCCCAAGGGGATAATATTTGTAATGTAACATATTGAAATAAAATAGATTATTATAAAAATCTTGTATCGTACCTACAGAAATACCTCTTTTTGAAAATTGTTTATGGTTGTATTGAGACCTCACCTTATTGCCGCAGAGGCCAGGCTATACGCGCCATTCAGATCCGTAAATCTTGCGCTCTTCCCATCCTTTGGCATATATTATGCCATGTGACGAAACGGTTTGCCCCCTTTGCCTCTCAGCAAAGCTGGATGACCAAGATGTCTCTCTTATGAATATACTCGCTGAACTTCGCAAATTGCGGGAAGAAAACGCACTCCTTAAGGACTTGCTTAAGCGTCACGGCATCATCTGGGAGGATGTCTGCCCTCATGGGCAGACTGTGCCCTCCACAGAAAAAGAGCAGCCTGTTCCGTCAACTCTCAGTGTCGCTGAGAAAATCGCATTATTCCGACATTTGTTTTCTGGTCGGGAGGATGTCTATACCAGACGTTGGGAGTCGGCAACCAAGGGAACATCAGGATACTCTCCCGTCTGCGGCAATGAATGGAAGCGAGGGGTATGCGGCAAACCAAAAGTCAAATGTGCCGACTGCCCTGAACGGAACTTGTTACCTGTCACGAATCAAGTTTTGTATGATCATCTGTCCGGCAAACATACGATAGGTATTTACCCCTTACGGAAGGATGATTCCTGCTGTTTCCTGGCCGTTGATTTTGACGAGGCTGATTGGCAGAATGATTCCAGAGCCTTCTTGCGAAGTTGTCACGATACAAATATTCCTGCGGCTCTGGAAATTTCCCGCTCTGGGAAAGGAGCGCATATTTGGATATTTTTTTCCGAGCCTGTTCCGGCGAAGAAAGCTCGGCAACTTGGCACCGCTCTGCTCAGTCGGACCTGCGAAAATACACGTCAGCTCTCGCTGGCAAGCTATGATCGTCTTTTTCCCAACCAGGATACCCTGCCCAAGGGAGGTTTTGGCAATCTGATTGCGTTGCCGTTACAGAAACAGGCGCGCGGGTATGGGCACAGCGTTTTTGTCGATGAGCGATTCCAGCCATACCCCGACCAGTGGGATTTTCTTGCGTCAATCCGCCCTTTGTCACGGCAGGCACTGGAAGATGCCATTCTTCACGTCTGCGGGGGACGCCACCCTTTGGACGTAGCTTTTACAGAGGACGAAAACGACTCATGTCCGTGGCAACGTCCCGCTCCCCAATCCACCCGACTATCTGGTATCTTGCCGCGTTCATTGCATCTGGTTCTTGCCAATCAGATTTTCATTGACAAGGACATCCTCACGCAACCCCTAGCCAATCGCCTGATACGCCTCGCTTCCTTCCAAAATCCCGAATTTTACAGGGCACAGGCCATGCGGCTGCCGGTCTGGAACAAACCCCGAATTATCGGCTGCGCTGAGAATCATCCACGACACATTGGACTGCCGCGCGGCTGTCTTGACGCTTTACTAGCGTTGCTGCGCGACAACGATATCCAGGTGGAAATCCAAGATGAACGCATCTCGGGACAGTTCTTGTCCGCACAATTTACAGGGATTTTACGCGAGGATCAGCAAAAAGCCATAGAAAAAATGCTTGCACATGATATCGGCGTGCTGTGCGCACCCACAGGATTCGGAAAGACTGTCACCGCGTCAGCCATAATCGCCCAAAGGAAGGTAAACACGCTTATTCTTGTACATCGGACGGAGCTGCTGCATCAATGGCTAAACCGACTGAAAGCCTTTCTAGATATTCAGGACGGAGAAATAGGACTCATGGGCGGTGGCAAGAGCAAGCTTTCAGGCAAGATTGATATCGCTGTCATGCAATCTCTGTCACGGAATGATCAGCATAGCACACTGGACAGATATGGACAGATTATTGTTGACGAATGTCATCATCTCTCAGCCTTTTCATTTGAGACGTTGCTCAAACAGGTAAAGGCTCGTTTTGTTCTTGGGTTGACGGCAACTCCCATACGTCGTGACGGACATGATCCAATCATTGTCATGCAATGCGGCCCTATCCGCCACAGGGCAGCCCGACCGGAAATAACCCCTTCCCTGCTGGAGGTTTGGCCCGTGATTCTGCCGTCTCCAGAGTTACCGCAGGATGGCCCCATTCAGGAATTATTCCGCGCCATCGCGGGCAGTACCGCACGAAATCTGCTCATCTCCGACAATATCCTTGCCGCTTACCGGGAAGGGCGCAAGGTGTTGGTGCTTACGGAAAGAACCGATCACTTGCCGCTACTCCGCGAAATTCTGGGTGACAAAGTGGAGCGTTGCTTTATGCTCCACGGTCGTCTCTCCAAAAAACAGCGGCGATCTGTCCTTAGCGCATTGAATAGCCTGGAGGAGTCCGCATCACGGGTGCTGCTGGCAACGGGCCGCCTGATAGGCGAAGGGTTTGATCATCCTCCTCTGGATACTCTGGTGCTGGCTATGCCTATCTCATGGAAAGGAACTTTACAACAGTATGCCGGACGCCTGCATAGATATCATACTGGCAAGAATAATGTACGCATTTACGATTATGTAGAACAGAGCCATCCTCAACTTGCCCGAATGTGGAACAAACGCCTGCGCACCTATCAGAGTATGGGGTATGAACTGAAGCCTGAAATCTCAGTGTCCAGCTTGCCGTGATGTATCAATCAGCTCCTCATCAAAAAACAGAAATTCTTTTTGGGGCGTCTTTGGACACTACCCCTCTCTCTGTTGGTGAGATACTGAAATATTACACGATACCAATATATTTTTCAAAGAACTCCTTTAGTTTCTCTATAATTCCCTTTTTCTTTTCGCTGCTTTTTATGTCAAACGGATTACTCGGTGGCATGATTTTCTGAATATCCTCGCCTATCGTTTTCAGTTCTCCACTACGGAAGGCGTTATCCAGAAATTTTCTGGTTTCTTCCGGTTGCAGGTTTTCTCGCGCTATGAGGGCCTTTATATCAGCCTCACGGCGTTCATCGACATAGCGTTTCCAGTCTTCGCTCACAGAAGCGGAGACATTGATATCGGAAATAAATCCCTCAATGAGTTCTTTTTTGCTGCGCAGTTCAATACTTGAATTAATAGCTGTACTGATGGATGCGAGAATGGTCTTGTCTTTGCCGTGGGACGCGCGGTATTTTTCGACCAGCATCAGGATATAGTCGATATTGATTTCCACCTGCCGTACCAGTTCCATTTCAAAGACCACATCAGATGTAAAGTCTTCCTTTTCCACCTTGCCGGGCCGATGTTTCTGGTAGAGATCAAGATACGTGCTCTGATAGTCCTGCAACTGGCGCTCGGACAGAATTTCATTGCCCTTGAAATCGTCAAACGCCGTCAGAATATTCCGCATCCGCAGAATTGAACCAAAGAGCGCGATAAAATCTTTCTCGTCCTGCTCGCCGATGATAGGCTGCTCCAGAGGAAAGCGCGTCAGCAAATTTTCTATCAGTTCTTTATAACCATTTGTATGTTTTGTATCACCATCTGATTTTTCCTCATCAAAACCATTATAATAGTCTTCATACGTCTTCAGCAGCACGACACCGCCCGCGTCTTTGTTGCCGAACAGCGCAATGGCGTCATCCGTTTCCTTCTGCAAATCACGAAAACAGACGATATTGCCGAAGGTCTTGACCGAATTGAGAATGCGATTAGTGCGGGAATATGCCTGTATCAGGCTGTGGTATCTGAGATTTTTATCCACCCACAGGGTATTAAGCGTTGTCGCGTCAAAACCAGTGAGAAACATGTTGACCACCACAAGGAGATCAATCTCACGGTTTTTCATGCGCTGCGACAGGTCTTTATAGTAGTTCTGGAATTTGTCGGCTGATGTATCGAAGCTGGTAGTGAACGTCGTATTGTAGTCGGTAATGGCGGATTCCAGAAAATCGCGCGACGTAGCATCGAGACCGGCGGTATCAAAACTTTCATCGGCAATGACATCTTCGGGATCAGCTTCGTTGGGATTGAAACTGAAGATGGTAGCTATGGTCATCTCCCGACGCAGTTCCGTCAGTTGTTTTTTCAGTTCCTTGTAATAGGCGATAGCCATAGGAATGGAGCTGACGGCCAGGATGGAGTTAAATCCCGACACACGCTGACCTTTCAGGGAGTAAAAGCTGTTGCGCTTGGTCTTCTGGTCAAAATGCTCGATAATGTATCTGACCACACCCGCGATACGCTCCGGTGCGGCAAGGGCCTTTTCAATATCAATGGCCTGAACTTTGTAATCCCTGACGTTTTCCGCCATCTTCACGGTATTGATGTAATCAATGCGGAACGGCAATACGTTACCGTCATTAATGGCGTTGACGATGGTGTAGGTGTGCAGTTTATCGCCGAAAGCCTGTTCTGTGGTCTTTAACAAGGGATTGCCGCCCGTTCCGGCATTGACCGCAAAAATGGGCGTACCTGTAAAACCGAACAGGTGGTATTGTCTGAAAGCCTTGACAATGGCCGTGTGCAAATCGCCAAACTGGGAACGGTGGCATTCGTCAAAAATGAGTACGATACGCTGCTGGAAAACGGGATGTTTGGGGTTGCGCCTGATGAAAATGCCCAGCTTCTGAATAGTCGTGATGATGATACGGCAGCCGGAATCTTCCAGTTGACGTGTCAGTACGGAAACGGAATTGTTGCCGTTGGCCGCGCCTTTTTCAAAGCGGTCGTACTCCTTGATGGTCTGGTAGTCCAAATCCTTGCGGTCAACCACAAAAAGCACCTTGTCCACATAGGGAAGGCGTGTGGCAAGCTGGGCCGTCTTGAAGGAAGTCAGCGTTTTGCCGGACCCCGTGGTGTGCCAGATATACCCCCCGCCTTCCACGCTGCCCGCTTTTTTATAGTTGTGGGCTATTTCCAGTCGTTGCAAAATACGTTCGGTGGCCGTTATTTGATAAGGACGCATCACCAGCAGCATTTTCTCGGTAGTGAACACACAGAACCGGGTAAGGATATGCAGCAGAGTATGACGGGCAAAGAACGTTTTGGTAAAGTCCACCAGATCGGCAATGACGGTATTGTTGCCGTCCGCCCAATAGGAAGTGAACTCGAAAGAGTTGCTGGTCTTTTTACTCTTGCGCCTGCCGCTGTTATTCTGTTCCCTGATGTGGGCCTCGCGGGTGGTATTGGAATAATATTTGGTATGCGTACCATTGGAAATGACGAATATCTGTACATAGTCATACAGCCCGGACCCGGCCCAGAAGCTGTCACGCTGATAGCGCTTTATCTGGTTGAAGGCTTCCCGGATGGGCACGCCCCGACGCTTCAATTCCACATGCGCCAAAGGCAGGCCGTTGACCAGAATGGTCACGTCATACCGTGTCTGATAGGCTCCCGCGCTCTCTTCATACTGATTGATGACCTGAAGACGGTTGTTATGGATGTTTTTCTTGTCCAGCAGCGTGATGTTTTTTGTTGTACCGTCATCTCTGGTCAGGTTGATGACGCAATCTTCCTGAATGCGGCACGTCTTTTCCTCAATGCCTTCATTGGCATTGGCAAGATGCTGGGTAAAGAAACGCCGCCACTCCTGATCGGAAAACGTATAATTGTTGAGCAATTCCAACTGGCGGCGCAGGTTGGCCACAAGTGCGGCCTCATTGTGTACAGACAGATATTCATAGCCCTGCGAACAAAGTTGGCGGATGAATTCTTTCTCCAGATCCGCCTCGCTCTGATAGGCATCGGAACGGATTCTGGAGGGAGTGTATTCGGCCACAACCGTGCTTTCCGGGCTTTGCGCCACCATGTTGAAACGGGTCGTCATACGGCTTCCTTGAAGGTCAAGAGCTTGTCGCGGTAATATTCGTACTGCTTTTTCCGTGCTTCAATTTCCGCGGGCAGGCCGCTGGTCAGGTCATTACAAAGAGCATCAAAACGATCGAGGATGGAGACGATGCGTTGTTGTTCTTCAATCGGGGGAACAGGTATTTTAACTAATCCCAAATTAGAGCCACTTAAAGATGCTCGTGTTGTAAATATACAGTTTTTTATAATTTGTTCCCTTACTCTCTTTGATTTAAAGCAGTACGCACAATACTTGGGGAGAAGTTTTTTTGTTTTTTGTCGTGCTCTGATAAGAAAACCACTGAACACACACCCGTCCACTTCCTCAAGAAGAACAGAGGCAAATCCAATTTCTTCCCGTGTTTCTGATGTGCGGGTAAAAAACATATCTCCTTTTCTCGCTGATAGTTTTTCTTTTTCGTTATTGGTCACTTCAACTCTATCTTTCAAATTCTCCTTAGTTAATGAAGAGTGTTTATAAACATCCATATATTTTACAATATAATCTCCACGACCAAAAAATTCTTTCCCTTTATTTAATCCGTTTTTGAATTCAAAAAGTTCGGATAATTTTATATAATTAATATCACAATTATATTTATCCAACAGGATATTATTTACCGCTGTCTGTCTGTCTGTCTGTCTGTCTGTCTGTCTGTCTGGGAGGTCGCCCCTCTCTTATCAAATGTCAAGAGGTAATCCCTGTAATATTGATATTGCTGCTTTCTTTTGTTAAGTTCTGCGGTAAGTTCTGCGGTAAGTTCTGCGAAATTGTCTAATATCCTTACTATCTCTTCTTGAACAGGAAGTGGTGGGACGGGGATTGCATATTCTAAAATAACCTTTTTGTCACCTCTAGGCATTTTTGCGCCTTTTGATGTCTGTATATTATAAATAAAAAATGACTCAGATGATAAGGTTTGGTATAAATATTTGGGCAGAATATTTTTATACCGTATTTGTAAAACAAGCACATCACCATTTGTTCCACCAATACAATCAGAAAGCCATATCTTTCGCAAATATGGTCTGATATTTCCTATCAAAATATTATTTCTCTCAAATTTAGTGAAACGCCCCTCTGTTGGGACATAATTTGAAAATGTTTTTCCTTCTTTGTTTGGTAATAAATTATCTACTCCAACATAATTATCCTTGTTAAGGAGGGTAGCGTCTATTCTTTCTTTGGCATAACTACATATCTCTCCCAGCGTCTTATACTCCACCCCATTGGGGCACAACTCCGTAATAAGTTCTTCAAGTCTGCTCATTTTCTGTACCCTTCATAATAATAGGACTGTTCAATCCCCTTGAAAATAACTTCACGGTCGTTGACTTTATCCGTCAACTGGGGCTGGACAAGCGCGCGCAATTCCAAGTCATTCACTGGGCTGCGCTCCATGGCCTGCAGATAGGCGTCCCTGTCTATCCGCTGCCAGTCCACCACCCTGCCCAGATTCTTCTTCAGCATCATGTCCAGCCAGATGCGCGTGGCACGGCCGTTGCCTTCCCGGAAGGGATGGGCAATGTTCATCTCCACATATTTGGCGATGATTTCTTCAAAGGTCGTTTCCGGCATTTTTTCGATAACAGCCAGAATTTCTTTCAGGTACAGGCAGTTGGCAAAGCGAAAGTTGCCCTTGGCGATATTGACTGTGCGTATCTGCCCGGCAAAATCGTACAGACCGTCAAAAAGCCAGGCATGTATTTGTTGCAGGCCTTTTGTCGTGCCCACTTCCATGCGGTCAATATCGCCGCTTTCGAACAGACGCTGCGCGTTGGCAAGACTGCGTTCATCAATATTCATGGCGTCAGCCCTCTATTTCGGCGATGATTTTGTCAATTTCGGCGCGAAGCACAGCTTCACGCGCCACGATCTCTTCAATCTGCCTGTTAAGTTGGCGAATATCTATAACTTCGCGCCTGTCTTCCTGCTCCACATAGGTGCTTACGGAAAGATTGTAGCCCTGCGCCTCGATTTCGGCGCTGGGGACGACTCTGGCAAAGTATTCTTCGTCCTTTCTGCTGATAAAGGCATCAAGAATCTTCCCGGTATTGGCGTCCGTCAGCTTGTTGGAATTGGTCGCCTTCACACATTCGGCGGAAGCGTCAATGAACAGGACGGTATTATCCTTCTTGCCCTTTTTCAGCACCATGATACAGGTGGCGATGGTCGTCCCGAAAAAGAGGTTATCCGGCAACTGAATGACGCAATCCACATAGTTATTGTCTATGAGATACTTGCGAATCTTTCCTTCCTTGCCGCCCCGGTACATGACGCCGGGAAAACAGACAATGGCCGCCGTACCGTCAGCGGACAACCACGACAGGGCATGAAGTATAAAGGCGAGGTCGGCCTTGGATTTCGGCGCAAGCACTCCGGCGGGAGCAAAGCGAGGGTCATTGATGAGAACCGGATTATCTTCACCCGCCCATTTGATGGAATACGGAGGATTGGAAACAATAGCCTGAAACGGTTCATCGTCCCAGTGTTGCGGATCGGTCAGCGTGTCGCCAAGGGCAATGTCGAACTTGTCATAGCCCACATCATGCAGGAACATATTGATGCGGCAAAGGTTATACGTCGTAATATTGATCTCCTGACCGAAAAATCCGTCACGTACGTTTTCCGTGCCGAGTATCTTGGCAAACTTCAACAGCAGGGAGCCGGAGCCGCAGGCCGGGTCATAAACCTTGTTGACCGTTGTTTTGCCGACAGTGGTTATTCTGGCAAGAAGCTCAGAAACCTCCTGTGGCGTATAGTATTCCCCGCCGCTTTTACCCGCATTGGAAGCATACATGCCCATGAGGAATTCATAGGCATCGCCGAAAGCGTCAATAGTGTTGTCCTGATAATTGCTGCCGAGGTTCATGCCCTGAACGCCTTGCAGCAGTTTGACCAGCTTTTCATTGCGCTTGGCTACTGTATCGCCCAGTTTTTTGCTGTTGACGTCCATATCGTCAAACAGACCTTTAAAATTGTCTTCGCTTTCCGAACCGGCGGCGGATTCCTCTATATGCTTGAATGTCTTTTCCAGTGTTTCGTTCAGATTGTCGTCCTGTGCGGCATTACGGCAGACATTGGCAAAAAGCTCACTCGGCAAAATGAAAAAACCCTTGGTGGAGACCATTTCCCGGCGGGCTGTTTCCGCTTTCTCATCGGGCATATTTGCATAGTCGAAACCGTCGAACCCAGCATCCGCCATCCTCTTGTTGAGATAGACCGTCAGATTTTCGGAAATATACCGGTAGAACAGCATCCCCAGGACATATTGCTTGAAGTCCCAGCCATCAACGCTTCCACGAAGGTCATTGGCGATGTTCCATATGGCGCGGTGAAGTTCCGCGCGCTCCTGCTCTTTTCTGTTGTCGGCCATCTTCAAAGGTCTCCTGATAGCGGGGAATGCGATTTCTCTGAAAATACCAAGAGGGAAGGCATTTTTCAATCGCTTTACAGTCTATTGAAAAACAGGAAGGCAATCCGCAAATTGCCCCCCATGTCGCTGTCTTGGGAATACTCCCTGTTGATACCATCATAATTCTTCGTCAGGGATGTCCGGCTGAATAAATCCACCACCGCATCTGTCCGATTCTCGGTTGCGGGCAGAGGGCGTGGAAGCCGCCAATTTCTTCAAAGCGGGGCGGGGGGTGTCTTTCTTCTTTTGTTTTTGTCGTCTGAACTCGCTCAGGTATTTGGCGAGCGTCGGAGCCTTCACCTCAATGCCTTTTTCGTGCAGGCGTTCGACAAGCTCCTGTACCTCGAAACCGCGTTTTCTCATCCGCTCCAGCGTCGGGGCCAGAGCGAAGACGGCTTCTTTTACGGACATGGTTCTGTTCCCTTCCAGCGTGACGGAAGCGGGTTTGAGCGTAGCGAACTCCTGTCTGATTTCCTTCACCTGAGTGGCGGTGATAGTCATGATGGTCTTCCTGTGGTTCGCCGAGGTCATGCCCCGGATTGGCGTTTTGTCTTTCCGGTCAAGCGGGACGGTCGCCCACGCTTCACGCAAGTGAAGCATAGTGGGCTATATCTTCGGCCTGTACGAAGATTTCCTCCCGACGCCTTACCTCATCCTCATGCCACGGGCGGAGCGCGCCTGCCGACGCTCCCTGTCCCGCGCTTCCTGCT
>OHBM01003227.1_pt1 | contig 10168 bp, 8 predicted proteins | sample 1577251 | NCBI WGS metagenome assembly OHBM01 (sample SAMEA3541557, study PRJEB24748) | human gut metagenome | biome: human gut; feature: human-associated habitat; material: faeces | place: China | collected 2012
TCGCTGGCGAATACGCTGACGAACTCGCAAACCTCGGCGTTCGCGTTTCCAACCTCGAAAAGAAAGTCGGCAACATCTCCTGGTCCGGCGATGCAAAGATGATGTACACCAACAACGCTGAAAAGACTGCAAACGACACCTACAAAGGCCGTATCCGCCTGAACGTCAAGGGTCAGGTCAATGACGCTACCTACGTTCAGGGCCGTATCCTGACCAACATGTACTTCAAAGATGCTGGTAAAGATGATGGCAACACCACCATGGATCGTCTCTTCGTCAACCACAACTTCGGTGAAAAGACCTCCGTTGTTCTCGGCCGTCAGGACCTCACCGTATTCGGCGGACTCGAATATGATGACGCATTCGATGGCGCTAAACTCGCATACAACGATGGCAAATTCGATGCTTACGCAGCATTTGGCCAGCTGAACACAGGCAAGTTTGATACTGAAGATGCTGCTTTCGGCGGCCTCGGCTATGACTTCGGCGCTGCTAAACTGAACGCAGCTTACTTCAACTTCGCTGGTCTCGACAAGAACGATAAGAAGTTCGACAGCATCTGGGGCGCAAACCTCGTTGTTCCGGTTCAGGACTTCAGCGTATTCGGCGAATACTGGGACTCCAACGCTGACAAGAACGATAACGCTTACCAGGCTGGCATCGGCTACAGCACTCTCGATGCTTCCAAACCGGGCACCTTCGCTCTGAACGTCGCTTACAACAAAGTCGGCGCTAACGCTTACTTTGGCGGAGACACTTACGATGCATCCGACTTCTTCGATCACATCACTGCAGATAAAGATCTGAAGTTCTGGAACGTATTCGGCGACGTTACTCTCCAGAAGAACGTTACCCTCCACGGCGAATACGCTTGGGATATCAAAAACGCAGATGGCTGCGATGACAACGCTTGGACTGTTTCCCTGAACTACGCATTCTAATTCTTGGATACTGCCACAAAAAAAGAAGCTCCTTATGGGGCTTCTTTTTTTATTCGATGCGTGTAATAAAATATATTGACAATGTATCTAAATTTAAATACTATAGGAATAGGAGGTGAGCAAAATGGCTCAGGCAACAATGAATATCCGTATGGATGCGGACTTGAAGAAGCAGTTTGAAGCATTCTGCTCTGAGATCGGTATGACCATGACGACAGCTGTGTGTGTGTTTGCAAAGATGGCCGTGAAGGAGCGCCGGATTCCTTTTGAAATCAAGGCTGACCCCGATCCGTTTTATTCGGAAGAGAATATGCGAGTTCTTCGTGAGCGGGTGGCTGCCATTCGCTCCGGAAAAGCCAAGCTGAAGGAGCATGAGTTGATCGAGGCGGATGAATGAGAAAACTGTGGCTTGAAGAAGCGTGGGAAGAGTACATCAGCTGGCAAACGAAGGATAAAGCCGTATTGAAGAAGATCAACAGACTACTGAAAGATATCGATCGATATGGCTATGAGTGCAGCGGCAAGCCGGAGCCTTTGAAAGGGGATCTTTCTGGGTACTGGAGTGTTCATATTGACCAGAAGAATCGCATCGTCTTTCGCATCGATGGAGAAGAAAATCTGGAAATCATCCAGTGTGGGACGCACTATGGGGATCGGTAAGCAAAAAACGCCTGTTCTTGTAAAACGGGCGTTTTTGCATTTATGAACTGCTTCAGCATCTCCCTGGGCTCATCATCTCCAATGAGTTTTCTTTCGTAGACTTTTAGGATTCAAATCCCAAAAGTCTACGAAAGTCAAGCGTTTTAGGATTTGAATCCTAAAACTTTGTCACGGCAGGCGGTCAGCGGTATGTAGTCAACTGATAGCCATCGGCATATCGACGCTCTTGAATATCGAAAACTTTCGTGCTATAATGCATACATCAGCACCGATAAATTAAGAAAGTGACTATCGAACAGTATGAAAGGTTGTATTTCTTAATGACGCGATGGAAAATAAAGGTATACTGCTTTTGCAGTAGATCGATTTTCCGCTGTATGCATTTCCCCATCCGGGATCACCGCCCAATCGTAAGCATCCCGATGGATATCTATATCGGAAGAGGGGGCTAGGGAATAGGAGTGGCTGGTTGCTAGTGACTAGTGACTGGTGACTTGAATACTACTTTCGGGTATCGCCCCATATATTCGTGGCGAAGCCGCCACCTGACACCTGAAGTTTGAAAGCAGAGATGAGTAGCTAGGGATTGGGGATTAGGAGTGACTGGTGGCTGGGATTCTCCGGCATCGTCATCCCGAGCGCAGCCGAGGGATCTTTACTGCACTGCGGGAATCAGCGTATATGCGCCGAGGGAAAACGATGTCCTGGTGCTGTCTTATATGCGACAATGAGTATTCTGCAATAAAGATTTCTCGGCTACGCTCGAAATGACGATGCGCGCGAAGCGCTATCAAAACTCCGCGGTGCTTCTGATTTTTATGCGCCGCACCACCATTTCGCATTTCGCATTTCTCATTTCTAATTTCTCATGCAAGCGAAGCTTTCAAACGGAATCAAAGGGCACCACGCCCCACGGGCTAACCCTGAACCTTGAACCCTGAACCCTTATTTTCTCTCTTCCATTTCTGAAAGGAAGGTCATTCTTATGGCAGACATCCAGAAACAGTACGGACTTTTTATCGACGGAGATTTTGTACCAGCCGGTGACGGCGCGACATTTGCAGCGCACAATCCGGCGAATGGCGAAGAGCTCGCTCTCTTTGCGGAAGCGACGAAGGAAGATGTAGACAAAGCTGTGAAAGCGGCTCGCGCAGCGCTCCCGGCCTGGTCGAAGACATCCCCTGTCGAAAGACAGAATCTTCTTTTGAAGATCGCAGACATCATTGATGCCAATGCCGATCACCTGGCTCTCATGGAGACGCTCGACAACGGCAAGCCGATCCGCGAGACGAAGGCAGCGGATGTTCCGCTCGGCAGCGACCATTTCCGCTATTTTGCAGGGTGCCTCCGTGCGTGGGAAGGCAGTGCGACGATGATCGATGACAATACCATGTCGCTCATCCTCCATGAACCTGTCGGCGTGGTCGGGCAGGTCATCCCGTGGAATTTCCCCTTCACCATGGCATGCTGGAAGCTCGCTCCGGCGCTTGCGGCGGGCAATACCATCGTCATGAAGCCATCCTCCCACACATCGCTGTCTTTGATGGAATTCATGCGTCTCATTCAGGACGTCCTGCCGAAGGGCGTGGTCAATGTCATCACCGGCAAGGGCTCGAAGTCCGGCCAGTGGCTGCTCGACCATCCGGATCTGGACAAGCTCGCCTTCACCGGCTCCACTGAAGTCGGACACGGCGTGTATCAGGCGGCCTGCGACAAGCTCATCCCCTGTACGCTCGAGCTCGGCGGGAAATCCGCGAACATCGTCTTTGACGACTGCGACCTTTCCCAGGCCATCGACGGTGCCTGCAAGGGCATCCTCTTCAATCAGGGACAGGTCTGCTGTGCCGGCTCTCGTCTCTTCGTACAGGAAGGCATCTTCGATGAATTCCTGAAACGCCTGAAAGCGACCTTCGAAGCGGTCAAGATCGGCGATCCGACGGATCCATCGACCCAGCTCGGCGCGCAGATCTACAAATCCCAACAGGATAAAGTCCTGAATTACGTCAAGATCGGCGTCGAAGAGGGCGCGACCCTCGTGACGGGCGGCAAACGCTATACGGCAAACGGCTGCGACAAGGGCTACTTCATGGAACCGACCATCCTTGTCACTGACAAGCCGGACTGCCGCGTGTGCCAGGAAGAGATCTTCGGACCTGTCGTCGTGGTACAGAAATTCAAGACCGCTGATGAAGTCATCGCGCTGGCCAATGACAGCGTGTACGGCCTCGGTGGCGCGGTATTCACCAAGAATATCAATACAGCCATGAAGGTCGCACGCAGTGTCCGCACGGGTCGTATGTGGGTGAATACCTACAACGATCTGCCGGCAGGAGCACCGTTTGGCGGCTACAAGCAGTCCGGCATCGGTCGTGAAACGCACAAGGTCATGCTCGAACACTACAGCCAGATGAAGAATATTTTCATCAACCTGAAAGATGGCGTCAGTGGGATGTATGATATCAAATAAATAGGTCACACAAAAGCCCGCTCCGTGAGGAGCGGGCTTTTTGCACTTCAGAGGTTGGAGAATAGCGCTTTTCCCGTATCGTCATTTCGAGCGAAGTCGAGAAATCTTTCTTGCACACCGGATATCACAACTGGTGTCCTTGGCGGCAGGCTCAATACTTCTCGTTTCTCGTCATCAAACACCCAGCGTTTTCCTGTCTGCAAGGGGGATCCCTCGGCTGCGCTCGGGATGACGGTGCGGGGAAGCAGCCTCAGCGTTTCCCCTAGGCACTTTCGATCCCTCCGCAAGCCGCATACTTATAAAAGAGATGCGCGTTTGCGCGCACCATCTCATCGAAGAGCGCCAGTTCTTCCTTGGAAAATCCGTGAACATCAGTCCAAGTATAGGAGGGAAGCTCGCAACGGGCGTCGTCGAAACCGTCTTCTGTCGGCCGCTCGAAGTGGACAATGACGTGTTCCGTGCCGTCTTTGGAAATCAGCTCCGAGTGGACGATTTCCGTGCCATCATCCAGCGTCATGTAAGGGTACATCATAAGAAAACCTCCTTTATAAACATGGGGGCTATCGGTGGGGAAATCCATCTTGTGCCTTCGGCGCGCCCCTTCTTCAAGGATCTGCTCAGTTGGTGCGAATTTCTAATCCCCAATACCTGATCCCAGTGACTAGTCACTAGTTACAAAAACCCCATTTTTCTTATTCTACCACAAGTCTGGAAGCAGGGATTAGTGGCTAGGGATTAGGTGTTACGAGTGACTCTGTGATTTAATCAGCATTTCCTTAAGATGAGCGTTGTTACACTTCTTCTATCCCCTTCCCTTGGAAGGGGGATGGGGTACTCATCCCGCTTCTCCCTCCTTCCTCTGGAAGGAGGTGGCGCGTAGCGCCGGAGGTTGGCTTCGCTCTATTTCGCCTTCGGCCAACCCCTTGCCCTTCGGGCGTTCCCCTTCCAAGGGAAGGGGATAGAAGAAGTGTAACAACGCTCATCTTAAGGAAACGCTGCGTATAAACAAGGCGATTCCTGAAGGTTTCATGGAGAGCAGAGTTCCCGTTTGATGTTTCCAAACATAGACCACCTGACCGCAAATGGCAAAGAATTCTCGCTTACGTTCGAAATGACAATGCGAGAGAGTCCCCAGTCACATGCCACTTTCGGGCATTGCCCCATATATTCGCGGCGAAGCCGCCACCTTCATTCCTCATTCCTCACTTGAGCAAAGCTTTCATTCAGGGGCAAGGGGCAGCACGCTATAGAGGCTAACCCTGATCCCCATGAAATGACCCTGCCATTTCATTTCTCTATCTTGCTAAAAGGATGAAATCAGTGTATGATAATTCTATATGACACTGGTTTTATAAGGAGTATTTTATGGATTACATTCTTCGCATCCTGCCGAATATGTTTGCCGGGCTGGGCGTATCGGCACAGATCTTTCTGATCACCATCGTGCTCTCGCTACCGATCGGTATCCTGCTGGCACTGGTCCGCATTTCCAAAGTCGTTGTTTTCCGCAAGCTCGCGGAAATCTATATTTACGTCATGCGCGGCACGCCGCTCATGCTGCAGATCATGTTCATCTACTACGGGCTGCCGCTCATGCTGAATGTGCAGATCAGTGATTTCCCGGCGGCGATCCTTGCCTTCGTGGCGAACTATGCGGCTTATTTTGCGGAAATTTTCAGAGGCGGCATCCAGTCTATCCCGAAGGGGCAGTATGAGGGGGCAAAGGTCTTGGGCTTCACCTACAGGCAGACCATGTGGCATATCGTGCTGCCGCAGGTTGTGAAGCGTGTCATTCCGCCGCTCGGCAATGAGACCATCACCCTTCTGAAGGATACCTCGCTCGTCTACATTCTGGCGATGAATGACCTCATGCGTGTCACCCGCGCCTTCGTGCAGCGTGACTTCGATACCATGCCGTTCCTTGTGGCAGCCGTTTTCTACCTCGTATGCACCGCGATCCTGACGAAGATCCTGACGTATGTGGAAAAACGCTATGCGGTATATGAAGAATAAGGAGGACGGACATGAGTTTTATTGAAATGAAAAATATCCGGAAGGATTTCGGCAAGCTCACCATCCTTCACGGCGTCGATATGACACTGGAAAAGGGCGAAGTCATCTCCATCATCGGGCCTTCAGGGGCCGGCAAGAGTACGCTTTTGCGCTGCCTGAACCATCTGGAAACCATCCAGGGCGGCTCGATCGCAGTCGACGGAGAATTTCTTGCCGAGGACAAAGACGGCAAGGTCACTTATGCGAGCGAAGCAAGAACGAAGGAGATCCTTGCCAAGATGGGCATGGTCTTTCAGTCCTTCAACCTGTTCCCGCACATGACCGTGCTGGATAACATCATGGCCGCTCCCATCTACGTGAAGGGTATGAAGAGGGAAGAGATCCAGCCGATCGCGGAAGAGCTTTTAAGCAAGGTCGGCCTGCTCAATAAAAAAGACATGTATCCCGGCAGTCTTTCCGGCGGTCAGAAGCAGCGTGTCGCCATCGCGCGGGCGCTTGCGATGAGCCCGGAGATCATGCTCTTCGATGAACCGACCTCCGCGCTCGATCCGGAGCTGACGGGCGAGGTCTTGAAGACCATCCAGCAGCTGGCGGATGAGAATATGACCATGGCGATCGTGACGCATGAAATGGCTTTCGCCAAGTCTGTCTCAGATAAGATTCTCTTCATGGTCGATGGCCGCGTCGAGGAAGAAGGGACGAGCGAAGAAGTCTTCGATCACCCGAAGAGCGAACGAACCAAGGCCTTCCTGAAGTCGATATTGAGAGCCTGATAAAAAAGGATGCACCGAGAAATGCAAAAGCATTTCTCGGTGCATCCTTTTTCTTTTACAGCCCGAACGCAATGCCGCAGACAGCGCTGATCGCGATGTAGAGCACAGGGTGCTTCTTGTATTTATGAAGAGCGACATATATCGCAATGGCAAGGAGAATGGCCGGCCACTGGAAGAGGGTAAGGAGCGAGCCGCTCTTTTCATAGAGCGCGGTATCTAAGAGAGACACCTTCGCGACGCCAAGACCGGCGGCTGCGATGAGCGCGGTGGAGGCAGGGCGCAGACCGTAGAAGATCCGCTTCACAGCGTCCGATTCGCGGAAGCGTGTCAGCATCGCATAGATGATCGTGATGATGATGAGCGCGGGCGCTGTGAGGGAGAGCGTCGTGAAGATGCCGCCCGGGATGCCAAGCGCCTGAAATCCGGCGTAGGTCGCCATATTGACGCCCAAAGGTCCCGGGGTGGACTCTGATATCGCGATCATATTCGCGATGTCTTCCGCGCTGAACCATCCGGTGCGTTCAGAAATATCATAGAGAAAGGGAAGTGTCGCGAGCCCTCCGCCGACGGCGAAGAGACCAGCCTTGAAGAATTCCCAAAACATGGAAAGCCAGATCATGATGGATGCTCCTTTTGAAAAAAGTGAGGAGTGAAGAGTGAAAGTGCGGCGCCTCTTCATCCTGAGCGGAGAAAAACGTCGTATGTTAGAAAATATGGATCATCTGAAAATATGAGAACTGAGTCGAAGGATCTAAGGAAATGCTGATTCAATCTGACAGCGATTGAATCAGTTCTTCCCTAAGCACCGCAGAGTTTTATACAAATGCCAAATAAGCTGCATGATATCGTGAGGGGATTGGGTAATGCTATTAAGTTAAGGAAATTGTTAGCGCCGTAATGACTTGCTTCCCCCTTCGGGGGAAGTGCCGAAGGCAATAGGGGCATGATAGCGGTATAGCGTGCTATGTTGAATAGTCCGATGCTATTGATATTTCAACACTTTCATGCAATACCGCTGCGTAGCCCCCCTCTCCCCATCGGGGAGCTCCCCGATGGGGAGCCAAGAACGTTCTGCCGCTTAACTTAATAGCATTGATCGCAGGGGGGCAAAATGACTTGCGTGATGTCATCAGCGCATGGCCCGCCATCCCGCTCCCGCTTCAGAAGTCGCAGAACCTGTTGGATCTGATCCCTGATCACCATTCACAAAAAACTCAGTACTCTACAGGAGGGTAATCATATGACAAATCAAAATGGGAATAGCCGCAGTACCTTTTCCGGCAAAATGGGGTATGTGCTGGCTGTCGCAGGCAGCGCTGTCGGCCTCGGGAATATTTGGAGATTCCCGTACCTTGCTGCAGAGTATGGCGGAGGCATCTTCCTCCTGACCTACCTTCTGCTGGCCGTCACCTTCGGCTATACGATGATCGTTTCTGAGACCGCGCTCGGACGTGGCACGAGAAAGAGTCCGGTCGGAGCTTTCCATCATTTCGGGAAGAACGGTTTCTTTACCGCAGGGGGCTGGATCAATGCCGTCATTCCGATGCTGATCCTGCCGTACTACAGCGTCATCGGCGGCTGGGTCACCCGTTACCTCTTCGAATACCTCGCCGGTGATACGAAACTGCTTGCGACGGATACCTTTTTCGGCGCCTTCGTTTCTGACGGCATGGCGGCTGAATTCTGGTTCATCGTCTTCACCGCCGGCGTCCTTGCCATCATTCTCGCCGGTGTCAAGAATGGTGTCGAACGCGTATCCAAGATCATGATGCCGGTACTCATTGTGCTCGCGGTCATGGTGGCCGGCTACTCCGTCACGCTGCCAGGTGCGTGGGCAGGCGTCACCTACTTCATGGTGCCAAATCTGGAACATTTTTCCTGGATGACGGTCGTTTCTGCGATGGGGCAGATGTTCTACTCTCTTTCTGTCGCGATGGGGATCCTCTATACGTATGGCTCTTACATGAAGAAGGAATTTGATCTGGAGCATGCGACCTTTCAGGTCATCGCTTTCGACTCAGGGATTTCGGTCCTTGCCAGTCTTATGATCATCCCGGCAGTCTTTGCCTTCTCCGGCGGCGATCCGTCAATGCTGAATGCGGGTCCGTCTCTCATGTTCATCACCATCCCGAAAGTCTTTGCCAGCATGGGGCTTGGTACCCTCGTGGGTGTCGTATTCTTTACACTTGTCCTCTTCGCTGCTCTGACCTCAGCGATTTCTCTGGCAGAAACCAGCGTCTCCACCTTCCAGGATGAATGCGGTTGGAGTCGTAATTTCTCGACCTTTGCCGTATTCATTCTGATGATCGTGCTGGGCTCTCTCTCTTCGCTCGGATTCGGCCCTCTTGCCTCCTGCACCATCTTTGGCATGGATATTCTTACCTTCTTTGATTTCCTGACGAATTCCATCATGATGCCGGTCTCGGCCTTTGCGACCTGCGTCCTCATCGTGGTGACTGTCGGCATCAAGTGGATCGAGAACGAAGTGAAGCAGTCTTCGACATTCCGCTATGAATGTGTCTATGGTCTTTTCGTCCGCTTCCTTGCTCCGATTTGTCTGGCTGTTATTTTCATCTCCTCCCTTGCCAATGTACTGGGATTCATTCATATGTAGCAGATGAAACTTGATCCAAAGATCTTCCTCGATTCTGTGTAAAACGACTATTAACAAATCTCTCATGTGGTGCTATAATACGTAGTATCACATGGGGCTATAGCTCAGTTGGTCAGAGCGCTTCGCTCACATCGAAGAGGTCTCCGGTTCGAACCCAGATAGTCCCACCAAACTACAATGATACGAATACCCCGCTCTTACAGGATTCTGCAAGGCGGGGTATTCGCTTGTATAATGAGTTCTGATTTCTGAGAGATCCCCACGTACAACCAACTTGCGGACGAGTGCAGAGAAGCATACTACTGCGTTTGTTCGCTTTTGGGAGTCCTGATAGATGGATTTGAAGAAGATCCGTATCTTGTCCACCGTAAGCTCGTCCTTGCGGGAACGATGCTCCTGTCATCTTACGGCATGGCGAGCTTCTTATCCTGTAAATGAAGAAGATAGGATCGGCGTCGTCGTTGGGCAAAACTGCGATCCATAACAAGATGGCGAGTTGCAGCGTGGAGATACGCATAACTCCCCATATGCAAGAAATTGTAAAAAGCATCTTGCATATTTCTCTCATGTCGTGTATAATACATTCATCTGACATGGGGTTATAGCTCAGCTGGTTAGAGCGCTTCGTTGACATCGAAGAGGTCTTTGGTTCGAATCCAAATAGTCCCACCATGAAAAAACCCGCCAATGGCGGGGTTTT
>OHBM01003240.1_pt1 | contig 10146 bp, 7 predicted proteins | sample 1577251 | NCBI WGS metagenome assembly OHBM01 (sample SAMEA3541557, study PRJEB24748) | human gut metagenome | biome: human gut; feature: human-associated habitat; material: faeces | place: China | collected 2012
AGGGGGAAGCAAGACGTTACGTAGCTAACGATTTCCTTAACTTAATAGCATTACCGACAGGGGTGAAGCGAATGATCCCATTCATGGTAAAGGAGGATACGTCCTCTCGGCTGATCTCGTTTTTTTTGCGGCCGCTTCCTGTCACGCCTTAGTAGGCATCATCCTCTTCCATTTCCTGCTTTTCTCTTGCGATCAAGATACGGAGCATGGTGAGGGAAGCCTGGAGGTAATCATAGTCCTTGGGGAAGGCGCAGAGGATGCCGTAGCGGAAGAGAGACTCCTTTTCTTCGGGCGGCACCTGATGAACGGCGATCAGGATATCATCACGGCCATAAAGAGCGAGAGCACGCGAGAGGGCGACAGCATTCTTACCTCTGGCGTCACCGGTCGTGGTGTAGAAGACGAAGTGAACGTCATTGTCTGCGGCCCCCTTGGCAGCATCCTCCGGCTGCTGCGAGGGGCTGACGTCGACGTCCCAGCCGGAGTCAGCCAATGCATTGGCTGCCAGTTTTCGTTCTTCACGATCGCTTTCGAGATCATTTTCCATTTCTATGAGGAGAACACGCGGGCGTCTGCCATCAAGTGCAGCAAATTCTTTAGAAAGCCGAAGGGCTTCTTCTCTGACGGTTTCTTTGGTTTTCGGATCGAGTGCCATGGTAAGCTCCTTGTATGAGAATAAAAATAATGATAATGAAATAAACTTTACATGCAAATCTATTATAATATAAATCATGGCTGCTGTTCAATGCATAATTTGTAATTTCAGATGCAATATTAGCAAGAAATGTATAAGACAGAGAAAAACATTGATTGACACTGAGAAGAATATGAATTATACTGAGACTGTAGTCATTTAGACAATTTCATATGGCTGGCAGATGCGAAAGCATAAAAGAGAATCCGGTCTAAGCCGGAGCGGTCCCGCCACTGTAAGGAGGAGTCTCTCACAGATAAGTCACTGGGCGAAAGTCTGGGAAGGCGTGAAGAGATGAGGAGCCCGAGCCAGGAGAACTATCTGCCAATGAATCACCGCGAAGGAAGTAGGGATCTATCCAAGACATGATTTGATTCTGTCTAAGATCAGGGCTTGTGAGAAGATCAGTATTTCCGTCAACCTGCGAGAGATGGGGAGGGGATTGAGATCGGTCCTGGTCTCATTATTTTCCGGCTGCCCCCACTGGGTCAGTCGTTTTTTTATGGTAGGACCAAGACGTGAACCTGAAGGAGGTGAACTTTCTGTCTGATTGAAATTGTCTAAAGGGGCGTTCTCTTGATTTGCGCTGGTAAGTCAGTGGGCGGCCATAAATTATTAAAGGAGGAACTATTTCATGGATGAAGTAACAAAAGCAACATCCGCGGAAAATCAGGAAAGACAGCTTACCGATAAGGAATTGGAAGCGATTCTGAAACAGTCGGAAGGCAAAACCGATTTCCCACAGGTCACATTTGATGAATTCACACCACCAACCTACGAGGAATGGGTTGATGCGTGCAACGCTCTTCTGAAGGGCAAGCCGTTTGATAAGCTGATGTATACCAAGACGTATGAAGGTATCACTTTTAGCCCGATCTATACCCTGCGTACAGGTCCGGACGCACAGGATGCGATCCTGCCGACCGATGACTATCCGGGTATGGGGGACTTCATGCGCGGTCAGAAAGTCAATGGTTACAAAGAAGAACCATGGGGCATTGCACAGTCCTGTGATGAAGCACTTCCAAAGGAAAATAATGAGCTCCTGAAACACGAAATCGATCGTGGTTCCACGGTATACAATGTACGCCTTGATGCATCCACTCTGCATGGCATCGATGTGACTGATGCTGAAAAACCAGGTGAAACCGGCGTTTCTCTGACCACTCTCGAAGATGTGCATACCCTCTTGGACGGTCTGGATCTTGCAAAGTATCCATTCATGATGTATACCGGCGAATCTGCACTGGCACCGCTTGCTATGGTGGCTGCCGCAGTCAAAGCACAGGGAAAAGATGTGTCCGCGCTTCATGGCGTGATCGGTGGAAGCCCGTTGACACAGCTGCTGACTGATGGCAAGAATAAGGAAAGCCTTGAAAAAGCATACGACCAGATGGCAGAGACCATCCGCTGGGCTCGCAAGAATGCACCGAGCGTAGCGACCGTATTCATCACTTCCGATGTATTCTCTCTGGGCGGCGCACAGGCCGTACAGGAAATCGCATATACCTTCGGCGTCGCTGTAGAGTATGTCCGTGAAATGCTGAAGAGAGGCATTTCGATCCATGATATCGCCCAGTCCTTCTACTTCGGTTTCAATGTAGGCGCTACGTTCTTCATTGAAATTGCAAAGCTTCGTGCAGCTCGTCAGGTATGGTCGAACATCATGAAGGCTTTCGGGGCAGAAGAAGAAGATCGCTCGATGAAGATCCATGCAAAACCGGCATTCTTCACAAAGACCATTTTCGATGTGGGCGTGAACATGCTCCGCAACACCACCGAAGCATTCTCTGCTGTCGTTGGCGGTGTAGATACCTACGAAAATGCACCTTATGATGATACCGTCAGAAAAGGTGATGAATTCTCCCGCCGTATTGCTAGAAACCTGCAGATCATGCTGCAGGAAGAATTCGGCATGCTGCGCCCGATCGATGCAGCTGGCGGCTCCTGGGCAATTGAAAAGCTCACCAAAGAGATGGCAGGAAAGATCTGGGCTGAATTCCAGAAGATTGAATCTCTGGGCGGCATGACCAAAGCCATCGAAGAAGGCTATCCGCAGAAGGAGATCAAAGCCGTCCTCGAAAAGCGCTTCAAAGCACTGGATCTTAGAAAAGACCGTGCGGTCGGCAATAACATGTATCCGCTGATGGGTGAAGTGCTCCTCGAAGCTCGTCCGGAAGATACGAAAGCAATTAAGCAGGAACTTGGCGATGCAGCCAAAGCATATCGTGCAGACCTTGATCTTGCCTTCAGAAGCCAGGCACTGGCAGAACTGAAAGCAGCTGGTGAAGGTGAAGTCGTCGACAAAGCGGCTGCAGCAGCTGCTGCCGGTGCGACCATTGGCGAGATCAATGAAGTCGCTGGTAATGCAGAAGGCTCCGTTGCTATCGAAAAGATCGATGCACACCGCTGGACGGAACGCTTCGAAGCGCTCCGCTTTGATACCGAAGCATATAAAGAAAAGACTGGCAAGAATGTCGAGATCTTCCTCGCAAACATGGGCAAGATCCCGCAGCATAAAGCCAGAGCAGATTTCTCCACCTCCTTCCTGCAGGTCGGCGAATTCAATGTCCATCTCAACAATGGTTTCCAGGATGACGAAGACAAACCGGGCTCCCGCTGGGATAAGTGCGTAGAAGCACTGAAAGCTGGCGCTGATGACAAAGGCACGCCATATGATGTCGCTGTCATCTGCTCCACGGATGCGACCTATCCGGAAGATGTACCGGCTCTGGCTCCGAGACTGAAAGAAGTCCTCGGCGACGGCACCCTCTTCCTCGCAGGCGCAGCTCCAAAGGATCTGGAAGAGACCTACCGCAAGGCGGGCGTAGATGATTTCATCAGCGTCAAAGCAAACTGCTACGAAATTCTCCGCATGCTGCAGAAAAAGAAAGGAATGATTGAATAATGGCAAACACAAATCCTGATTTCACACAGCTGTCTCTGGGGGAACATCCACACTGCTCCTATGATGAGTGGAAGGAAAAGCTGGAAGCCAAGACCGGCAAAGGCTTTGATGCACTCTATGAACCGACCATGGAAAAGATCCCGGTCGCTCCCTTCTATACCAAAGATGTCTATGATGACTGCAATCACCTGGACTTCATGAGCGGTATCCCGCCATTCCTTCGTGGACCATACTCCACCATGTACGTTTTCCGTCCATGGACCGTTCGTCAGTACGCAGGCTTCTCCACCGCAGAGGAATCCAACGCATTCTATAAGAGAAACCTGGCAGCAGGTCAGAAGGGTCTGTCCATCGCATTCGACCTTCCGACCCACCGCGGTTACGATGCGGATAACCCGCGCGTTATCGGCGACGTAGGTAAAGCCGGCGTATCCGTATGCTCCATGCTTGATATGAACATCCTCTTTGACGGCATCCCGCTGGACCAGATGTCCGTATCTATGACCATGAACGGCGCCGTTCTTCCGATTCTGGCATTCTTCATTTCCGCCGGCATCGAACAGGGCGTCGACAAGAAGATCCTTGCAGGTACCATTCAGAACGATATCCTGAAGGAATTCATGGTACGTAACACTTACATTTACCCACCGGCTATGTCCATGCGTATCATTGGTGATATTTTCGAATACACCACCAAGTACATGCCGAAGTTCAACTCCATTTCCATTTCCGGCTACCACATTCAGGAATGCGGTGCTACCTGCGATCTGGAAATCGGTTACACTCTGGCAGACGGCATGGAATACATCCGCTGCGGCGAAAAAGCAGGTCTGCCAGTCGATGCATTCGCAAAACGTCTGTCCTTCTTCTGGGATCAGGGCAAGAACTACTTCATGGAAGTCGCAAAGATGCGTGCAGCTCGTGTCCTCTGGGCAAAGATCCTCAAAGGCTTCGGCGCAAAGAATCCGAAATCCATGGCACTTCGTACCCACTCCCAGACCTCCGGCTGGTCCCTCACCGAACAGGATCCATTCAACAACATCGGCCGTACCTGTATGGAAGCTATGTCTGCAGCTCTCGGTCACACCCAGTCTCTGCATACCAACGCACTCGACGAAGCAATCGCTCTGCCGACCGACTTCTCTGCTCGTCTGGCTCGTAACACCCAGCTTTACATCCAGGATGAAACCAAAGTCTGCAAGATCATCGATCCATGGGGCGGCTCCTACTATGTGGAATACCTCACCAACGAGATCATCAAACGTGCATGGGCACACATTCAGGAAGTCGAAGCACTGGGCGGCATGTCCAAGGCTATCTCCACCGGCCTTCCGAAGATGCGTATCGAAGAATGCGCCGCTCGTCGTCAGGCAGATATCGACTCCGGTCGTGAAACCATTGTCGGCCTGAACAAGTACAGACTTGCGAAGGAAGATCCACTGAACGTCCTCTCCATCGATAACACCGCTGTACGTAACGCACAGATCAAACGTCTGGAAAAACTCAGAAGCATCCGCGATCCGGAAGCTGTCCGCCGCGATCTGGAAGCCATCACCAAGTGTGCAGAATCCCGTGACAACGGCAACCTTCTGGAAGCTGCTGTCCAGGCAGCACATGACCGTGCATCCCTTGGCGAAATCTCTGACGCTGTTGAAAAGGTATCCGGCCGCTTCAATGCAGTCATCCACACCATTTCCGGCGTATACTCCAATGAATTCGATGACACCTCCGAACTGGACGAAGCAAAGAAACTGGCTAACGAATTCGAAGCTCTCGAAGGCCGCCGCCCGCGTATCTTCCTCGCGAAGATGGGCCAGGATGGTCACGACAGAGGCCAGAAAGTCCTTGCTACCTCCTTCGCAGATATGGGCTGGGACGTTGACGTAGGCCCGCTCTTCCAGACTCCGGAAGAAGCGGCACAGGATGCCGTCGACAACGACGTTCATATGGTCGGCTTCTCTTCCCTGGCAGCAGGTCATAAGACCCTGCTCCCGGCTATCGTCGAAGACCTGAAGAAACTCGGCCGTGAAGATATTCTCGTAGCTATCGGCGGCGTTATCCCGCCACAGGATTACGAATTCCTGTACGATCATGGTGCAGTTGCTATCTTCGGACCAGGCACCAACATTCCGAAATGCTGCATCAAGCTGCTCCAGATGCTCGTAGACCGTGCTAAGGAAGAAGCTAAGGCAGAATAAGGTCGCCTAACGTTTTCTGACACTGTCATTCAATGCGTATCGGCAAAGGGTTCAAGGTTCAGGGTTCAGGGGGTTACTGGAAATGGTGATACCCTAACCTGAACCCCGAACCCTGAACCAATGACCATTTCGCAGCTGGAATAGTGACAGAAGCGTTTTAAAGAAATCTGATTTCTTGTCCTGCGCGGAGCCGAGGGCGACCTCGGCTCCCTAGCAGGGCTTGCAATCTGCATCGAGTGATAGTCCGGAAAACAGAGGAATGGAAATGGTGATGGATAGTCACCGCGTCCGGTCACTATCACTACCAATGAATCATGCTTGATACACATCATATTTTCATTTGGCAGTCCTCCTTTTCATGATCCATCTACAGGGGGAGAAGCCAGGAAAGGGAGGGTATGACAAATGCCTGAAAACAATGATGATTTAAGACCCAGCTGGGTACCAGAAGAAAAAAATCCTGAATTCGCCTGCTCTGTCATGCGTGGGATAGATACCACGGCAAACAGCATCACCGGGGCGAAGGAATACCCGGATGCTCCGCTTCGAAAAGTGCCGCTTCGTAAAAAAATGACCGTCGAACAGTACATCGACGGTGTGGCCAAAGGGGATCGTGTGACGCTGTCCAAGGCCATCACCTTGATCGAAAGCAATGCGCCGAAAGATTTCGACAAAGCGCAGCGCGTACTGCAGGGACTTCTCCCCAGAACGGGCAAAGCTCTCCGTATCGGTATCACCGGTGTACCGGGGGCCGGTAAATCGACCTTCATCGAGTCCTTCGGCCAGATGCTCTGCCATCAGGGCTACAAAGTCGCCGTCCTTGCCGTCGACCCGACCTCATCCATCACCGGCGGCTCTATCCTTGGGGATAAGACCCGTATGCAGAACCTGTCTCGTGAACCAAACTGCTTCATTCGACCATCTCCATCCAAAGGCACTTTGGGCGGTGTCGCGAGAAAATCCCGTGAGACTATGCTCCTCTGCGAAGCTGCCGGCTGTGATGTCATCCTTGTCGAGACCGTCGGTGTCGGCCAGTCGGAGACCACGGTCCGCTCCATGGTCGATTTCTTCATGCTCGTCGTACTGACAGGGGCCGGCGATGACCTCCAGGGCATCAAGAAAGGCATCATGGAGCTTGCCGATGCCATCGTTGTCAACAAAGCGGATGGAGATAACCTCGAGCGTGCCAAGGTCGCGCAGGGCGAGTATGAAAGAATGTGCGAATTCATCCGTCCGGCGACCGAAGGCTGGAAAACCCATGCTTACCGCTGCTCTGCCATCAAGAAGACAGGGCTGCTCGAACTGTGGGCTGTCATGCGCGAATTTGAAAAGGTCACGAAGAAATCGGGCATTTTCGAGAGCCGTCGTCAGCGTCAGATCATTGACTGGATGAATAACATGATCGATGAACACCTGCACAATCTCTTCTTCGGCGATCCGCTCATCAAGAGCCGCCTGCCGTCTGTGAAAGCTGCTGTCCTTGCGGGCGTCGTCTCCCCAAGTCAGGCCGTCACGGAGCTCATCCGCTCCTTCGATATGGATCGCGCATCCATCAAGCATTTGGAGGAAACGAAAAAGTAGAGAGCATCTGGCGGATCAGGGATCGCAAGTGACCGGTAGCCGGCGACGGAGATCCCGTTCACGGATCGATTTCGTTTCTCATAGACGGGAGCCTGTATCCGTTTCTGCCTATTTTACAAGCAACATACAAAGGAGAACTCCTAATTGTTTACCAAAGATCTATACCTGGCTGGTGGGTCATTCCATGGGCTGCAGGAAGTGTTTTCCAGGATTTACGGTGTCGTAGATACCCAGGCGGGCTATGCAAATAGCTGTATCGAAGCTCCGACGAAGGAGCAGGTCGCCGATGGGAGCGCAGAGGCTGTGGAGTGCGTGAAGGTCACGTACAATCCGAAGAAAATCGACATCGGTATGCTCCTTAATGTATTCTTCACCATCATCAATCCTTACACCGATGGCATTCAGGGAAAATATGTCGGTCCGCAGTACCGAAGCGGGATCTACTACACGAGCAAGGAGGATGTCCCACAGATCAGCTACTTCCTCGTTTTCCTGCAGAATCGCGGCGTCGCTCATCAGATGACGGACAATGCCCTTGTTGTCAATGAATTCCTTGATTCTAGCTATATTAAAATCCCCTCATCCACTCTGATTTCAAATGAACATTTCCTTTGATTGCCTCGTCTAACAGATTGATCATTGCTTCCTTATCCTGATTTAATGTTCCTCTTAAATTCACATAATTAGATGCATGATTCGATCTGAAAATACAATCTGGGCAATCCATATATTTTAACATTTCTTTTGTCTCGATCAAAATATCATATGGATTTAACAGTTCAAATTCTCCGCTTCTGATCTTATCTGCTAACGGAAGATCTTCTTCTATCATTAATGTAAGCAATCCTATATAATCTGGCTTCATCTGGGATAAAACAAGTCCTGTATCTTTTGCATGTTCCTTCCATAGCCGTCTTCCACCTAACCCTGATATAGCTGTCACAGATAAACGGATCTTTGCCTGTTTTACTTTCTGTGCTGCCTCTATCATCTCTTGTGATGTTACACCTTTTTTCATATATGTAAGGACTTCATCATTTCCTGATTCCAATCCCATATAGATCATAGATATTCCAAGTTCTCTTAATTTGTCCAAATCTTCTTGTTGTTTCATCAAAATGCTTCTTGGCGATCCGTATAAAGTTACCTGTTTACATTCTGGGAATTGATCTTTGATAAAATGAAGGATTGCTTCAAGATCTGTCATCTTACAAATCAATGCATCTCCATCTGCCAAAAAAATCTTCTCTACATATCGATACTTATTTCTTGCATCTTGTAAATCTTCTAAGACTTCTTCTACTTTTCTGATCCTAAATCGTTTTTCTTTAAACATGCTGCAAAAAATACAACGATTCTGACTACATCCGATCGTTACCTGTACGATCAGACTGTATGCTTCACTTGGCGGCCGATAGATCATTCCTTCATATCTCATATCTTATCCTGCTTTCTTAATTATTTTACAATTCTTCTTACAGAAAGTACTTTTCGATAATTAGCCTTTGGTGAAATCTTAATTCCTGTTTTTCTTGAACTTGCATGAACAATCTTTCCATTGCCTATATAAATAGCAATATGCCCACTATAACAGATCAGATCTCCTGGCTGTTTATTACTGTAAGAAACCTTACGGCCTGCACTTCTTTGTGAGGATGAACTTCTTGGAAGATTATATCCAAATGACTTATAGACGCTTTTTACGAATCCTGAACAATCCGCTCCCGTATTCAAGTTTGTTCCTCCCCATACATATGGATTCCCAACAAATCGTTGTGCAAAACTTGCAACTGTTCGTCCTTTGTTATACGTACTTCCTGTAAGTTTTGGTGCATTTGTACTGATATAAACATACTTTTTTAATGCATATCCAGTTTTGTTACCAACTTTAATTTTTCTCCAGCTTCCACTTGTTGATAATACTGTAACTTTTGTTCCTACACTTAGTTTCTTGATCGTTTTAGAACGTTTAGACTTTGCTGTTCTTAATTTGCACCAGTGTTTATAAATCTTTCCACTGTACCCTGATGCTGCCTGAACGGTTGTCGACGATGCTTGATCAGCTATCGTAACTGTCGATATCATTATTACGACTGTTATTATTATAACAGCTACTTTCTTTATTGTCTTTATCATAATTCTGCCTCAATTCTACTCTTTGATATTTTGTTACATTTCTGTTACATTTATTAAATTTAACACATTATTCTTCTTTTGTAAAGTGATTTTGTGGTATTCCGTAATATTTTTGTAACATTTTACAAAGTAATCTTGCTAAAATTCAAAGGGTAAAATCTGACATACGCTTTCTTTTCCTATAAAATAAAAAACAGACTAAATAAAATTCAATCTGTTTTCGTAACAGGGGCAGAGAGACTCGAACTCCCAACTGCGGTTTTGGAGACCGATGTTTTACCATTGAAACTATGCCCCTTTATTAAATTGTAAAGGATATACCTTCAAAACAACATACAAGAATCTTTCTACATCTCTTACACTTCAGCCTTCTTTGGTTAAAGCCTCGACCGATTAGTAACAGTCAGCTCCATACGTTACCGTACTTCCACCTCTGCCCTATCTACCTCGTCGTCTTCAAGGGGTCTTACTACCTTATGGTATGGGAAATCTTATCTTTAGGGGGGCTTCACGCTTAGATGCCTTCAGCGTTTATCCCTTCCAGACTTGGCTACTCTGCTATGCACTTGGCAGTACAACAGATACACCAGCGGTCCGTCCATCCCGGTCCTCTCGTACTAAGGACAGCT
>OHBM01003246.1_pt1 | contig 10143 bp, 13 predicted proteins | sample 1577251 | NCBI WGS metagenome assembly OHBM01 (sample SAMEA3541557, study PRJEB24748) | human gut metagenome | biome: human gut; feature: human-associated habitat; material: faeces | place: China | collected 2012
CCCGATAAATCAAAATCAACCTCACCTGTATCAAATTTTTCAAAAAGATTAAGAAGTTTACGATTATCATTTTTTGATAATTCCGCAATTCTGTTGTCTGCCATTAAATCTGCAAGTTCCAAACTTTCACTTTCGTAATCTTGAAAATCTACTGGCACTTTTTCAAGTTCAAGCAACTGTGCGGCTTGATACCTGCCGTGACCTTTGACAATCATTCCTGAACGAGTTGATACTGTGATTGGTGAACGCCAACCGTTTCTTTCAATGATTTTGGCAAGTAATTCAATTTGTTCCTGCGGATGAGTATTCGGATTTTCTGGATTCGGTTTTAACTCATTCAACGCAACCATGGAATCGTATGCACAAAATACTTTTGGTTCAATTTCTGCCATTTTTCTCTCCTTATAAAAATTTCAAATAGGTATCTCTCTTAATTTTGTATTGTCCCAAATCTTCCTTTTTTAGATGAACTCGGCCATATAAGGCTTTCATATTTTTCCAAACGTCAAAAGGTATTTTGTAAAAATCTGGAATTATACAATCCGTAAAACATAGCAAAATAAATACTTCTGCTCCTAAATTCTGATGCAGAGTTAATGCTACCATTTGCTCTGTTGTTACCCTACTTTGTGAAATATGTGAAACGGTTGTACTTTTTGCCTCAAAACAAATGGCTTGGCCACCTTTTAAAGTTCCCTTGTAATCGGGTTGTGCCGATTTAGTAAAAATTGCTTTGAATGCACCTTTCCCAATAGATGCTATTGGTTTCATAGGTTCGGGTGTTTTCTCGATATAGGCTAAACCTGTCAATTTGTACCATTCGCAAGCCTCATCAATTTGTTGCTCAAAAAATGAACCGTTTGACTTTGCCAATTTACCACCCAAGTGATTTTTGTAACTCATCAATAACCTTCTCCTATTAAATCAACTATTCTTTCAGTTCCTGTACCATCGGCTTTTGGAACATAGGCTTTCTTTTCTGCGTGGTTTATCCAAGTGTCTTTGCTAAAGGTTCTTTGTTTAACTTTTCCATACCTTTTACTAAGCATTGATTTCATTTCGCTATAAGAAGAACCATAACCCTTGACTACAAATTCAAATATTCTGCCTGATTCGGTTATAAATACAACCTTTTGACCGTCATTTGAGATTTGCTTTTCTTCAATCACTTTTGCCCAAGGCAAATATTGAAGAATGAATGGTATTTGTGGAAGTTTTGTGTATTTGTAATTCTTTTTGATAAGCTCAAAAAGTTTATCAAAATCGAATTTACACCTATCTTTCTTGCAAATTTTATCAATTTCACAGGAAAGAGTGTTGAAATACTCATTTAGAATTGTTTGCACCTTTTCAAGGTTCTTTGTTTCTGGCGGATAAAATTCCGCAAGTTTCTTCAAAAAATTCTTTACTTCCATATAAACCTACCAATCTTTAATCGCTTGACTTACAGCCGATTCCTCTGCTTTAGAATAAGAACAACCTGAAGGCTTGTTTCGTATTCCGTAAGCCTTTGATGTACTAAATTTTTCAGGGTTTTTCTTACGAAAATCGTAATATCTTTGTAAAAGGATAAAATGAGCATCTGGGTGTTCTGCTTTGTAATTTTCCTTTTTGCCCATACCTATATCCTCATCAAGAGCCGATATAAGTTCATCTAAAAATTTTTGAGACATACAAATTCCAAGCATTTTTTGATATTGTTTTTTCGTCAAACAGACATTTCCATATTGACCATAAAGACCAACATCATCAGAAGAAGAAATTTCAGATTTTTTTTCATCAGAAGAATCTTCATCATGTACTTCTTCTTCATGTATATCTTGTTCTATATTCTTATTTCTTATATCTAGGGCGTTACTGTAACGATTTTGTAACGGTTGATTGTCCGTTACTGTAACGTTACATGTAACGTTACCATTTTGTTCAAGTTCTTTCTTCAATTTTTCTCTATGCCTTGCTACACGTTGTTTTTGGTTCTCTCTAATTTGTTGTAACTTGTTTTCATTTTGATATTTTTCCCAATTTATTATTGAAATTTTGCAAATATTTTCATGAGAAATATCAAGAAAAACCATGAAAAATTCTGAAAAAATTTCTAAAAATTTTCGGATTTTTTTCTGAGAAAAATTGAAAGTTTTTGATAAATCTTTCAAAGAATATGGAATATCCTCAGTAATCCAAACTCGACCTGAGTCATTACATTCCCCCGCTCGTTGCAACAGTAGATACCAAAAAAGACAACACTCATTGCCGTCCTTCATTTCTCGTATCTTGCACAGCTTAGGGTTTCTGTAACCGCTCGTTGTGATTTTTATCCATTCAATATCTGACATTTAAATCTCTTCCTTTTTTCTAAAAAAATAGCCCCAGTAAAATCAGGGGCATTGATGTTTAATAAGATTAAATAATAACTTCCATCCCATTTGAAAGCTCCATTGTATTGGTGATTTTTCCTGACCTTCTACCTTGCTTGATAATTTTTAATGCGTGTTGAAAGTGGGCAAAATCATCAATAAAATTATTTCTTCTTTTTGATTCGGTAAAAATTGCAGTCATCAATTTAAAAGTATTGAAATCAATTTTTTCCTGCATTTTTACTGCCAATTCTTGTTCGATAGTTGTAATTTTCATAACGTTTCCTTTCTTAATTTTTACAATACTTTTAGGTGAGTGAACGTAATTTCAATGACTTGAAAAAGTGTAATAAAGGAGGTTACGTCCACCCAGTTAGAAATACTGTAAAAGTGCCACACATACCCATTTTTTTATGAGGTTAGTCCGTGTGGCTGGCGTTTACTCCTACTTTCGTTCCTATTTGTTCTGGCAGCCATAACGCTTACGTCTCTCTGCCTTTGGTTTTTTCGGCTCACCAATAAAACGATAAGTCTTTCCTTACGGTCAAATCTCTTTGTCTTCTTCTAGGACTGGTTCGATTAGACCTCCCCCACATTCGGCATTCTCGGCTCCCGTGGGTTCAGGGTACACCGTACACGTCTGCATAAACTGTAAAAGCCCGTCTTTCCGAGCTGTCAGATTCTAATTTTCAACCACCGTGAATCACACGTTGACCAGCAAGCGGTATCAATACTGGATATTTGCTGGCTTAACGCACCTCCAGTCATTATTTTATGGTTATGAAATAATGAAACCACCCGTGCTTTCGATTGGGGTTTTCGCCGTTTTCCATGCCTGTGGCAGCTCTGCAAAACGGTAAAGCAATGGTGCCTTTTATATTTTTGTGAAAGCGGAGTAGGTTTGAACCTCTCCGCTAATATAAAAATACAAAATTTTCATATTTAAATTCAATTTTCCAACGTGGCTTATAGCTTTCACCGTAGGTACTTCGTTTGCTAAACTTTTCATGCCGGTTACTACGCGTCCATCGTGATACTTTGAAATCATCTATGGCAATTTCATTTCTAACTTACGGTATTCAGTTGTCAATGTTCGATACTAGCAAAATTTAATAATCAATTCCGTGAAGAGTTAATAAAAATTTTGCCATCAAGTCTTTGGTTTCTGCTTCAGAGTATTCTTTATCATCAAAGCGAATGGTCACAGGAATACCGTGAGAAACAAATTGTTTAATTATTTTTGAGTTGTTATTTTCTTTCGCCACGTTATTCTCCATAAATCTTTTATACTTTTTTGACGGCGTCAATATAAGGTGCCGACCAGACCTTTTTTCAAAGTCCTTATGGACTTAATTTGATTTTTGGAATAGCTCATCCAAAGAATTTTCATAATTCAAAATGTTTTTGATTTTGCAACATTCGGAAATTCTAAACTCTGTTTTTCCTGTTAATTTGTTGCTTAGTGAGGAAGGTGAAATTCCTAATTCGTTAGCAATATATTCTCTTGTTAATCCTGCCTCTACAATTTGTCCTAATAAATGTTTGAACATTATTCCTCTCTTTGTATTTTTTATACTTCTATTTTTATAATTTATTCAAAGAATTGAATATTACATGTATGATTATATTCAATAGATTGAATTTGTCAACACTTTTTTATTCAAAAATTTGAATATTTTAAAATAAATATTAATTTTTTGCATATAAAACAACAAAGTTTTACTGTTTCGTGTTTTAATAAGAATGAAAGATAGGATGTACAAATGGAAAATAATAAAGAATTTGCATTAGATGTTTTTCTTGGTCAAATAAATAGAATAAAAACAAAAAAGAAAATGACCATTAAGGAAATTGCTGAAAAAGCTGGAATTACAGAAAGTACAGCATTAAAAATTTTTTCAGGAAAAGTAACAAACCCGACATTATATACAGTAATGTCTTTGGCTAAAGGATTAGGTGTAACGGTAAATGAACTTGTTTATAACGAATATAGTCCTGAAGCAAAAGATTTTTGGGACAGTGCAAAAACAACTGAAATCGTTGATAGGCTTAAAAATAAGCCAAACCTTATAACAATGCTTGATGCCTTTGATGAATTATCTCCTGACAATGCAAGACTTATAGATGAACTGATGAATAAAGTTCAAGGTAATTAGTAATGGAAAATATTAATACAATTTATATGAATTTACCAGAACAAATAAAAGGATTTGTTGTACATAATAAAGCGGAAGATTTTAATACTATTGTTTTAAATAGTCGCCATTCATATTACATGAATTTAAAGACTTACGAGCATGAATTAGAACATATTTATTATGATGATTTTAATAATCCTTTATCTGCATCACAAATAGAAGCGTACAGGCATCATTAGAAAGGGTATCGTATGGGATTATTTTTCAGAAAAATTAAAAAATTAGGACTGTTTAATGTTAATTTTTCAAAGTCAGGGATTGGAATTTCTTGTGGTGTAAAAGGATTGCGTGTTGGTTTTAACTCTAAGGGACCTTATGTTAGTGCTGGTCGTAATGGAGTTTATTATAGAAAATCATTAAATAAAATTATTTCAGAATCACAAGAAAAGGCTCCTGTCATTGAAAATGAACCAAAAACCAATTTATGTAAAATTGCCGATATTGAGCTTACTGGAAGAAAACGTCCAATTTCTGAAATCTGCGATATGATTAATAAACGAAAATTTTGTATAAAAATTGGTTGGTTTTTATTACTTGTGTTATTTTTTAATTTTTATCCGTATGGTGCTGCCATTTCAATTATTTTAGCTTTTTGGTATTCAATAATAATCTACGGATTAAATTTCATTAAAACTGATATTACATCATCATGCCTTGAGCGAAATTCGGAAATTCAAGATAAATATAATGTATTTACTAGAGCTTTTGCAGAATATACTGCTTCTTATCACTTGAATATGGGGACAACTACGACTTGGACTGGTGGAGATTTGCCACAATATTGCAAAATGTCTAATAAAGATTTAAAACTTCCTACATTTAGAATAAATAAAACCAAATATATGTTTGGTTCAGATTTTATAATTATCTTTGCTAAAGGGAAATACACATCTTATTTTTATAATGAATTTGATATGCCAATAACATTAAAAACTGTCCATTTAAAAACAGAAGAAATATTAGCAGATGAAGAAATTGTTGATGTTATTTACAAACATACCAAAAAAGATGGTACACCTGATTTGCGTTACAAAGATAATGAAATCTATATTAGTAAGTTTATTCAATTTTCTTTTTTAGGAGAAAATTGGCTTTGCTCAAACGAAACCGTTTTGGAAAATTTTGTAAAAGGATTAAAAATCATAAATCCTGACATTGAAATTACAGATAAACGCAAGGAATTGCCAGAAATATTGGATTATACAAATGGATATTAAAGAAAACATAAATGTAATTTTGGAAAAATCTGAAAAGGCTATTATCACCTTGATTGTATTAAATTTCATTATTTTCATTATGGATACAATGCAGTCATTTCATAGTCATTTTGCCGTTTTTACCAAAGCTTTTGAATTAGTATCAGTAATCATATTTTCAGTAGAATATGTGCTTCGAGTTGTATGTTCAAATAAATGGACAGATATTTTCAAACCAATGATGTTGATTGATTTGATTGCTGTTCTTCCATATTATTTAAGTTGTTTTACTGTTAATACATTAATATTAAGAATTTTCAGATTATCTAGACTTTTGAGAATCTTGAAAATTAACAGATATACAAATGCAATGAATAATATTATAAATGCTTTCAGGCTCAAAAAAGAAGAGTTGATAATAACTTTTTCAATTTTCTTTTGTGGAATATTGGTATCTTCAATATTATTGTATTTTACAGAAAATTCGGCACAGCCTGAAGTATTTTCATCTATTCCTAAAACTTTTTACTTTACAGTTGCAACATTCACATCTGTAGGATATGGTGATGTAACCGCAGTTACACCGTTAGGACAAGTTATTTCGTGTTTATCGGCAATTTTAGGTGTCGGTTTGCATGGTTTGTTTATAGGTATTATAGGTACTGCATTTATGAGTGCCTTTAATAAAAAATAAATAAGAGGTATAAAATTGAAACAAAAAGCATTATTTTATGTCAGAGTATCTACAGATGAGCAAGCAAAGTTTGGTTATTCTATTGATATGCAACAAAATCAATGTTTCAATTTTGCAGAAAAAAGTAATCTCACTTGCGAGCAAATTTTCATAGATGATGGTTATACCGCAAAAAATACAAATCGACCAAATTTAAAGCGAATGATTGAATACACCAAAAGACACAAAGATATTGTCGCAATTATCGTTTGGCGTTTGGATCGTTTGTGTCGTAATACAGATGATTATGTTCAGATTTTCAAACCTATGTTTGAAAAAAAAGGTATTTCAATATTATCAGTGACAGAAAATAATGATGTAAATAACCCTTACGGTCGTTATATGAGGAATTTGCAAATCAACAATGCGGAGTTAGAAAGCAATTTAACCTCAATAAGAACAATAGCGAATTTAAGAGAAAAAGCAAAGCAGGGTTATTATCCCGGCTCAATACCACCAGTGGGATATGTAAGAAAAAAAATAGAAAAAAGAAATATCTGTGTAATAGATAAAGAAAAAGCCCCTTTTGTAAAGAAAATAATCAGTTTATATGCAACGGGGATGTATTCATATAGAAGTCTTGCAGCCAAAATGCGAAGTGATGGTTTTATCCACAAAAATAAACCTTGCTCTACAAAATTAGTTGAAAATATTTTAAGTAATAATCTATTATTTTATACAGGAGATTTTAATTTTTCTGGTGAAAGATATAAAGGATTGCATGAACCTTTGATAAGTAAAGAACTTTACATGTCTATTATTAAAATGCGTGAAAATAAAGATAATAATAAACAAGTAAATCACAATTTCTTTTATAAAGGAATGTTAAAATGTGCAAAATCAGGTAGAGTATTAACCGCGGAAGTCCAAAAAGGGGCTCATAAAAGCGGAGAATATGTATATTACAGATGCCCTAGTTCTTGTAAATATTGTGATAAAACTTGCAAAAAGGTAGTAAAAGAAGAGGTTTTAGACGATATTGTAAAAACGGCATTGCTATCAATTACATTAACACAAGACCAATATTTAGGATTAAAAGATGATTTCAAAAGACTTTTGAAATATCAGACAGAATATGATGAAAATAAAAAAATCCAAGTATCAGCACAAATTACTAAATTAAGAAACCGAATCAATAAATTATATGATGATAAAATTGACGGTATAATTTCTGATGAAGTTTATTTTTCAAAGAAGTCAACATGGGAAAATAAATTAGATGAATTAACGATAGAATATTCAGCATTAAGCAAAACAAATCAGGAATTAATTAGGGGCCTTGAAAAAATGTCCGAACCCATGAAAGACTTATACCAGCACTATTTGAGCCTTGAAACTGAAAAAAGGAAGAAACTCCTAATTTTACTATGTCCGAACCTTTTTTATGATGGCTCAAATGTAGATATAACAATAAAGAGTGCCTTTACTGCACTCTTCAAATTCGCTGTTTTTAAAAATGGGGCGGAAGATGGGATTCGAACCCACGCATATCGGAACCACAATCCGAGGTCTTAACCACTTGACGACTTCCGCCATTTCGTATAACTCTATTTTATCAAAAACAGTTTCAAAATCAAGAGGATATTTTATTCCTTAACCACGCAAGGATATGGACCTTGTTCTATACATTTTTTGATTAAATCTCTTGACCTTTCTGCTTGCCATGTAGCTATATAATCATCAAATACAGGGGTTTTGTTTCCGTTATTGTCAACTATGTTTACCTGATATCTTGTTTCTACTCGACTATAATGATGTCTTCTTCTGATTGTTTTTTCATAGCTATCAATGTTAACGTAGTCCACATTTTTAGGTATAAATAATCTTTTTGATTTTTTTATTCTAAAAAAATTATGACTTTCAACAGTACAATAACTATATTGACTTTTGCAAGTCATGGTTTTATCTATTTCAATTGTTAATCCAAAAAACAAAAGAACTACCGCTATCACTGCAATTTGAAGTCCTAGTGGTAATCGTTCTCTATCTGAATAATTTCCAAATAATCCGTTTAACATGTCAAAATTGTTCTCCTTAAGTAAGATAAAAGGCTCCGTTAAGAGCCTTTTTAATCTAGTTAATTCTTTGGAACATATATCCGATGCCTCTTGCAGTTAGGATAAGTTCTGGATTTGCAGGATCAGTTTCTAATTTTGAACGTAATCTTGAAATATGAACATCAACTACACGAGTATCGATTCTATGATCTGGTGGATAAGCCCATACGTGTTGCAAGATTTCATTTCTTGAGAATGCTTGTCCTGAGTTATTAACAAGTAATTCTAACAAGCTGAATTCCATTCCTGTAAGTCTAATTCTTTCATTCTTTCTATATACTTGACGACGAGCTGTATCAATTTTGATATTACCAGTTGTGATAACATTTTTAGTAACTTTTCCTGAAGGTGTTACCATTTCTCTGTTATTTGTACGTCTTAGAACTGCTTTTACACGAGCTTCTAATTCTTTAGGGCTGAATGGTTTAATTACATAGTCATCTGCACCAAGTTCTAAACCTGTAATTCTTTCAGACACATCACCTAAAGCTGTCAAAATAATAATTGGAACATCTGATGATCTTCTGATTTCTCTTGTTACTCCATAACCATCCATTTTTGGCATCATAACATCTAGTACAACCAAATCTGGATTGTATTTGTTAAAAGCAGCAACGGCTTCTTCCCCATCTTGTGCTGTATATACATCATAACCAGCCATTTTTAAACGGGTTTCCAAAATACGTCTTATACTAGACTCGTCATCTGCTAAAAGGATGCGTTGACGATCTTCTGTTTCATTAGACATTTCCATATTTTCTGACATAGTCTTTTCCTTACTTTACAAAATCTTACACCAATTCTTACTCAAAAAATAAAAAAATATTAATTTTTCTATATTTTTATAACATTATGTTACACTAATTTACAAAAAAAAGCAAGAGCAGATTTTAGTTTTTGCCAAGTTTTGATTCAACAATTTGTTTAAATTTTTCTAGGTCTTCTCTTGTATCAATCCCAACTGGTACAAAATCAACAACCGATGTTTTAATCTTCATACCGTTTTCCAATGCACGCAACTGTTCTAGGCTTTCAGTCTTTTCCAGTGGTGTTTGAGCTAGAGTTGTCATTGCTTCTAATGCTTTTCTTTTATAACCGTAAATTCCCAAATGACCGTAAAAAGTTGCAATGCCTGTATTTCTCTCATAAGGAATTTTTGAACGAGAAAAATACAATGCAAAACCATTAATATCTCTTACGCACTTGACAAGATTTGGGTTATTTATTTCTTCTTCATCCGTTAAAACCCTAACAAGTGTTGAAATATCTGCCAAATCGTCCTCTTTTACATTTTTAATAACTTCATCAATACTTTCTGGTTTGATAAGTGGTTCATCGCCTTGAAGGTTGCAGATATAAGAGATTTCTGGGTGTCTTGAAACAACTTCCATAATTCTATCTGAACCGCATTTGTGGTTTACAGACGTCATTTCTACCTCTCCGCCGAATGATTTCACTTCGTCAAAAATTCTTTGGTCATCTGTTGCAACGATAATCATATCCGCAAGTTTTGATTGTTGAGCTTTTTCGTAAACCCATTGAATCACAGATTTGCCTGCAACTTTTAATAATGGTTTGCCTTCTAACCTTGATGAGCCGTATCTG
>OHBM01003258.1_pt1 | contig 10128 bp, 6 predicted proteins | sample 1577251 | NCBI WGS metagenome assembly OHBM01 (sample SAMEA3541557, study PRJEB24748) | human gut metagenome | biome: human gut; feature: human-associated habitat; material: faeces | place: China | collected 2012
CTTCGGACATAATGATGCCGAGGCTTGGGGTGCGCAGCAGGCAGCCAAGGAGAAGAACCGCGATAAGCAGATGCTCTTTGTGGGTATCGACGGACTGCCTGGTGAGAACCAGGGAGTAGACCTTGTGGACAAGGGCGTGATGACAGCCTCGTATATCTATCCTACCAAGGGCGAGGCCATCGTTCCCTTAGCGATGAACATTCTGCAGGGCAAGCCCTACAAGCGCATGAACTATTTTCAGTCGGCACTTGTCACAGCCGAGAATGCCAAGTTGATAGACATGCAGTATAAAGAGATAGAAGGCCAGACGGCCAACTTGAATGCCATCTATTCGAGCATTAATGACTATATGAAGATGTACCGATGGCAGAAGATCATCAGCATCCTGGCTGTTGCTGTGGTTGTGTTGCTGCTCATCATGATATTCTATCGTCGTAAAGTGCGTCGGGAAAAAGAGAAACTCAACAAGCAGCGCAAGCAGATGGCAGACGAAAAGATAGCCTTCTTTACCAATGCCAGCCATCAGTTGCGTACGCCCCTTACCTTAGTATCAGGACCTTTAAGCCAACTGATGAAGGATGACAACTTCACCGATGAACAGAAGATGCTACTGCAGGTGGTAACCCGCAATGTCAAACAGTTAGAGAATCTTACTACCGATGTGCTGAACTTCAAGGCTCAGGTAGATGCCATGCATGAAGTAACAAGTAATCAACTTTCCGATCAGGAAGTTTCGCAACATGTGCTTCGCGACAGTCGCCATCAGATGTTGTTGCAACAAGATGTAGAGGAACTCTCCACCATCCTTGTTGTAGATGATAATGAAGATATTCGCACCTATTTACGTGTTTTGCTTTCTGATCATTACTATGTCATCGAAGCCTCAGATGGTCAAAATGGTTTACGTCTGGCCAAGGAGAGTGTGCCCGACCTGATTGTCAGCGATGTGATGATGCCTGTGATGGACGGACTCACCTTCTGTTCGAAGATCAAGGAGGATGAGGTAACCAGTCATATTCCTGTTATATTGCTCACCGCTCGCAGTGAGGAGTCTCAGCGTATAGAAGGGTATGAGCATGGAGCCGATGCCTATCTCACCAAACCTTTCAGTGCCCATCTGCTATTGGCTCGTATCTCTAACTTATTGCAAGCTCGTCGACAGAGAAAAAATATGGATGCAAAGAATGTGCTTTCGGCAGAGTTTATACAGGCAGAGGCACCAGGAGAGCGGATGTTCTTAGAACGGTTTAAGAAGGTTGCTAAGTCGCATATAGGAAATGCCAACCTACGTATGGACGACTTAGGCTCCGAACTAAGTCTTAGCAAGGTGCAGATGTATCGCAAGGTAAAGGCATTGACAGGAAAGACTCCTGCTGAGGTGCTTCGCGAGATGCGTATGCAAAAAGCCTATTCGCTCCTGAAGCAAACCGACAAGACCATCAGTGAGGTGGCTGCCGAGGTGGGCTTTGCCATTCCTGGTTACTTCTCAGCTTGTTTCAAGAAGCAGTTCGGCATCAACCCGACAGAGTTGAGAGACTGACAGGACTTCTCTCTCAACTTCCCTCTAACTTCTTTTATAACCCTGCTATTCCAACTTGTGCTGATTATTCAAACTCTCAGGAAAACAGAAGTCATATAAATGAACGAAATATTATAAAATAGTTGCATGTAACATAATTGCCATGTGATGAACGAATTTTTCTCTGTTGTCAATAAGAGTTTTGCTATCTTTGCTGCCAGAAATTTGAATAAACAATAAATAGAATTACTATTAACAAAACCTTTATTTACATGGAGAAAATGAAAACTCTCTTGATGAGCATCTGCTTGTTGCTCGTCAGTGCGGTATCATTCGCCCAGGTCGAAGAGGCAAGTGGAAATGTTACCGACAACAGTGGAGAACCAGTTATTGGTGCCACTGTCACCGTAGTGGGGGGACAAGGAAATGCAGGTACTGTTACTGATATTGATGGTAACTTTACGGTGCAGGTTCAGTCCGGTTCAAAACTTTCTATCTCTTTTATGGGGTATAAGACTCAGGTGGTGAAGGCTGCCAAGGGTCTGCGCATCGTTCTCGAAGAAGATGCCAAGTTGCTCAACGAGGTAGTTGTTACTGGTTATACCACTCAGCGCAAGGCCGACCTGACAGGTGCCATCTCGGTAGTCAGCGTTGACGAGATAGCCAAGCAGAACGAGAACAACCCTATCAAGGCTCTTCAGGGCCGCGTTCCTGGTATGAATATTACAGCTGACGGTTCTCCTTCAGGAACAGCCACCGTACGTATTCGTGGTATCGGTACGCTGAACAACAATGATCCTCTTTATATTGTTGATGGTGTGCCAACCAAGTCTGGTATGCACGAACTCAATGGTAATGACATCGAGAGCATTCAGGTGCTCAAGGATGCTGCTTCGGCTTCTATCTATGGTAGCCGTGCTGCCAATGGTGTCATCATCATCACTACCAAGAAGGGAAGTGCCGACGGTACCTCTCGTCCCTCCTTCAATTACAACGGAAACATGACAGTGAGCAATGTATATCAGTATATGGATGTACTTTCTACTGAAGAATTCCGTCAGGCTTTTGCCGAGCATGCCAATGCTCCGGAGACTTTCAAGCTGGGCAATGCAGATGTAGACTGGCAGAAAGAAATCTACCGCGTGGCACTGGGTACGGATCATAACTTGTCCATGACCGGAGCTTTGAAGAATATGCCTTACCGTGTATCCGTAGGATATACTAACCAGAATGGTACATTGAAGAATAATAACTACGAGCGTATCAACGCCAGTGTAGGTCTGTCTCCGAAGTTCTTTGATAAACATCTTTCTGTAGATATCAACGTCAAGGGAAGTATTGAGAATAATCAACCGGTTTCAACAGGCGTGATTGGCAGTGCCATCTCTTTTGATCCTACCCGTCCTGTTTACGAAGACTATGAAGGTAATGTAGGTCTGGGATATTATACATGGATGAATGGCGGTAAACCCATCACGCTGGCCGCTGCGAATCCGGTTGCCGATCTGGAACTGGCTGACAAACTCGAAAAGACAAAACGTTCTATCGGTAACATTGCCCTCGACTACAAGGTGCACGGATTAGAAGACCTGCGCTTTAATCTGAATATGGGCTATGATATCCAGAAGAATGACAATCGTGAAAATGTACCCGATCTTGCTCCCTCCATGTACACTGGTAATCAGAATGACGGTACGGGCAAGCGCTATAAATACCATCAGCTGCTTTCCCTTTCACTGTCATCCTGAGCGAGCGAAGCGAGTCGAAGGATCTTCCCGATTGCGGAGAAGCAACGCCGCTCCGATATATGCTTCGATTCTATCCCGCTGCAAATGCTCTCCGATTACAATAATGACTTCCTGACCTTCCTGAATCGGTTCCATCCGCACTCCGTTGTGGGTAGCATTGAGTTGTATCCAAGAATTATCTTCTGCTTTTATAAATCCCTTAATCCGAAATACTGCTCCGCAGGAGCTGTCTTCTAAGATTTCTTTTGCGACCTTCTGCAATTTTTCTGCCGTCATAGGTACATTCATAAAATACTGTGACTCAAAGCCGGAGTGTTCCTCCAGATCCATTTTCTCATAATTTTCCATTACATAGCCACTGCTCATAATCCGATGCAAATCTTCCGAAGTAAGCTGCGGTGTACTCTTACGCAGAATCTCTTTTCCCAGTCTTCTCTTACAGTGAATCTTCTCCAAGGCTTCGTTGATGTGTGCAACCGTTGCATCCATTTCTTCTTCTGTAGCTTCATCGGCATGGCTTAATAGAATGCAGCCTGCATCTGCCACCTCTGATGCCAGAATAAAATCTGCCTCATCGGACAGCTCTTTTTCCAGCTTGGCATCTACGATTGCAATTACATTTCCAATCTCATACCACTGATTCAGCGGTTCTTCCCGCAATGCATCAAAGAATTCGTCCACATCAAAAATTCCGGATGGCTCCACCAGCACCCTGTCATATCCGCACATGCCCATGGCGATTAGCTTTGTCTTAAAACGTCTTCTGTGGCAGTCCTTATCACAGCCTCCGGCTACCATTTCCAGCTCACAGTTATCTCCCATCAAATCCTGCAGCAGCATCATGTCCACATTTACTGCGCCATAGTCATTCTCCAAGATTCCAATATTCATGCCCTGTTTCATCAGATACCGGGCATATTTTCTTATAAATGTTGTTTTACCGGAACCTAAAAAGCCGGTAATTAAGTCGATTTTTACCATGTTTGTCTTCCTCCTTCTCAGACATCCCGCTCCAGCCGCCGCAAGAGCTCCTGGTATGCCTCCATTACTTTATCATGATGACTTCGGATATAATCCGTATCCGGAATGTCATGATTCTTGATGGCATACTCTAATCCCTTAAACTGTTCGGACAACTCCATGGCACCGATATTTGCGGACGTATTTTTCAGTCCATGCACATGAATCTGATACTGCACCCAGTCTTTTTCTTCATAATCCTGCTGTAGGGTATCCACCATCTCATCTTTCAGATAAACTTTTAATATCTTAAAATAAAAATCTTCGTCTTCCATGCATACGGACATTCCCTGCTCGGTGTCAAGGTATGGAAAACGCTCCTGTAATGATTCCCTATCCCAAAGCTCTTCTGTTTCGAGATTCTCTTCTGTTTCAAGACTTTCTTCTGTTTCGATGCTTTCTTCTGCTGCAATCTTATGCTCTGCCTTTATATCTGTCTGCTTATCCGCCAGAAAACGTTCCAGTATCTTCCACATCTTCTCTTCGAAAATCGGTTTGGAAATATAATCTGCAAATCCATGCTGCAGATACATTTCTTTTGCTCCTTTTACCGCATTGGCTGTCATGGCAATTACCGGTGTAGTTTTATTCTGATGATTCATTCGCTTCATTTCTTCAAAGGTAGCAATGCCATCCATATCCGGCATCATCTGATCCATGAAAATAAGGTCATAGTGCTGCTCTTTCATCAGAGTCAGACCTTCTTCTCCACTGCCTGCCACATCCACGATTGCACCGGTCTGCAGCAGCATCTCTTTTGCCACAATGCGGTTCATTTCCATATCATCCACCACAAGGATATTCACACCGGAAAACTGAGGTACCGGCATCATAGCACCGACAGAAAGCTCATATTTTTCGAAAATCTGTTTCATATCGCCAATGTCATCTTCACAGATGACCTTCTGCGGTATGATTGCGGTAAACGTTGAGCCTTCTCCATACTGGCTTTCTACCAGCACTTTTCCGTGCATCATATTTACCAGACGTTTCGTCAGGCTCAGTCCCAGTCCGGTTCCCTGAATATTCCGGTTCTTATGTTCCTCCAGCCGGGTAAAATTCTGGAAAAGATTCTCCATATCTTTCTTCCGGATTCCCATTCCACTGTCCTTTACATCGATACGCAGATTAATATTTTCCTCATCTATCCTGCTATAAGAAATTTTTAAAATTACATGACCACGCTTGGTATATTTTACCGCATTGGACAGAAAATTATTTACAATCTGGCGGATACGGACATCATCTCCATATAAAATGGATGGAAGATTTTCATCAATTTCCATATACAGATCCAGATTCTTTTTCTTGCAGTTAGAGGCAACTATCGTATAACAGTCGTTAATGAGAGAAGCCAGCTCATAACCCTCGCAAAGCAGCTCCATCTTTCCGGATTCAATTTTGGAAATGTCCAAAATGTCATTTACAATAGCAAGCAGGGTTCTGCTGGCCCGCTGCATATTTCCTGCATACTCTGCAATCTTCTCTCTTGGCAGCGTATCAATCTGCCGGAGCAGGAGACTGTTCATTCCCATAATACCGTTGATTGGCGTACGGATTTCATGGGACATATTCGTAAGGAAATCGGTCTTCGCCCGGTCTGACACCCGTAGCCGCTCTAAAAGTCCTTCTTCGTAAGTAATATCCACCAGTGTTACGATAGTGTTCTGCATCTCGCCATATTCATCGCAGACCATCGAAGACGTTACCGATAAAATCTGATTGCCCTGCAGGCATTTCACCTTGCAGTGCTCTAATTTCCCCTGATAAAGCTGTTCTGCAAATTCTTCCTTTTTGCCCTCGCAGGCTACCAGTTCTTCAAAAGGCTGTTCCACTTCTGCTCCAAACAACACTTCTGCATTTGTATTATGTAAAGGCCCGCTCCTGAGCGCCTCCGCCTGGAAGAGCCTGCTGGTGTACGGCATCGGGGCTCTGGTGCTGCTGGTGGCCGGCGCCCTGCTCTACCGTATCCGCCGCAGCGAGGCCTCCGGCGACACTCTGTCCTTCCGGCCTCTGCGCCCGGTGGTGCGGTGGGCGGTGGGTCTGCTGGGCGGCCTGGGCCTGGGCCTTGTGCTGACGGGGATGCTCAACTGCACCTACAACACCCCGGCCCTGCTGGCCTGCATCGTGACCCTGGGCCTGGCGTGCATGATCGGCGCGCAGATGCTCATTGCCCGCACGCCCCGAGTCTTTGGCAAGCTCTGGCCGGAGCTGCTGGCCCTGTGCATTGCTCTGGTAGCCCTGTGCCTGTGTATTCGGGCGGATGTATTCGGCTTCGAGCGGCGCATTCCCCAGACCGACCAGGTGGAGTCTGTGGAGGTCTATCATCGGGGCATCTACGGAAGCGCGGCAAAAATCACCGACCCGAGGGAGATCGACGCCATTGTGCAGGCCCACCGCTACCTTGCCGGCTGTGCTGCCAAGGATAACCTCGACTCCGACTGGCGGTGGAGGAACTCCATTAGCATCACCTACCATCTGAAAAACGGCGGAACCCTCTCCCGGAAGTACCAGCTGCGCGATGAGGATCTCACCGCCGTCCGGGCTATGCTGGAATCGGAGACCTTCCGCCGCAGCGTGGTGCTGGACAGTGTGAATGTGAACGCGGAGGCTCTCCGCCACGGCTATATAAACAATTCCGACAAGGACCTGATCCGGGATCTGTCGGCCCAGGAGTGTAAGCTCCTGTATCAGACGCTTTTGGAGGATATCGCCCACATGAATATGCTGGATCCCGCCCTCTATGACTACCAAAACAGCCACTTCGACATCACGCTGGAGGACGATGAAAAAACCATCTCCGCCAGACTCAATCCCCAGTGTACCCGCACCCTGGCCCTCCTGCAGGAGTGGGGCATAATCAGCTCTCCCGGGGAAGCCTTCAACGCCACGGACGAGGGGGATGCGGAGGATACCATAGCATATTCCGGCGGTATGCCCAATATCGCCATCGCCTGACCCCAAAGCCCCGCCCACCTGGCGGGGCTTTTTCCTCCCCTGTGTTATTATTCCTGCCCCTTCTCTGCCTTTTCACGGAAAAAATCGTACCAAATACCCAAAATTTATACTATCCTCGTATTGAAAATCAATTACTGCCGCTTTATAATGGTAAAAAAGCTCCCGGGAGGAGAGACCATGAACGAGATTTTTGTAACCGGCCACCGCAATCCGGATACGGATTCCATCGTGGCGGCCATGTCCTATGCCGCCCTGCGCAACGCCCTGGGCGACCGGCAGTATGTTGCGGCGCACCTGGGACACATCAGCGATGAAACAAACCGCATGCTCAAGCATTTTGGCTTTAACGAGCCCATGGCCATCCGCACGGTCCGCACCCAGGTCCGGGACCTGGAGTATGACACGCCCCCCTGCCTCAGCTCCTCCGTCACCATGGACCGGGCCTGGCATGTGATGCGGGAGCAGCGCATTTCCGCCGTCCCCGTGGTGAATGACGATGGCACTCTGTACGGCATGCTCTCTGCCGGAGACATCGCTACCTTCAGCATGGAGACCTTGGTGGACAGCCAGGTGGAGGAGCTGCCGGTGTTTAACCTGGTCAGCGTACTGGAGGGGCGCATCGTCAACGAGGGCGGCAGCGTGCCCACCAATATCAGCGGCAGCGTTGTGGTGGCTATGCCCCAGGCCGCGGAGAACCTGCGTTTTTCCGGCAGAAACAATATTGTCCTGGTGGCCAGCCAGCCGGATATGATCCAGCGGGCTCTGGATCAGCATGTCAGCTGCCTGATCATCTGCCGTGCGGATGTTGATCCCGCGCTGGAGGATTATGCCGGCAATACCTGCATCATATCCACGCCCTTTACTGCCGGCCGCGCCTGCCGCCTGATCTACCAATCTATCCCCATTTCCCGGCCCTGCCAGCGGGGGGAGATCGTTTGCTTCCACCTGGACGATTATATTGACGACGTCCGGGAGGTGGTGCTCAAGAGCCGCTACCGCAGCTACCCCGTGCTGGACGAAAACGAAAAAGTCGTGGGCACCCTGTCCCGGTATCATTTGCTGCGCCCCCGGCGCAAGCAGGTGGTGCTGGTGGATCACAACGAGTTTGCCCAATCCGTGCCGGGCCTGGATCAGGCGGAGATTTTGGAAATCATTGACCACCACCGCCTGGCGGACATCCAAACCGCCCAACCCATTCATGTGCGCAATGAGCCCGTAGGCAGCACAAATACCATCATCGCCGCCATGTATCAGGAGCACGGCGTCATCCCCTCCGGACCCATGGCCGGGCTTATGGCGGCGGCCATTCTGTCCGACACGGTGATGTTCAAGTCGCCCACCTGCACCAAGCGGGATATCTCCATGGCCGAGCGTCTGGCTCGCATTGCCAATATCAAGCTGGACGATCTGGGCAAGGAGCTGTTTGCCTCCGTCAGCCCGGATAAGCCGGTGCAGGAGATGATCGCCTCAGACTTCAAGGAGTTCCATATCGCCGAGCAGGTGCTGGGCGTGGGGCAGATCACCTGCCTGGACTCTCTGGACATCATGAGCCGCAAGGAGGAGCTGCTCCGGGAGATGAACCGCATCCGGGACGAGCACCACTACGACATGGTACTGCTGATGCTCACGGATGTTCTGCTGGAGGGCACGCAGCTGCTGTATGTGGGCAGCGACGACGCCATCCGCAACGCCTTCTCTGTGGAGCCCAAGGACAACACCCTGTTCCTGCCCGGTGTCATGAGCCGCAAAAAGCAGATCATCCCCATGCTCACTGCCCTGTGGGGCTAAGAAACAAAGGCCTGGAAAAGAGCATCTTTTCCAGGCCTTTTTCTCTTTTGAGTATGAAAATGGATAAGTCCCCATTCTCGTTTGCACAGGTAAACGAGAGTGGGGGCTTAAACTTGCGAGTGTGGATACTTTACATTTTCGTAAATCCATCAATTAATTCAATTTTCGTATTTACAGTGCCTTCCAGAATTTTTCCCGCCAGAGAAGCTGCTGTTGTGCAGATGCCGTTTTTAAAGGAAACCTTTACGGTCATGCCGGGAGCACCGAGCGTGAATTCATTACCTTTATCCTTCAGGATTGCAACATTTCCAACGCCTTGACCCATAAAATTTTGCTTAAACGCAAGAATAGCTTCGTTATCGGACATTCCATAAGAAAACTTTGCCATAATATGAGCTCCTTTCATTTCTATGCAAGTTTATAATCCTACTTTATCCTACTTTATACGATTTGTCAATATAAAATCTCACAATATGATAAAATAAATAAAAAAGAGGGGTGGTTTTGTGAAAGCATTAAAAGAGAAAATCAGTATTACAATAGATAGCGATATTCTGGAAAAGATAAAAATTGAAGCCGAAAACGATGATCGATCCCTTTCACAATATATAAATCTTATTTTAAAAGAACATCTCAATAAAAACAAATAGTCGCCGAACAGCTTAGATGCTGCCGGCGGCTATTTTTGTCTGCCACTACTGGTATTTTGACAGCGTGGCCGACATTGCCAAGCGTTTCTCCCTCTCGGAAAATCATGTCTATGTCACTCTCCACCGCCTGCGCACGCAGCTGCCCCGCCCGCCATACCGCACTTCTTGTTCCCCTCCGTAGGGGGCGGCGTCCCCGACGCCCCGCTTTACCGCACTTTTGTCACGCATTTGCCCTGCGCAATCCCATAAAATCCGATGAACCAATCCTTTCACAAAGGAGAAACGATATGAGTAAGAAACCCCAATACGATCCGGAGGAGATCCGGTATCCCCAGCAGCACATTGTGGAGTCGCCCCTGGTGCCGGAGATGGAGAAGTCGTACATCGAGTACGCCATGTCCGTTATCGTGGGCCGGGCGCTGCCCGACGTGCGGGACGGCCTGAA
>OHBM01003263.1_pt1 | contig 10114 bp, 7 predicted proteins | sample 1577251 | NCBI WGS metagenome assembly OHBM01 (sample SAMEA3541557, study PRJEB24748) | human gut metagenome | biome: human gut; feature: human-associated habitat; material: faeces | place: China | collected 2012
CGGCGCACAGCTGCGGCGACGGCGGAGACCGCCTCGTCCTGGCCGATGACGCGCTTATGCAGCTCGCCCTCCAGGCCCTTCAGCTTGTCGAGCTCGCCCTGCATCATCTTGGAGACGGGCACACCGGTCCAGGCGCTCACGACCTCGGCGATCTCATCGGAGGTCACCTGTTCGTTGAGGCCCTCGCCGTCCTGCTGCTTTTGTGCCTCGAGCGCAGCCTCGGAATCCTGAATCTGCTGCTGCAGACCCGGGATCACGGAATAGCGCAGCTCGGACGCGCGGCCCAGATCGCCGTTGCGCGTCGCGCGCTCCTCTTCGCTCCTGGCCTCGTCGAGCTGTCCCTTGAGCTCCTGCACGTGGTCGATGGCGTTCTTCTGGTTGAGCCAGCCGGCCTTTTGCACGTTGAGTTTTTCCTGGACCTCGGCAATCTCTTGGCGCAGGGCCTCCAGACGCTCCTTGGAGGCGTCATCGGTCTCCTTCATGAGCGCCTGTTCCTCGATCTGCAGCTGGGTGAGCTGACGCGTGGTGGCGTCAATCTCGACCGGCATGCTGTCGAGTTCCATGCGCAGACGGCTTGCCGCCTCATCGACCAGGTCGATGGCCTTGTCGGGCAGGAAGCGGTCGGCGATATAGCGATCGGAGAGGTCGGCGGCGGCCACGAGCGCGCTGTCGGTGATGTGCACGCCATGGAAGATCTCGTACTTCTCCTTGAGGCCACGCAGGATTGAGATGGTGTCCTCGACGGTAGGCTCGCTCACCATAACGGTCTGGAAACGACGCGCGAGCGCCGCGTCCTTCTCGATATACTTGCGGTATTCGTCGAGCGTGGTCGCGCCGATCGCATGCAGGTCGCCACGGGCGAGCGCCGGCTTGAGGATGTTACCGGCGTCCATGGAGCCCTCGGTGGCACCCGCGCCCACAATGGTGTGGAGTTCATCGATGAACAGGATGACCTTGCCCTCGGACTTTTGCACTTCCTTGAGCACGGCCTTCAAACGGTCCTCGAACTCACCACGGTACTTGGCGCCGGCGACCAACGCGCTCATGTCAAGCTCGATGAGGTCGCGGTCACGCAGGGTGCTCGGCACGTCGCCGGCCACGATACGCTGGGCGATACCCTCGACGATGGCCGTCTTGCCGACGCCCGGCTCGCCGATGAGCACGGGGTTGTTCTTGGTGCGACGGGACAGGACCTGGATGGTACGACGGATCTCGTCGGTACGGCCGATGACCGGGTCGAGCTTGCCGGCACGGGCAAGGTCGCAGATATTGCGGCCGTACTGCTCCAGCGCCTCAAACTGAGTCTTGTCCTCGGCAGACGTCACGCGGTCATCGCCACGCAGCTCCTCGTAGACTTGCTCGATGCGCTCCTTGGTCACGCCGGCGTCGCGCAGAACGCGGCCGGCCTCACCCTTGTCCTCGGCAAGTGCCATCAGCAGATGCTCGGTCACCACAAAGCTGTCGCCCATCTTGGTGGCCTTCTTCTCGGCCTTCTCGATGACGCGGACGAGCTCATTGGAAAGACCCATCTGCTGGCCCTCGCCCGAAACCTTAGGCGCATGGTCGATGGCATCCTGCGTGGAGCGTGCGAGCTGGGCCGGGTCGGCACCGATGCGCTCGATAATCACGGAGATATTGCGCTCACCAGCACCGAGCAGGGCAGACAGCAGGTGAATCGGCTCCACCGCGCCGGCCTGCGCGTCGGCAGCCGTGCTCATGGCGGTCTGCAGCGCCTCGCGCGACGTCATTGCTAGCTTATCGATTCTCATGGAATCACCTCTCTTGGGGTGGCCGCCCTACGGGGCGGCTTCACGTTGTTCGAGATGTATTGTTGCCAGCTTTGCGCGATCTTATACATAAATCTAAGTCTCTATATATAAGATTTTCTGAGTGAATTACGGATAGGGTACTGAGATGTCAGCCCGCCGCTGCCCAGGCGCGCTACCGTCTCGATCTGTAACATCTAGCAGCCATTTTTGATCCTAGATGTTACAGATCGAGACAGACCGAAAACCACCACAAAGAGGACAGGCACCTTTGTGGTGGTCGCGGTCTCTACTCCTTCGCCGAACCCGTACTTCCCGATTCGACGGTCCAGGGCATCTCATCCTCGAACAGCCATGTACGGGCAGACCCACTATCGCGTGCAGTCTGCGGGTCAGGCAAGCAGGTCTGTTTATAGGCATCTTGGATACACTGACCCATAAAATCGTTGAGCTCGGTCTGGTCGCCCTCCATGACATAGGCGACATCGCCGTCCATGATGTAGATGCCCGGACCCTCATTGCCCTCGTAGCCCGGATCGTACGAGACATCACATAACTTTGCGCCGTTTGCAGTGTCCAGCTCGATGGAAGAGTGGCATCCGCCAACCATGTCGTTCGCTTTTGCCCGATAGGACGCATATCCGTACCAACGCTTAAATGTTTTGCCCTTGATGAGGCAATCAAGGCTACTGTTAAGGAAAAGATGGAGCTGTTCGGTTCTGTAGGTAAGGCTTGAAACAAATAAGACAATTATCGTTCAGGTTTAGCGTGAAAAAGAGGAATATTTCACAAAAGTGAAACGATTCTGGAAAAACACTTGCTTTTCTGAATGAAAAGGTGTATTTTATTGTCATCAGTGATTGAAACAGACAATCACGATCTGACTGGAACAAGGGCGTTCTTATCTTAGTTGATAAGGACGTTCTTTTTTTTACTTTATCGCGGTAAAGCGGTCGATAATATATCAGTTCGGTCAGGTGGCTCTGCAGAATAGCTTAACAGAAGAAAAGGCAGCAGACAGAGCGTTATATCAGTATAGAATGAGAGGGTTGAAAACATGAGCGGCAGAATTACAGAGTTATTTAACAACAATGTTTTTACAGATGCTGAGATGAAGGCTCGTCTTCCGAAGAAGGTTTATAATGAAGTGAAGGCGTGCAAGCTGGATAAGGGATCTGCAGACATCGTTGCACAGGCAGTAAGAGACTGGGCAATTGAGAAAGGTGCAACACATTTTACACATGTATTTGAACCACTGACAATGCTTACTGCAGAGAAGCATGACTCCTTCGTTTCGCTTCCAGATGAAGATGGTAAGGTCATGATGGATTTTACCGGAAAAGAATTGTGTGAGTCCGAGCCAGATGGTTCATCCTTCCCGTCAGGTGGTATTCGTGATACCTCTCGCGCAAGATCTTATACTTCATGGGATATGACTTCACCGATTTACGTAAAGGAGGATGCAATTGGAACCATTCTTTGTATCCCGGCAGCATTCTGCTCATACACAGGTGAAGCACTTGATGCAAAGACACCGCTTCTTCGTTCTATGGACGCAGTAAGTGAGCAGGGTGTCAGACTTCTTCGTCTGTTAGGAAACACTACATCTACAAAGGTGACTGCAGGTGTTGGACCTGAGCAGGAGTATTTCATTGTAGACCGCGCAAAATATTTACAGCGTAAAGACCTGATCTACACCGGCCGTACTCTTTTCGGGGCAATGCCTCCAAAGGGACAGGAGATGGACGATCACTATTTCGGAGCAATCCGCGAGAGAATTGCAGCCTATATGAAGGATGTCAACAAAGAACTCTGGAAACTTGGTGTATCTGCAAAGACACAGCATAATGAGGTAGCACCTGCACAGCATGAGTTAGCCCCAATTTATGCAGAAGCAAACATTGCAGTGGATCACAACCAGTTAGTCATGGAGACATTGAAAAAAGTTGCTTACCGTCATGGCTTACAGTGCTTACTTCACGAGAAACCATTTGCAGGAGTGAACGGTTCCGGTAAACACAACAACTGGTCGATCACAACAGATGATGGAATCAACCTGTTGGATCCGGGCAAAACACCACATGAGAACATTCAGTTCCTATTAGTTTTAACCTGTATCTTAAAGGCAGTAGATACACATGCAGATCTGTTAAGAGAATCGGCAGCAGATGTCGGAAACGATCACAGATTAGGAGCAAATGAGGCACCGCCGGCAATCCTTTCCGTGTTCCTGGGCGAGCAGTTGGAGGATGTGTTGTCACAGCTGATCAGCACTGGTGAAGCCACACATAGTATTTCAGGAAAAATGTTAGAGACAGGTGTTAAGACATTACCTGATTTCATGAAAGATGCAACAGACCGAAACAGAACGTCACCATTTGCATTTACTGGAAACAAGTTCGAGTTCCGTATGGTAGGTTCTCAGGATTCCATCGCACAGCCAAACGTTGTATTAAATACAATCGTTGCAGAAGCATTTGCAGAAGCCTGTGATGAACTGGAAAAAGCAGATGATTTCGATATGGCAGTACATGATCTGATCAAAAAATATGCAACCGGGCACCAGAGAATTGTATTCAATGGAAATGGTTATTCTGAGGCATGGGTAAAAGAGGCAGAGAGACGTGGACTTCCAAACATCAAATCCATGGTAGATGCAATCCCTGCATTGAATACAGACAAAGCAGTTACATTATTTGAAAAATTTGGTGTATTTACCAAAGCAGAACTTGACTCCCGTGTAGAGATCGAATATGAGACTTACGCAAAAGAGATCAATATCGAGGCAAAGGCAATGATCGATATTGCAACCAAACAGATCATTCCGGCAGTAATCAAATACACAACCGTTCTTGCAGAGTCCATCACAGCAGTGAAGGCAGCATGCGGCGCTGATGTGAGTGTTCAGACAGAGATCCTGACAGAGGTATCTGATCTGCTTGCAGATGCAAAATCAGCACTTTCCAAACTGGAAGAAGTCACTGCAAAAGGTGGTGCAATGGAAGAAGGAAGAACACAGGCAGTTTATTATCATGATGAAGTAAAAGCAGCTATGGATGAACTCCGTGCACCGGTTGATAAATTGGAAATGCTGGTAGATAAGTCCATGTGGCCAATGCCTTCTTACGGAGATCTGATCTTTGAAGTATAATAACAGAACGGTATACATAAAAAACTCCCATAAAAGGGAGGATGCCAGGTGGTTCTCCACCTGGCAGATTATGAAAAAGTTTATATAAAAAGTAATCAAAACTTTGAAACTGTCTTTTGTTTTTATGCTTTTATTATATGCAGAAGAAGTGAAAAATCCATGTTCACATCATGAAAGGTTTTTAAACAAATTGTGAACAAATAAAGAATAGAAAACAAGGAGGCTAAATCCTCTCCTCACCATGGGGTTCGGATTTTGCTTCGCAAAACAAGGAGGATTGTTATGAAGAAGTTAGAGATTATTATTAAACCGGAGAAACTTGAAGACTTAAAAGAAGTTTTAGATTCCTGTGAAGTAAACGGTATGAATATCGTAAACAGCATGGGTTATGGTAATCAGAAAGGTATCATTAAAAATTACCGTGGTTCTGAGTATGCTGTAAATCTTCTTCCTAAGGTTAAAGTGGAGACGGTCGTGACAGATGAGGTTGTACTTCGAGGATGCTTGCCATATTGAATCCGGGACCTGCATGACTGTGATACTGAACGGGGATTTCGGGATGTGCCGCCTTGATATTTGCTACGATCTTACCTAACGATACGGGACGACCGATACCTGCCATGTCTTTAATACAGATTTCGTCTGCTCCCAGTTTGATGAGTTCCAGCGCCATATTGGTGTAGTACTCTACGGTATGGATAGGCGAATGAGTGATGCAAAGCGAACATTGCGAAATCATGCCTGCTTCCTTTGCGTATGTGATGGAAGGAGCAATGTTACGCACGTCGTTCAATCCGCAGAACGTACGGGTAATGTCTGTTCCTTGTGCTTTCTTTACTTTGTAGAATAATTTGCGGACGTCTGCCGGAACGGGGCTCATACGGAGTCCGTTCAGTGCGCGGTCGAGCATGTGGGTTTGAATACCGGCTTCGTGGAACGGTTTTGTCCATTCGCGTACCGCTTTATTCGGGTTTTCACCAAACAATAAATTTACCTGTTCAAAACCTCCGCCGTTTGTTTCTACGCGGGCAAAACAGCCCATTTCAACGATGGCAGGAGCTACCTTTACGAGTTGGTCTACACGAGGTACGTATTTTCCGGCAGATTGCCACATATCTCGGAAAACCAAACTAAACTTTACTTCTCTTTTCATGTCTTTCAGTGATATTCTTTATAGATTTATAATTTTTCTACTTTAGTGATTTTTCCTTTACCTTGTGTCACCACATTTACAGCAGCTGTAATGGCGGCTAAGATGTTTCCCGGAACAGGGGCAGGACCTTGCGATGCTTCCCGCTTCACAGGAACCACTTCTTCAGGAGCATACTTGTTGACTAATGTAATCAACAACTTACCTAAATAAATCACAATCAGCAGAATAACAAACACGGTAGCCATTCCGACCACCATCAGCAGGATCGCTGTTTCGATATTTTCCATATAATAAACTATTAGTATTTTAAGTTGTTCGTCTAAAAAGCGTCCGAAAATACCAAATTTTTATTATAAAATAAATTAAGAAAGGAATATAATGTATAAAAACGTCATTTCTCTGATTGGAAAACTGGGGAAGTTTATGATTTATGATTTATAATTTATGATTTATGATTTAGCGTGCCATCCACATCTAAACTAAATTCCCATTTATCTCATTTACAATCTGCTCCTATTGCACAACCCAAATAGTAAATGGTAAATAGTCCAATAGTAAATCGTCCTATCTATCGTCCTATCTATCGTTCCTACAAAAAAAATGTGAGAGAAAGCCCCTCAACTTTCTCTCACATTCTGATAAAACAATTATTAAATAAAAATACTCAATGATAGACCGGTTCAGCCCTTTTCTGGTTTCATACTCTCTTAACCTACTATTAAACTACCAGATAAAACCGGTCTTGTTAAACCTCTCATAGGCCATCACGGCTTTCATTCTTTTAATTAGCGTAGCAGTCTAGTTGAAAAACCCTTTTTTTTAAGCCAACTAAGTCTGTTTAATCGGAAAAACAAGCCTCTAAAGCTCATATCACGTCCGATGAGGGAATCTTTCCGGCTTACGTTTGTGGCAGGAATAATTCATCTGCCGCTGTCTATTGTTTGCTTTGAGCCCTAGTTTGCATTTCTTTTAAAACATTGTTTGTTTTGGGTTAAATTTAAATTTTATAAAAAGCATCTATTGTTTGTTTTGAGTTTAGTTTGTAATTCTCTATAAAACATCTATTGTTTGTTCTGAATCCCGGCCTTATTTCTGCCGGATAATTTCTAATTTCTTCTACTACAACATTTAATCTTCTAATCAATTCTACCGTTTTCTTCAAATATCATTAAATAGCTCATCTATTAGAAAGAGAAGCATCCGTTGTTTTTTTACCAAGAAAAAATGAAGAAAATTTGAAGAAAAACAAAAAAGCCTCTTCTGGATAGTCAGAAGAGGCTTTTTTTATTTTAAAATAATTTCTTTCCCTCGAATTTGATAACTGATTCCACACGAACCAAAGACTTTTTCCAGTGTGGCGTTCAGGTCTTTCGTTAAGACCGTCCCGTTGTAGGTCAGCCCCTCGCATTTCTCATGCCCGACGACTGTCACCTTAAATATATGCTCAATATCTGCCACTACATTTATCAGCGGGTCATCTTCATATCCCAACACTTCGGGGAACTCTGATTCTTCCGCCTTTTTTTCTACTGGCACAATCTTGGTTTCATCGCAACGCACACTTTCGCCGGCAAGCAATGTATGATTACCTACGGCAGTCTCAACTTTCACGCTTCCTTCCTCACAGTTTACGAACATCTTCTTTCCCTGCTGATCGACCAGAAATTTAGTACCGAGTACCGTCACGTCGCCGGCTTCAGTGCTGACAGTGAATGTCTTGCCTTTGGTTACATTGAAAGAGGCTTTGCCCAACAATTGCAACTTACGCTCCCAAAGCCATGTGATATGATTGTAAGTCAGACGTGAGTTTTCCATCACCTGCACACTACTGCCATCGGGCAATTCATAATTCATTGCAGTGTTATCCGTCACCACCTTTTCCTCTGCCAGGAAGTAACTGCCTACTCCCAAAAGAAGAACGACCGCAGCTGCCACTCCCCAAGAGAAGGAGAAGCTTCTTCTTCCGACACTTTGTTTTCTTTTCCGGCTTAAGGTAATCTTATGGCTTTCTTCGCGCTGCAACTTTAATTTATCGCCTATTTCTTTCTTACGGGAAAATATTTCGCCCACTAGAGGAAGCTTACCTTCCTCCAAGTATTGTTCTAAAGATTCTGTCCACTTTTCCATATCTCACCTCAATTAAAAATCCACAAATTAGCTGCCACCAGTAACAAGAAAGATTTGCTCATGCGCTCCCGTAGACTGGATATAGCCATATGAGTAGTATTGTAAACTGTACGCGAAGTGAGTCCCATCACCTGGGCTATTTCTTCCGGACTCATCTTCTTATAGTACTTCAGATACAATACCTCCCGCTGTTGCTTTGTCAAATTGTTCAGCTCTTTCTGCAAAACTTCCAGCTGTTCTTTTTCCAACTCTGAATGGATAATAGCAGTTTCAATATCGATCTCCAGATCAAACTGATATTCGTTTGTGCCTACTTCATCCAGTGATTTGAATGATCCACTATTCTCTTTTTTCAGTTCGTTCACTATCATGTGTCTCAACGAAACACACAAGTAAGCGGGTATGGATTGAGGTGCCGCGCAAGTTTCTCTTTTCTCAAAGATGTAAACAAACAACGACTGTATCGCCTCGGTCACCAGCGTATCATCACCGGCTATCTTCATGCCATATCCATACAGTAAATCTGCATATTGCTCATAAAGCTGCCGGAATGCCTCTTCATCCCCTTGCTGAATTTTATCCCAGGATAGTGTCTTCATTTCTCTTCACTCATTTATATGAGATATGTTTTTCCTTTTTTTACCTGATTTTTTAGTTAAAATCGTACGAATATGTTCTAAAACTCACTTGTAAAGTGGAATTTTATGTGTTTAAAGTCTATTTGAGCCATCTGAAGTACATAACTGGAGTCCGCCAAAAACACATCGCGTCCTTCTCTATCCTTTGCCATGTACTGGTATTTACGTTTCTTGAAGGCTTCCAGCTCCGCCGGATCATCGCTTTCTACCCAGCAGGCCTTATAAAGGCTTACCGGTTCCCAGCGACAGGATGCATTGTATTCATTCAACAAACGATACTGAATGACCTCGAACTGCAACTGTCCTACCGTACCAATAATCTTACGGCCATTGAATTGATTGACAAACAGCTGTGCCACACCTTCATCCATCAACTGGTCGATACCTTTTGCCAACTGTTTCTGTTTCATCGGATCAGCATTCTCGATATATTTGAACATTTCCGGCGAGAAGCTCGGTAAACCGCGGAAATGAAGCAGTTCACCCTCTGTCAATGTATCGCCAATCTTAAAGGTACCATTATCCGGCAGACCGATAATATCTCCTGCGTATGCTTCGTCAATCGTCGTTTTACGCTGTGCCATAAACTGGGTAGGCGATGAAAAACGCACTGTTTTTCCATGACGGACGTGTGTATATGGAGCGTTGCGGACAAACTTACCGGAGCAAATCTTACAGAATGCTACACAAGAACGATGGTTAGGATCGATATTGGCAGTTATCTTAAAGATGAAGCCGGTGAATTTCGGTTCGTCAGGTTTCACTTCACGCTCTTCTGCCTGTACAGGACGAGGGCTGGGAGCTATCTCGACGAAACAGTTCAGCAACTCTTGCACACCGAAGTTGTTCAACGCCGATCCAAAGAATACAGGCGCACAGTCTCCTGCCAAATAGGATTCCGAATCAAATTCCGGATAAACACCCTCAATCAGTTCCAAATCGCCACGCAGTTTGTCTGCCAACGACTTACCAATCTGCTGATCCAGTTCTTCCGTATGAATATCGACTGCCACTTTCTCTGTTACCATCTGTTTGGATGGCTGATACAAGTCTAGTTTCTGTTCGTAGATATTGTATACCCCTTTGAAACGTGCTCCCTGCTCTATCGGCCAAGACAAGGGACGAACCTGAATCATCAGTTCTTCTTCGAGCTCATCGAGCAAATCGAACGGGTCTTTTCCTTCACGGTCCATTTTGTTGACGAAGATAATTACCGGAGTCTTTCTCATACGGCACACCTCCATCAGTTTACGCGTCTGCGTTTCCACACCTTTCGCAC
>OHBM01003268.1_pt1 | contig 10106 bp, 4 predicted proteins | sample 1577251 | NCBI WGS metagenome assembly OHBM01 (sample SAMEA3541557, study PRJEB24748) | human gut metagenome | biome: human gut; feature: human-associated habitat; material: faeces | place: China | collected 2012
TCCGATCACGGCGATGGTCTTGCCGGTGCGGACATTCGGTTTCTGCGGCTGGACCCAGCCTTCTTTGTAAGCGGTCTCAATGATCGCTCTTTCGTTTTCCTTTGTGGAAACCGGCTCTCCGTTTAAGTTACAGGTGCAGGCTGCCTCGCAGAGTGCAGGACACACTCTGGAAGTAAACTCCGGAAAACTGTGTGTCTTGGAAAGTCTCAAATATGCCTGTTTCCAGTTTCCTGTATATACCAGATCGTTTGTCTCAGGAACAAGGTTGTGCAGAGGACAGCCGGATGCCATTCCTCCGAGCATCATTCCTGACTGGCAGAAAGGAACGCCGCATGCCATGCAGCGTGCCCCCTGAAGTTTCTGTTTTTCTTTGCTGAGTGGAGTCCGGAACTCATTGAAATTGGCAATCCGGACCTTTGGCGGCAGTACTTTGGCTGTCTCTCTGTTATATTCTAAAAATCCTGTTGGCTTTCCCATGTTTCCTCATCCTCCTTAATGCTTTGCTCCGATGCTTTCGTAAAATGCTTCCATCTGTGCCTGCTCACTTGTCAGTCCTTTTTCTTCCAGTTTGGCGCTGAGTGTAAGCATCTTTTTGTATTCGTTCGGAATCAGTTTCTTAAAGTGCGGCAGGTAAGCATCAAAGTCAGCAAGCACTTTTGCACCCAGTTTGGAGCCTGTTGCCGCAACATGGGCTTCGATCAGATCACGAAGTTCTTTCTTATCATATTTGTTCTCTACTTTTTCGATAGAGATCATCGCCTTGTTGATGTTTTTGTAAAGTTTGTTCTCAACATCAAGTACGTAAGCGATACCGCCGCTCATACCTGCTGCGAAGTTCTTTCCGGTGCGTCCGAGGACTACGACACGACCGCCTGTCATGTACTCGCATCCGTGCTCGCCGACACCCTCTACAACTGCGTAAGCACCTGAGTTACGGACTGCAAAACGTTCTCCGGCAACACCGTTGATAAATGCATATCCACTGGTAGCACCGTAGAGTGCAACGTTACCGATGATGATGTTTTCTTCCGGTTTGTAAGCTGCTTTTTCCGGAACTTTGACGATCAGTTTACCACCGGAAAGTCCCTTTCCGAAGTAGTCGTTGCTGTCACCGGTAAGGTTCAGTGTAAGACCCTTAGGGATAAAAGCACCGAAACTCTGTCCGCCGGCTCCGTGACAGTTGATCACGATCGTGTCATCCGGAAGTCCCTTTCCGGTCTGTCTGGTGATCTCTGCACCGAGGATCGTACCAAAGGTACGGTCTGTGTTTGTTACGTCTACATCGAGTTCGATATGTTCACCTTTGGCGATCGCTTTGCCGCATTTCTTGAGAAGGACTTTTTCATCCAGAGTTTTTTCCAGTTCGAAGTTGTAAACTGCCTTTGGATCGAAGGTCACTTTCTGTCCGTTTCCAGCATATGGGTTATCGAGGATCGCGCTTAAGTCAACTTTGCCTTTGTGCGGCTCTGCCTGGGAAGCTTCCACAGACTGTCTAGTACAGATTAAACTGGCACCTGTAAGTGCACCATATTTTGACGGCGCAAAACTATTAATCGCAGCCGATTGTACTGCTTATGCATATGCAAGCTTTCATCAGGATTTTATTCGGAATAAGGTAACATTAATCGGCTGTCCTAAATTAGATCAGGTAGATTATAGTGAGAAATTGACTGCAATTATTCAAAATAACAACATTCAAAGTGTAACAATTGTAAGAATGGAAGTTCCTTGCTGTGGTGGTCTGGAAATGGCAGCAAAAAAGGCGCTTCAGGATAGTGGAAAATTCTTACCATGGCAAGTTATAACGATAAGTATTGATGGAAAAATTATAGAATAAAAAAGGAGAATACAATAATGGATAAGAAAATGTTTTGCTTTCAGTGTGAGCAGACCGTCGGATGCGCCGGATGTACAGGAAATTCCGGTGTCTGTGGAAAAAAGGCAGATACAGCCAGATTACAGGATGAACTGACGGGTGCCTTGATTGGTCTTGCAAGAGCTGTCGATAGTACAACAGCTATTTCCAAAAGAACCGGACAGGTCATAATTGAAGGACTGTTTACCACAGTTACAAATGTAAATTTTGACGATGCCTCAATTGAAAACATGATACAAAAAGTCCGAGCTGAAAAAGAAAGACTGGTTCCTGACTGCAGCAAATGTCAGTCACCCTGCGGCAGAACAGACGAATACGATATGCAGCAGCTGTGGAATGCCGATGAAGATATCCGTTCTTTGAAATCGCTTATTCTGTTCGGGATTCGCGGAATGGCAGCCTATGCTTATCATGCAAGTGTCCTGAATTATGAAGATGCCGATGTGGATCGTTTTTTCTGCGAAGCCCTATTTAGAATCGGTTATGAAGAAAGTGTCGAAGGGCTGCTTCCTACCGTGCTGAAAGTCGGAGAAATCAACTTGAAGTGCATGGCACTTCTGGACAAGGCCAATACACAGACCTATGGGACACCGGAACCGACCGCTGTGACCCTTGCCGTAGAAAAAGGGCCGTTTATTGTTGTGACCGGTCATGATCTGAAGGACCTTCAGCTTTTGCTGGAGCAGACCGAGGGAAAAGGGATCAACATCTACACCCACGGTGAAATGCTCCCGGCCCATGCCTACCCCTTCTTAAAAAAGTTCCCTCACCTGAAAGGACATTTCGGAACCGCATGGCAGAATCAGCAAAAGGAATTTGATCATCTTCCCGCTCCGATCCTCTACACCACAAACTGCCTGATGCCGCCCAAAAACAGCTATGCAGACAGAGTATTTACAACAGAAGTAGTTGCTTTCCCGGGCGCTGTTCATATTGACGAGCAGAAGGATTTCACGCCGGTTATCAAAAAAGCACTGGAACTGGGCGGTTACAAAGAAGACCGGCAATTCTCCGGTATCAATGGCGGCACGAAAGTGACAACCGGTTTTGGTCATGCAGCCATCCTATCCCATGCGGGTACCGTCGTAGAAGCCGTAAAATCCGGTGCCATCCGCCATTTCTTCCTGGTTGCCGGTTGTGACGGCACGAAACCAGGCCGAAACTATTACACAGAATTCGTGAAACAAGCCCCTTCTGACAGCATCATCCTCACCCTGGCCTGTGGAAAATTCCGTTTCAACGATCTTGATCTGGGAGAAATCGGCGGTCTGCCCCGGCTTATGGACGTTGGTCAGTGCAACGATGCCTACGGCGCAGTCAGGATCGCACTGGCGCTGGCGGATGCCTTCGGCTGCAAAGGGATGCGCATTGAAAAAGCGTCCGAGGTGGAAACCTCCGTTTCTCATTGTAACATATATTTTCTACAACGCAAAGAAAGAGGAATCTCCTTTCGGGAATTCCTCTTCTTAATTGATTACAATCTCTGTTTACTTGCCACTGTCCTGACTCTGCTGCTGTGACTGTGCACTCGCTTCATCCTGTGTGCTCAGGGTGATGTTCAGTGTCTCCTCTTTATACTCAGAACCTTCCATACGCTGTACCACTACTTCAATGGTCTCGCCTGCTCTGTAGTAGGTCATGAGTTCCTTCAACTGTGTATATCCACTGATGGTTGTTCCGTCTACCTTTGTGATAATATCTCCATCCTTCATTATTTTTCCAATTTTGCAACAATGTTTCTGCAAAATAGTAACTAATGTATATATGTAAACTTTTTTCCAAAATTGATATGATAAGATCGAAATGTTCTTTCATAAGATCATAAATCCAGCTTGATTTCTTATCTCCTGGTCTTCTTTTTGCCCCGTCGTTACTTTGGTTTGGGTTGTGATATGGGCAATTAAGATAATCTTCTTCATTGTATACTGTTAAGCCCGGAAGATCAGATGGTGTGTGTCTGCCATATGGTTTTCGTTTTACATCTTCTTCTCTTTTATATAATCCTACAATACGAATCGGATTATCACAGGCCGGACAAATAGCTTTATATACGTTTTTCCCATTTTCTTTCATAACATATGGAAACTGCTTTTTTGTTTTATTTGTAAAATTCTCCTCTGTAATCAACAGCTCTTCCGATGATCCAGGTCTTGTTTTAAATGTATCCATCAATACCTCCTATTAATCAGACTCCACCATTCATACGGAATTTTTGGAACAGCTCCTTCTTTTTCTGCCATTGCTAAACAAGAAAGGATTGTACTTAGACCAATCGAAAACTCATGGTAATTATCCTTCATCATAAACAGATAATCTTCTCCGCATTCTTGGCAATCTGTATGATCTTTGATCTTATCATTACACAATTCTGCTTCATTTTCAAGAATCTTGCGATCAGAATATAAATATTTCTCCATTTGGTTCTTCTCCTCTTTTTTACAGAAACGATCCCACAGCCCAAAGACTGTGAGATCATTATTGGTTGTTATTTTTTCTTCTTCAGGATTTTCATACCCTTTTTCTTTTTCAGATAATAGAATCCTGCTGCTAAGATCAGTACGAATCCACCGATCAGTGGAAGGTAAGTCTTGACATTACTGAATCCACCAGTTGATGGCAGGTGCAGTGTGGAATCATTGCTCACCTCATAAGTTAAGTGATAGAAATAATAGTTATTTCCCTGCTTGATCGCATTGCTCACATCGATATTTTGATCGTTCACTTCGCTTTGTGTCACTGTCATTGGGATCGTTACATCGATTGGTTCTTTTAACAGTGTCTTACCGCTCTGTGTCTTTGTCTCTGTGATCTTATACTTATCCGGCAGTAATCCATCAAACTTAATCTCTCCATTCTCGTTTGTTGTGTCACTGGCGATCTTGTTTCCATCGGAATCTTCGATCGTAAATTCCACACCTTTTAATCGTTTTCCGGAGGAATCTTTCTTAACTAATTTTACGGATCCACGGATCATCTGGTTAACGAAAGTTGCATCTGCTGTCAGTTTCGCATTTCCCATAGTTCCTTCTGGTCCGATCTTAAATGTTACAGTTCCTTTGCTCTGGTCAACCGTTGCATTGGTGCTGTCAGATGTAAGTGTCAGGAGCTTAAAGTATTTTTCTCCACCACTCTCGCTACATGTATAAGTACCGTAGATCAGATCATCGAAGGTTGCAGAAAGTTTGATCCTTTCTCCCGGATGAGCTTTTAACTGTTTTGCCACTTCATCCTTGCTGAATTCAATCTCTTCCTTGTACGTATGTTTCTTTCCATAAGCATCGGTTCCTTTCAGTGTAAACGTAAATTTCGCACTTCCGATATCCATGTTTAAGTTAGATGGATCGATCTCTTTCGTGATCGTTACCTTTCCTCTTCCCGGTGTATGGGTATTGGTTGCAATCGTTGTATCAGGATCATCCTTATCGGTTGTATAAGTTGCCTTATATCCGATCTGACTCTCTCCTGTGACCACACCTTCTTGTACTTCCTGCCATGTATAAGTGATCGCTTTTCCATTCTCTTTCTTTGGAACGAGCTTGGATGTCGCTTTCCATCCATTCTTTTCAGACAAGGTTACGGTATCTGCGACTTTTCCGTTTCCGACAAGATTGAACTTGACAGAATCTGGGCGGATGCCATCGGAATCGTTGTTATCACTCCATTTCTTCTGAATGGATCTGGTCGTTGAATCTGGTCTATGAGTGTTTGTGATATCTGTTGAGATCGTTGTGATACCTGTAGATTTATCCGTTGATTTCTTTACTTCGTATGCAACTTCATAACCTGTTTTTGCATTTCCGTTAACAACAGAAGATGAATCTTCTTTCACTTCATATTCGTAATCTTCTCCAACAGGATCAGTCTTATTGAGGTTATTAAATTCTGCAGTCCAGTTATTGCTTGCACTTAACGTATCATGGTAATCCGTTTTTGTTCCATTCCTATAAACTCTTATATTAACAGAATCTGGGCGGATACCATCACTGTTATTGCTGTCATTCCAGTTTTTCTTGACAACAATTCGTACTTTATTACTCTTATCATATTTGTTTGTATAAGACAAAGTATAAGTATTTTTATCCCAATCACCACTTGCTTCACTGACTCTTGTGTAACCTGCTGCATTACAAACTTCACTAAACGTATAGTTCTTTTCCTCACCACGCTTGATATCTGTCTGCATTGCCCAGTTGTTATCTTTGTTCAGAACATAAGTCTTCACTTCATGTGTATTCTTATTTTCGGCTTTGATGGTCACTGATACAGGTCTTGTGTTCATGGAGTTGTTATCATCAATCCAGTACTTCTTCACCTGCACATAATCTGATGGAGTGTTGACAATTGTCTTGGAATCATGTTTGTAAGTTGTTTCATCGGTATTGGTATTTCCCTGGGATGCCACGTCATGGATAAAGTCCGCAGCCGTATTGTTTAATACTTCTCCGCCAAATGTCAGCTTTTCATCGGACTTATTATATCCAAGTGGTGCTTCGATCTCTTCCACCGTATACATTTCTTTGCCAACACCGTCTTTTGCATAAATACCAGTTGGCAGTCCGAAGAATTCCAGATAACCAAACTGATCATCTCCGGAAACAGTTGTTGCGATCGTATCACCTTTCTTAAAGATTGTTTTTCCATTGCGGTCCACGATCTCACAGGCTGCTTTTAATGCAAACTTAGCACCCGGTAACATATTTCCTTTGTTATCTGTTTTGATAAACTGAATGCTGTATTTCTGAAGCTTATCAGTCAGGTTCAGGTCGATGTTTATATGTTTTGCCGTATCTAAGGATACATCACTCGTATCATCCGGATCAATGACTTTGACTGTCGTTTCGATCGTCTGATATTTTGCATATTTACTGGATGACTTAAAGCTGATCTGAACTTTCTGTTTTCCAGACATATCTGCATAGGTTGGATTGAAGCTGACATCTGCATCCGTCACATCTTCCAGTGTTTCCTCTCCATTATCATCATAGAGCATAGAGAAGTCAAAATCACTGGCTTTGTATTTATCTCCTAACATAAAGTCTGTTTTTGGAGAAGCTGTGATCTGTAATCCTTTTGCTGCCACGTAATCATCCGTGATCTGTAACTTCTGATCCTGTGTATAGGTTGTCTTTAGTTCAGAACATCCGTAAAACATTTTGGATACATCTTCCACATTGGATGTGTTGAAACTTGATAAATCGAGTTCTTTTAATGCTCCGCATCCGGCAAACATCTCAGACATATCCACGGTCTGTGAAGTATCAATGTTTTTAAATTTGATCGTTGTCAGTGCTGTACAGTTTAAGAACATCTTACTTGATACAGCGTTCATGTAGATGACCTGTCCGGCTCTCTGTGTGGATACATAATAGTTGTTTCCATCTTTCCAGAGAACAACACTTCCGTCCTTGTTCTGGGAAACGTCTTTTGTCTGGACTCCGTCCGCTGCCTTTTCCCATGTAAACGTGATCGTCTCTGCATTGGCAAATTCTTTGTTTAAAGTTTCGCCTTCTTCCAGAACATAGATCCCTGTTGATGGTTTCGCATCTTCACTTCCCATTGGATCTTCCACATCCGGCGTTGTATTGTTTTTATTCAGATTGTTCATAGCATCTGGTTTCGTATCCCATGTGATATTGACTTCATGCTCTTCTTTATCAATGGTATATCCGTTTGGACCGGAAAGTTCTTTGACATAATAGTGGCCCTGATAGAAATCAGTCGTCTGTTTTCCATCGCTGCCTGTTCTTGTGAAAATCACTGGTCCGTCTTTGCTTGTTGTCTTTTCATCGATCTTTGTTCCCGCTTTCCATACAACGGTTCCATCATCTTTTGTGATATCTTCTTTGGCAAACAAGCCGTAAACAGCTCCGTTGATGTTATCATCTTCATATGTGAATCCTGCAACAGCTCCATCGATGTTATTATCTTCATATGCGAATCCTGAATCTCCAGCATACCCTGTCAGATACTCTCCTTTCTTCTGTAAGGAGATCGAACCCATGACCGGTGTATCTGTCTCGTTTAAGGTTGCTTTTCCGTTTCCGGCATTGTCATATTTGATCTTGATACTGTCAGACTTTTCACTTAAGGTAAAGGTTCTTTGTTCTGTATCAAGATTGTAACCATCCGGTGCAGTCGTTTCTTTGATCGTATAAGTTCCATATGGCAGTCTGCAGGATGCTTTCCCGTCAGAGGTCGTTCCTGTTGTTAATGTTGCCACCTGATTCTTTTCACTGTCATAGACTTTGTAGACAGCTCCGTTTAACAGTTTTTTTGTTTCAGAGGATTGTTTGACAAGTTCTACTTCGATCGGTTTTTCATTATCATCGTAAGAATAGCTGACAGTCTTATTTTTGTTGTCTTTTGTTAAGACGATATCCTGATCTTCGATCCAGTCATGCTTATCCTGTTCTTTTGTGCAGCCATTTTCACCGGCTACCTGATGCAGGATATAAGCTCCCAGTGCTACTTTTTCGCTGGTCTTTGCTTTTCCGTCCTTTCCGATCGTCAGTGTTTCCACGACATGTCCATCCGCTTCTTTTAATTCAAACTTTGCTCCGACTTCTGGTACATATTCATCCGCTGCGACTCTCTTTTGCTTGTATATCTCTACCCATCCGGAATCAGAGTATGGATCAGATGCCTCGATCTCATAAACATCCTGTCCTTTTTCCGTCTTTGGGTCATGATCTTTGGAATAGTAGATTCCCATCAGATCATATCCGTCAGCTCCCATGGTCTGAATAACGACAAATCCATTCTTCTTACTGTATTTGTCTAACATCAGGGCAGCTTTTCCCTCTTTGTTCGTTACGATCTCTCCAAGGATTGCTTTTTTGTCCAGGGAATTGATATAGTCGATTCTTTTTTGTGCATTTCCAAGATCCTGTTTTTCAATATCTTTGGTATAAGATGCATCCAGAACCGTAAAGGAAGCTCCAACTTCTGCCTTGCTTCGTTTATTCTTACTCATCTTCTTGATGATACGAAGTTTTGTGGAACCATAGTTCTTTAATACAACATTGTGATTGTATTTTCCTGTATCTCCATCCTCGATTTTGATATCTGCGGAATCCTCACTAAATTTATAGTTTGGAGTTCCTTCAATCTGATGAACATAATATGTTCCCGGATCCAGTTCTTTGGATTCTGCATATCCTTCCGTGTTCGTTGTGATCGTATCAGCAACTTCTTTTGTTGCTTTGTTGATGATCTCAAACTTGGCTTTCACTTCTTCTTTTTCCTGATGGGTACCTGTCTCATCATCATCAATGACTAACTTCTTTATTACAGAGATACGGGCTTTCTTTGTTTTGTTCTCACATTCAAACGTATAAGTGATCGGAGTCCCATCACCGTTCATTTCCTCGATCGTCTTTGTCATATCCTGTGCCATCTCATAGCCTGTTTTTCCTTTTGTCTGATGAATGGTATAAGATCCGTATGGCAGCAGTTTTGTTGTTGCCACACCCTCAGAATCCGTTGTGATCGTATCAACAACATCGTCGTTGATGTTCTTGATCTCAAAGACAGCATCCGGTTCTTTGACTTTTGTACTTCCTGTGACATAGTATTTCTTGATACTTAGTTTTCCCTGTACCGGTTTTTCATTTGCAGCAACTGTTTCATCTGTATTGTTCAGATAGACTTTGATCTTTCCGCCTGCTTCATTCTCTGCTGTTATGCGGAATCCTTTTGGTGGTACAAGTTCTTTTAGATAATATTTTCCAGGATGAAGATCTCCTGAAACGCCATCTCCATTCTTATCGGTCGTGATTCTTCCAACTTCTGTACCGGCCGGATAAAGGACCGTTTTGTTATCAGAACCCTTGATATCTTCTTCTGCATAGATACCATAGATCGCACCTTCAAAAGAAGCTTCTACTCCGTAATCCTCGCTACACTGTTTATGTAAATGAATCTTGATGGGGCTCCATGTATTTGAGACATCCCCAAATTTCAGTGTGCTGCGTTTCCCATTTCCTTCCTGTAATGTCTGCGTCGTGTCATTTAACAGATGTCCAAAAGGTGCGGTTCCTTCTTTGACTGTCCATACATGTTTCGTATTCATCTGAGATTCTATGGACGCTTTGACTTTTGCTTTTGCTTCGGCATTCGCTGCTTTCTTCGCAGCAGCTTTGGATTTATAACGCTTTAATACTTCTGTTTGTTCTTTTTGCTGTTTTTCAGACAGTTCATCCCAGTTTGTGACATATACCTTTTCTTCCTC
>OHBM01003271.1_pt1 | contig 10100 bp, 9 predicted proteins | sample 1577251 | NCBI WGS metagenome assembly OHBM01 (sample SAMEA3541557, study PRJEB24748) | human gut metagenome | biome: human gut; feature: human-associated habitat; material: faeces | place: China | collected 2012
AACATATTGCCATCGTAGGTCCTAATGGAGGTGGAAAATCTATGTTTGTGGATATGATAGTGGGTCGCCATCCTCTGGTAATGCATGATCCATATTATGATTTCTCACCGAGCAACAAGCCGATGGTGAGTGATAATATTAAATATATTACTTTCCGAGATACCTATGGCGGTGATAATGACCGCACTTATTTCTTGCAGCAGCGCTGGAATCAATTGGAGATAGATGAGTCCACTCCTATTGTCAGAGACAAACTGGAGGAAGCTTATCAGATGGCTGGAGAGGATACGCCAGAGCGACGTGCCCTGCAAAAGCACATTTATGAACTCTTCCACATGGAGCATTTGCTCGACAAATATACGATACTTTTGTCCAGTGGAGAGTTGAGAAAATTCAAGCTGGCTTCTACCCTCTTCGCAGAACCACGCGTGCTGATCATGGATAATCCGTTTATCGGACTTGATGCAGATACCCGTGATCAGTTGAAAGAGCTTCTGAAAACACTCTCTTCGGAACGTGCGCTGCAAATCATTCTGGTCTTGAGCAAGAGCGATGATATTCCTGATTTCATCACACATGTTGTGGAAGTGAAAGATATGAAAGTTTTGCCAAAGGTAACCAAAGAGGAATATTTGAAGATGAGACAGCCCGTTCCTGATCACATCTTAAGTTCTGAATTGGAGCAGGCCATTGTGGATTTACCATATAGTGAGCGCGAATATCACAATGAGGAGGTTGTCAAGATGAATAAGGTTCGCATCCAATATGGTGAACGCATTATTCTGAAGGATTTGGACTGGACTGTTCTGAATGGAGAAAAATGGGCATTAAGCGGACAGAACGGAGCCGGAAAATCTACCCTCTTGAGTTTGGTTTGTGCTGATAATCCGCAGAGTTACGCTTGTGATATTGCCCTCTTTGGTAATCCACGTGGAAGCGGAGAAAGCATCTGGGACATTAAGAAGCATATAGGTTATGTTTCTCCGGAACTGCATCGCTCCTATCAGCGAGATCTTCCTGCCATCCGTATCGTAGCAAGTGGTTTGATGGATTCAGTAGGACTTTATGTCAAACCTAAGGATGAGGATTTGGATATCTGCCGTTTCTGGATGAAGGTCTTTGGATTGGAAGGAAAGGAAGAAGCAGGTTTTCTCAAACTCTCCAGCGGTGAGCAGCGTCTGGTCTTGCTGGCTCGTGCATTCGTGAAGGATCCTGAACTTCTTATCCTTGATGAGCCACTTCATGGTCTTGACAATGTGAATCGTCGGCTGGTGAAAGATGTCATCGAGGCGTTCTGCAAGCGAAAGAACAAGACCATGATTATGGTGACCCATTATAAGGAAGAATTGCCTGCTTGTATTGATCACAGCATCTTCTTGATTCGTCATGCCTGATCATAGTGAAAGTCTTTGAAACTTTTTGTGAAAGGGTTTTGATATGGATTTATAAGGTCTTTAATATTAATTTTTTAAATAGGAAAAAATGAAAAGAATGATCATAGCAATGGCGCTCATGGCGCTCACGTTTGCACCGGCTTCGGCACAGGATGTGCTCAATGAAATCGTGAAGACATCGCTTGCTACTGTTAATGATACTACCAAAAGTCTCGAAGTACGCAAGACTGCCGTTTTCAAGTATGATGCCATGACCTATCTTCGTTCCAAATTATTGCAACCTGCAGATTTGCTTGGCAAGAATGTGGATTTGAAGAAGGTGAATAGCACCATTCAGGTACTCAATGAACAGGCTCTGGCCATGAATCAATATGTCACTCTCTATCAGAAGCGTTTTTCTGAGGCCAAAAAGAAGAACAGAGATGTTGTCACAAACTTGTTCAAGCAGGCTACTCGCAATCATAAGTTGTTCAATGATACTGATACAGAGGTGACCTTGGCTTATTATGACCGTAAGGACTACCCTATCCAGTTCTGTATAGATTGCGATTGGGTCAAGACCTTGGCCTTCATCCGTACCATCGACTGGAGTGGTATTTAAATGGTATAGAAGCGGTACACCTTATATAATATATGGAATATTTGTGAAGGTACACCTTATTATATATATGGAATGATGAAAAATATCTCATAAAATTTGCATATTAAAAAATAAGTAATTACTTTTGCAAAATAAAAGAGAATTTATGATGAAAAAGGAAAAAAATATGAGTCTCAAGACCTTGACCAAGTCAAGTGTTTGGGAAATACAGGAGAACGATGTGTTCCGTCTCTGGGAAGCTGCTGAGAAGGATACTGATTTGAAAGATAATCAGCGCCGCTATGTGGATGTCATCCGTAGTGCCTTCGAAATAGAGGAAATCAAAATCGATAAGCCTATCGTAATTGATAAATATATCCAGAGAGGTTTTAAAATCGGAAACTTCCGTATCGATGATATGAATGTAAAGTATGCTATCAAGAAGCGTCCAATTCTTCGTGTTACCGATTTGACTTATGAGAATATCCGTCACATAAGTGCTACAAAACTCATCGAAGTGTTGGAACGTAACTTTGGTGGTGGCTGGGAATCTCTCCCACAGAGTATTCAAGATATCATCCAGAGTGGTTTTGATATCAGCACCACTACCCTCCCTAAGGATCGTCTTCACAAGCCAGGTGGTCTCTACGAGAAGAAAATGGATGATGGTTTCGAAGTGCTGGAAATTCCTAAGGGAACCTGGACCGAGGCTATTTTTGCCAAGGCGAAACCTCAGGTTGAGAAAGTACGCATGAAGTTTGCCGATGATGATGAATTGGATCGCGAAGACGAACTTCGTGCTCGTGCAGAAGAAGATGACGACGATGAGGATGCACCAGAGATTGAGGATCACTACAATGATATCGATGAAGATGATGATGCTTTCGATGATGACAAACTGACAGAGGAAAGTTATCGTACTACATTTGAGGATCCTGAAAATTTAGGTCTTGATGATGCTAATGATGTCGCAGATGATGAAGATTATTAAAAAATAAAATAAAATGAATGCATTAATTGGTTTAATAGCTTTAGTTGTTGTAGCCCTTGTCGGATGGGCTATTGCTGAGTTTAAGTATATGGCTTTCACTTTCACTCGTTCTGAAAAGGATATTGAGGAAGAGAAAGAATTGGAAGAAATGAAGCGTGCTGATGGTTTCAAGGAGATGAACATCCGCGACATCATGCGCAAGAATTCTACAAACGGTTATAATGCCGTAGGTTAATCTTTATGGTATTTCAATACATCATAATAGGAATAGTAATAGTGGCATGCCTTGTGTATGCCACTATTATTATATGGAAAAATGGCAAATCTCAGCTGAAATGTGACGATTATAAGTGCGCTGGATGCCCTTTTTTCGAGAAATGTGAAAAAAAACAAGAAAAAGTTGGGAAAAAATTTGGTGGAACCAAATAAAAGTAGTACCTTTGCAACCGCAAATGAGAAATACAATATCTCAATCTACAAGGTGTCTTAACCGAGCGGTTAGGTAACGGTCTGCAAAACCGTGTAGAGCGGTTCGACTCCGCTAGACACCTCGAAAAATCAAGAGGATGTGTCATAAGTTTATGACACATCTTTTTTTTGTTCATCATTAGCCAAATCTCTATTGGCATAAAAAATCCCACAGATTTCACAGATTACACAGATTTATTTGGGGTTCAAAAAAATGTGTCAATCTCTGAATTCCGTGGGTAATTGATGAAATGCTTTTATTTTTTCAAGGCAATATTATAATTGTAGTATTTAGTATTACCCGTGATGTCTTCTACAACTTGAATGAATGGCGGAAATTTCACGCTCTCTTGTTTTGCAATACCCTTAGTTTCAAGTATCATCAGATCATTGACAGGAGATTCGAAGGAATCCAATTCAAAATACTGACCTTTCCAGATAAAACTCTTGCGGTGCTTCTTGATGGTTTGGCGGTAAGGATCCGCCTGCTGGAGAAGCGACTCATAAAGATTACTGCTTATCTGGCGTTCTGTTTCAATCTGTTCAGTGTCAGATATTCTCTTCTTGGTAGTATGTACAAATACTTCCTTTTCTTCAAAGCGGCGCTTGCGCAAACGAATTTCGCAATTAGGTTCACCAGCCAAGTATGTCTGTACAATATCGCTGTCAATACTATTTGGCACATTGCCAGTCAATTTGACAATATACTTTCGTTCCTCCTCTATTGGCTGAGGAATTCCAAGTACATTAGAAATCTCTTTGAGCACGCGATTCAGCTTGTTGTCAAAGTCTTCATGATTGTTGATCACTCTCAGATGTGGATGACCCGTCCATGCTTCAATGACACGCTTGTCCAGTTCGCGGGCAATTTGAAGTCCCTTTTCGTCAGCCTTTTCCAGGCGCTGGGCATTATTGCTTGTTGTATAGAATTGCTCAGCCCCATCCGCAGCAGAAACCAAGTGAAGTATGGCATCATATCTCTCGTCTCTGAGTTGAGTCTGCGTATAGCCTACTTCTCCGATAATATCTTGCCATTGTTGCGGTGAAAGATAAGCCGAGATGTCCATTACTCCCCTATCGCAGACGATGAGAACAGGTTGTTCGAGTGTCTGTGCCATTTTGTAAAAACTGTCTTCGAGATGCAGTTGAGTCAGGAGTGTAGCTTTCTCTCCAACGTAGAAGAAATCTTTGTTGGATGTCAAATAATTCATACCTGCCTGCGTAAACATCGTAGGCACCTCAGGGATCGTGAAAACCTTGTATCCCAGGCTGGAGAAATGCTCAATAACTTTCACCAGTGCAGTAGTCTTACCGGCACATGGTCCACCGGTAAGCACGATTTTCTTAATAGTATTCATTTCGTATTTATTTTCTTTATTTTGTTTGCAAAGTTAGTAAAAAATATCTGGATTATATCCAAATTTCGCATAATATTAGTATAAAGTATAAAAAAGAAAGGGAAATATTTTGCAGTTCATTTGATTTGCCGTATCTTTGCATAAAAATAAATATAAAAACTATGGAACAAGTTAAGACTTTGATTATCGGAAGTGGTCCTGCTGGATATACAGCAGCTATATATGCAGGAAGAGCTGATTTGAAACCCGTTCTTTATTCAGGTATTCAGCCAGGTGGCCAGTTGACCACCACCACAATCGTAGAGAATTTCCCTGGCTATCCTAATGGTGTGGATGGCAACCAGATGATGATGGACTTGAAGGAACAGGCCTCTCGTTTTGGTGCCGATATCCGTGATGGCAGTATTTCTAAGGTAGATTTCAGTAAGCGCCCTTACCATATTGTTGACGAGCGTGGAAATGAAATCCTTGCTGATACAGTCATTATTGCCACTGGTGCTTCAGCCAAATATTTAGGTTTAGCTGATGAGGAAAAATATCGCGGACAAGGAGTTTCTGCTTGTGCCACCTGTGATGGTTTCTTCTATCGTAAGCGTACTGTAGCTGTAGTTGGTGGTGGAGATACTGCCTGCGAAGAGGCCATGTATCTTGCCGGACTGGCTAAGAAAGTCTATATGATTGTAAGAAAACCTTATCTTAGAGCCGCTGAGATTATGCAGCAGCGCGTGAAGGAGAAAGAGAACATCGAGATTCTTTTTGAAACAAATACATTAGGACTCTTTGGTGAAAATGGTGTAGAAGGCGCTCACCTTGTGAAGCGCAAGGGCGAAAGTGATGAGGAAAAATTTGATATTGCTATAGATGGTTTCTTCCTGGCAATCGGTCATAAGCCTAATACAGAGTTGTTTAAGGACTACATCGACTTGGATGAGCAGGGATTTATCAAGGTTGTTCCTGGCACTGCGAGCACGAATGTACCTGGTGTTTTTGCAGCAGGTGATGTGGCAGACCCAGTTTATCGTCAGGGAATTGTTGCAGCAGGTTCTGGCGCAAAGGCAGCTATTGAGGCAGACCGATATTTACAACAGCTTTAATCGGAAGATTGTCATGATAATTGATAAGAATACAAATTTCGAGGAAATCTTCAAGCGTGATCTTCACCAGTATTTATGTTCTATTAATCGAGTAGATGAACATTTGCCAGAAGCTCCAGATTTGGAAGAACTCTGGGCAAAGATTGGTGAAAACTATTTGCCAGATGCAATGAAGGAATTTACAAAATATCCTACCGTAGCACTCGGTTGGATTATGTTTGTAGGAATGGCAATGGCTAAATATTGGGATGTAGATTGGGAGTTGTATAGTAAGGTAGAGAATCATTATGAATACTTGAAAAATAGTATTGATTTTGATCACATGGATGATTACATCTGTGAGAAAATACTTCTTTTGGATGAGGAATCTCATCAGAATATGAATCGTGTGGTGGCAGAATGTGCTTCCCGTACATTGAATCAATTGGCTCATATGGGAATAGAACCAGGTACAGAGACTGCATTTAGAGCTTTTATCGCTGCATTGCATCAGATGTATTTGATGGGAATTGCCATTGAATTGAAAGCATTAGGCTATCATATGACTCAGCTGTCATGAGATGATCATTATACTTCAAATAAGTAAGACCATTTATAAAGCGCGGCTAAGGTATCATACTCTTCCTTAGCCGTGCTTTTCATATATTTCATCTTTCATGCTTTAAGACTTTTCGAAGCAAGGACAGATCTTGGCGGCAAACTCGTTGTGACCATGGATGGAGGCATGATAGGAAGAAAAATGAAAATGATTTTGACCGAACATGACCATGACCAAATGACCGCTTTTCTAAAATTCTGAGTCACAAGCCTTCATTTTCTTCCAATTCTATCAAAATGCAGCAATTGATTTCCCGAATATCGTTGTAAAGTGCTATCAGTCAAATACTTACAGACGCCACCGAAAAATCTGTAGCCCAAAAATTTGTTTTTAACTCCAAATTGTTGTACCTTTGCACCGGCAATCGAAAGAAAGCTTCTCTTGTACCAGATGTCGGTCTTAATAGACGACAAACCTTGGTCTTAATAGACGACAGGCGTCGGTCGTCAATGACGCCCAAAATAAGGGCAAGAAATGAGGCTTCTGGGTAATTGAAATATCAACCATCTAAACACACAAAAGTATGATTAACTACAGTATTACCATGCGTTCAGTGAACGCCAACCCGCCATTCTCGACATGACCGTGGATTGCATGAGAGAGCAGCTCCTTGAAGGCAAGAAAATCCGCCTCGGCGATCTCGGTGATTTCTCCATCGTTCTCTCATCCAAGGGCGCCCCACTCCTCCCGAAGTCCTAACAGACCATGGGAAATTAACCTCATGTGAAACACACAAAATATTAAGTTTAACCTTTAAAATTGAATCAAAATGAGTATGATGAAAGCAGACACATGGAAGAGCATTCTTCAAATCGCCATCAGCGTTCTTACGGCGCTCGCCACCTCGCTTGGAATTTCGAGTTGTATGGGATAGCGTAAGTAAACAAAGTATTAGGATAGAAATTCCGTTTCTCAAATATTTCTTTTTATATCGTATGTTTTTCATTAGATTATAAGGGATTGTGGGCCCTCAGCTGAGATAGCTGGGGGCTTTGTTGGATTATAACATGAACGGAAATGATTTAAAGAATTCCGGTCATCCCCGGTCATGGTCATTTCTGGTCAAAATCATTTTCTGGTATTACGAATCAAATGGCTATAATACCTACATATATAAAAAATAGATGGGGTACAGTCGCAAGACTCACCCCATTTACCCAAATATATGCGAAAACTTTGCTGCAAATATAGTTGATTTTTAAGAAAGGGCTTTATTGACCTTCCCTGATTATCCACTCACCTATCGTTCGCTGATTACTATCGTAATTCACGCCGATTTTAAACAGGCGCTTGCCATCAGCAGAATAAGGAATCAAATATCCCTTGTCATCTATCTGCCTGATTGCATCCTCGGCAGAGCCATCATACTTCAACTCGAAAACATATACTGCATCAGGCATATACACAACTGCATCTGCCCTACCTATCGAACTGTTTTCTTCTACTCTCATATAGGCACCCATCAGGTTGAATATGAGATAGAATACCGTCTGGAAATCACGTTCGTTCTTATTGCTCAAGCGATTTGAGATACTGGCAAGATATGCCTTCAGGCGAACCATTGCTCCTTCTACATCTGCATCATAAAGCTTTTCCAAGAAATCACCGACCAGACTGTTGTTGTCAAGAGATATTGGTGAAAGATAGTTGGGTGCAAGACTCTTGAGCATACCAATTTTAACCTCTCTGTTAGGATATTCCAAAGTATAACGTTGCAATATAGGGTTATACTTCTTGATGGTGAGATAACCGCTCTGATATAGCAGCGGAAGTGCTGAAGTCATCATTTCTGGTGAAACATCAAAGTCATCTACATCACATGACTTTTTCTCAATATCCATTACATTGACATGATACTTCTGCAACGTCTTGACAAGATAAGTTGGTGTACCAGAACCAAACCAATAAGGAGCTATCTTGCGCGCATTCAGCGCCTTTACCAGGCTGAACGGATTGAAGACATCCTCTGATCTCTCGCTGAAATGATAACCGTCATAGAATCGTGTCAACTCTGCCAGACATTCCTCATACGTCATGCCAAGATCTTTGCCCAATGCCTCAACATCCGGTTTCATCTGCGTTGTAAGCTCCGTTTTGCTGATACCGCAGAGGGCGGAATACTGGTCGAACATACTGATATTGTCAAGGTTGTTGAGCTCACTGAAGATACTGAGCTGCGAAAACTTGGTAATACCTGTGATGAAGCAGAACTGAAGATATGGGTCGAGCTTTTTCAGAGGACTATAGAAATTCTGCATGATGCGACGGAGAGATTGCAGGTTCTCCTTCTCGTGCACCACATCTAATAAAGGTGCATCATATTCATCAATGATGACTACTGCCTTTTCGCCCGTTTGTTCATAAGCACGTTTTACGATTCCTTCCAGTCTTTCATTAGGATAAATCTCGCTTTCGCCCTTACCATACAGTTTTTCGTAGGGTAAAAGTTCCAGATTCAGATAATTATTCAAAGCATCTGCATCAAAATGCTTGGCTCCACTCATGTCAAAATGTAAAACAGGATGTTTCACCCATTCTTTCTCATAATCAGCAATGGCTAATCCTTCGAAAAGTTCCTTTCTTCCCTCGAAATAGGCCTGAAGCGTAGAGACAAAAAGAGATTTTCCAAATCGTCTTGGCCGACTCAGAAAGATATATTTCATACCTTTTTCTCTAAAATCAACAACATATTTAGTCTTATCTATATAAAGATAATTCTTCGTGCGGATTTCTTCAAAAGTCTGTATTCCTACTGGATATTTATTTACTATTTTAGCCATATTCTTACATGTCTTACGTTTGCGCTGCTAAATTACAAAGAAAATCTAAATTAGCCAAATATAAATTCAATTAATTATCAATCGTTCCTATTCCCCCATTAATACTCATTTCCCTCATTCTTAATCACGCTTGGACCATCAATGAGCTCGGGTTTCGGAGCATTACGGTTTACACCATCATAAGCATTCCTTACATCCCCCATGCTGATGTCTATATCACGATTTACAGGGCGGTCAGGATCATTCAGCGTGTGTGAGAAAAGCCATTGATAGGTTTTCTTCATGTAGAAAACGCGGGCTGGCATTCCATGATTGGCACCTTGCCACCAATCATAAATCAAGCGCGTATCATTTCCGTCACGTTTTAATTTATCTACTACTACTTTGGATTGCTTTACAGGAACAGCTCTGTCGGCTGTACCATGGATAATCCAAAATGGAAGTTTCCCCAAACCGCTTACGTCTTTCAGGGAACAACCGCCACAGAGCGCCATTCCTGCTGCAATACGGTCGGGATAGGTGCCGCAGACATCCATAGTGCCATAACCGCCGAGACTCATGCCCAGCACATACACACGGGTAGAGTCGCAGGCGTAATGTTTCCTTACCCAGTCGAAGACATCCATCACCTTCTTCGGGCTCCAGGCTCCACCGGGGTTCTGAGGCACAATGGTGAGGGCATCAATATCCCTGCCTTTCACGATGGCATCGAGAGGACCATAACGGCGAACACGCGAGAGGTCTCTTCCGCAAAGGCTTGCTCCATGCAGGAAGATGATGACATGGCGGATACTGCGGTTTTGCCGTCGTCGCGCGGTACGGTAAAGGTAATATCCT
>OHBM01003273.1_pt1 | contig 10098 bp, 7 predicted proteins | sample 1577251 | NCBI WGS metagenome assembly OHBM01 (sample SAMEA3541557, study PRJEB24748) | human gut metagenome | biome: human gut; feature: human-associated habitat; material: faeces | place: China | collected 2012
AAATTATAATATGACTTTTGTCTTTGCTGATAATGGCACATGGCAGGATCAACATGTGGATGGATTCTATTATGGCAAATTTACCGGGACTCCTTCAAATAGCACATATAAGGGAGGCTATGGTACTGCTACTGACATTGTTATGCAAACTCATCTGGAAAAAAGTACAGACTAGGTTTGTGACTTTTACATTAATTACTCTGAAAAAAACCGCATCCGGGATGGATGCGGTTTTTTAAATAATGTCTCACTTCAATTCAAACGGCACTATACCTTTTATATCTGCCGCCGAAGCAGCTATCACAGCCTCAAACTTACCCGGCTCGGCTACCCAAGCATGTTGGGCATCATCAAAGTAACTCAAAGCTTCCTTATCTACAGTAAATGTAACTTCTTTCTCTTCTCCCGGAGCCAGTTTCACTTTCTTGAAACCTTTCAGTTCCTTAACAGGACGAGGCAAAGAAGATTTCTTATCACTGATATATAACTGTACCACTTCCTGTCCTTCACGGTCACCCGTATTCTTCACAGTTACAGTAAAACTGATCTGATCATCGGCAGACATTACTTTCTTATCGGCAGCAGGCTTTCCATAAGCAAATGTTGTATAAGACAGTCCATGCCCGAAGGGGAACAACGGCTTCACTTTCTTCTGCATATCTGCCCAGCGATAGCCAACAAAGATGCCTTCATTGTACTTCATATCTACCACCTTCTTGCTACGCTCAGCAAAATACTCACCTACACTGTGAGCCGGAACATCTTCCAGACGTACAGGGAAGGTGAAAGGCAATTTACCGGAAGGATTGGCATCCCCCACCAGTACAGCAGCAATAGAATTTCCGGCTTCCGAACCCAGGAACCAAGCTTGCATCACAGAAGGAACTTCTGCAATCCAAGGCATAGCTACAGCATTACCGGAAATATTAATAACCACCAGGTTCTTATTTGCCTTTGCCAAAGCCGTGATAACAGCATCCTGTCCGTAAGGCAGACCAAGACCGGCACGATCCGTATCTTCACAATCCTGGTTATTACTCTTATTCAATCCGCCGATAAAGACCACATAGTCCGCATCTGCGGCTACCTTTACAGCTTCGGCAATCAATTCTTCCGGTGTACGGTCGTCTTTCAAATTCTGACAGGTTACTACGCCATTATATTCACCACGTGCATCTCCCACGTAACCACGAGCATAAACCACTTCTGCTTTATCGCCTACACGCTTCTTAATGCCATCCAACGGAGATAACTCACGCTGCACTTTCAAAGAAGAGCTACCCCCACCTACAGTCATCATCTTCACAGCATTCTCACCGATAACAGCAATTTTCTTTGCTTTATTCAAGTCGATGGGCAGCAGAGATCCCTTGTTTTGCAACAGCACAATTCCCTCTTCACCAATGCGGCGGGCAGCCTCATAATGTTCGGGAGAAAGCATGGAACCCAAAGGACGGTTCACATCCATTGTTGTACGGAAACTCAGGCGCAAAATGCGACGCACCTTATCATCCAGCTCCTTCGTACCCACTTTCCCGGATTTAATGCGTTCCAGATAGGGCATAGCCAGATAATAGTTATCATAAGCATTACTGCTGCCATTGGCAAGACCATCCGTCCAGCTTCCGAACTCCATATCAAGACCGTTTGTAATAGCTTGATCGGTATCGTGCGTGCCGCCCCAGTCGGAAATGACTACGCCGTCGAATCCCCATTCGCCCTTCAATATATCGTTCAATGTGTATTGGTTGTGACAAAGATGTTGGCCTTTGTATAGGTTGTAGGCACCCATGATGCTCCACGCTCCGCCTTCCTGCACGGCCATCTTGAAAGCAGGCAGATAGATTTCATAAAGAGCACGGTCGTCCACAATAACATTGGTGGTGTGACGGTTGATTTCCTGATTATTCAGCGCATAGTGCTTTACACAGGCAGCTACACCATTTTGCTGCACACCCTGTACATAAGGAACCACCATGCGGGAAGCCAAATACGGGTCTTCGCCCATATACTCAAAGTTACGTCCATTCAGCGGAGTACGGTAAATGTTGACACCGGGACCCAGAAGGACATTCTTGTTGCGATAACGCGCCTCCTCACCGATACTTTTTCCATAAAGCAGGGACATATCAGGGTTCCATGTAGCAGCCAGACAAGTCAATGCCGGATAAGCCACACAAGAGTCATTGGTCCATCCCGCCTGATCCCACTCATCCCAAAGCACTTCGGGACGGATACCATGAGGACCATCCGTCATCCAGTTTTCCGGAATGCCTAAACGGGACACTCCTGCACTGCTGAATTTACTTTGTGCATGTACCATAGCTACCTTTTCTTCCAAAGTCAGCCTTTTCAACGCATCTTCTACTCTTTCTTCAATAGGTTTGGTAGCATCCAGATATACAGGTTTCTGCTGCGCCAAGAGTGGAAGAGCAACAGTGAATGCCAAACCGAATAATACTTTTTTCATATGGATAAATAATTAGTTTATTAGTGATTATTTCATGCCCAACGACTGGACATACCCCTCCTGCACCACACAGTTCTTCAGCTTGCAAGCCTCAATGAAATCCATCATTGCCTTGCGTACCATCATCTGGTCGGGACGGGCATCCCGGATTTCTTTATAAGATGTGCGTGGAGATTCGGAGAAGTAAAGGATATTCGCCCAATTTTCCGGCGGAGTAATGCCTACAAAGCTGGAACCATCCATCTTCTTATACGGCCAGAAGGTATAACCGATATTATTCTCACGCATCGTCTGGCAAAAAGCAGCTTGCCATTCGTCCGTATTATGTCCAATCTCACCCATATACATCGGTAGGTTCACACTGTCGCGGAAGTTGATAATCGTCTGGATGGCAGCTTGGGTAGGTTCGCCTCCGTAACGGTGGCAAGTGTACATTATCTTGTCGTCGAACTTGGAGTCCTTGAAAGGCTTGAAATTACCGTTCCATTGCGCACCGCCCAGCAGGATGATGTGGTTGCTGTCCACCTCGCGGATGGCGGCTACACCTTTCTTATATACATCTTCCAGCTTGCCGTTGAGTTCCTCCATGTTCTCGAAGTAAGGGGCAATGGGCTCGTTGAAGAGTTCGTAACCGAGGATGACCGGTTCGTTCTTGTAGCGGTCGGCTATCCGGCGCCAGATGTCACAGTAGAGTTGCTGGCTGACTTCGCTGTCGAACAGCCAGGGATAGCCGTAGCTGTCGTCGATATTGTCGCCCGTCTGTCCGCCGGGAGCATCGTGCATGTCGAGGATGAGGTACAAGTCCGATTCGCGGCACCACTCTACCAGGCTGTCCACGCGGGCAAAGCCGTCTTGGTCGGCAGTCAGCCCCATATAGTCCTCGTCGGTAAACAGCTTGTAGTGGAAAGGCAGGCGGATGGTGTTGGCACCCTGCTCCTTGATGAAGCGGATGTCCTCGCGCGTTACATAATTGTCCTTGAATGCTTTCCAGAAGTCGGCCGTAAAGTCCGGTCCCACCAACTGGCAGAACATCTCATTGATGAAACGGCCGGAATTGGTCTTGTTGAACTTGAACATGTATCCTTCCGGATTCAGCCAGTTGCCCAGGTTGGTACCCATGATGAAGAGTTTGGTACCGTCGGGCTTTATCAAGTCCTGACCCTGAATGGTTACGAATGCATCCGAAGTTACTTCTTTTGTCGCTTGTTTCTCACCGCATCCCGCAAGGCCCAAAGACAGCAAGGCGATGGAAATGCTTGTCGCTAATAAATGTTTCATGGCAATAATTTTGGTTATAGTATTAGTTGCGATATTCGCTTTTGCTTCCCCAAAGTTAGGAAAGATAAGAACACCTCGTACCGGCGAATCGGGAATAGGTGGAAGGAGTGAAGAAGCATGAACAAACAAACAACTAATAATCAGAAATATAATCAGAAGAAGAGAAAGGCAGAAAGTGGATTCAAAAAGCCAGTTTGACGTATTGTCAGCGTATCTGCATCAGCCGCATCTCGAAGTCCTCGCGCGAAATGCGGGCCTTGTTCTTCACCTTGGCACGGTAATTATAGATGGTGTTTACGGAATAACGGAGGAATTCTGCAATCTGCGAACTGTCGTCGATGCCCAGACGAATCAGGGCGAAAATGCGGAGTTCCGTATTCAGCAACTCGCCTTTACGGAGCACGATGCGTTCTTCGGGCTGCAGCAAGTCATTGAATTTATCGACAAAATCGGGGAAAAGGTGCAAGAAGGCAGTATCAAAGTTATCATAGAGTTCCTTCAGTCCGGTGTCCAGTACCTCGCGGGAACGCACCATCTTCAGCAGCTCTTCCATCTGCCCGGCAGAGATTTTCTTGTTGACCATCCGCCGGTAGGTATCCAGCCGGTTGATATAAACGGAGCAGAGATTCATGAAACGGCCCACATACTCCTCCTTGATGTTGTTTGAGAGTTGCAGTTGCTCGTTGGCATGCTCCAGCTTGTTCCGTGCGGCAGAGAGTCGCTGCATCTGCCGGTAGATAAAGCCCACTGCCACCACCAACAGCACAATCAAAGCGCTGATGAGCCAGAGGTACAGCCGGAGCCGGTCATTCTGCTTCTCACGCATGCCGGCAGGTACTTCTATATCATCCACATCAATTCCATCATTTTCGCAGGCAAACAGCGCCAGAAGCGAAAAACAGATTGGAAATGAGTATTTTAATAAGCCATTCATTCGTTATTGAATTATTATTGCAAAATACGTAACTAACATTTATCTTTTTAACGCAGATGTTGCGGAAGCAACAGAATATTCATTATCCCGCTGTTTCCGCAAAATCTTATTTCTAACAAGTAAAAATCTTACTGAATGGTACGGGCTTCACCATCTTTGAAGATCAAATATTCCAAAGTGTGGTAACCACGCAAAGCTTGTGCACCGGCAATTTTATCATCTTCTTCATCATAGTCACCATCCCAGTTCAAGTCTGAATAGTTACCGGAAGTCAGGATCTGTACGATACCATCCTGGTCGAGCGGCCAGCTATCCATATTGGGGTCAAGACCTTTGTCGGCAACCGGACCGAAAAGGAATGCCTCACTGGTTTCCCACGGTGTACGAGCAGCAAGCCATGCTGTAGCACAAGCCTTGAAGTTAGCATTGCTGGGAGAAGTACGGAATGTTTCAACAGCATCGAAAAGAGCCTGATTTCCCGCTTTCAAATCAGAGTAAGTAGGTAATACAACTACATCCACATAATTTCTTACGACTTCAGCCAACACTGTTTTATCAATACTTTCGATACAATTCTTCAAACTTCCCTTGAGTACTCCCTCCAAAGTGGCACAAGCTTCCATAGCACTTACTGCTTCCGGGCTATTGATATTGTTGCGAAAAGGACTCGGGATAGCCCAAATTGCTGCTGCTGCATCATCAATCGCTTTTTTCACTTCAGTATCAAGATTAGCATTTACCGCGGCTACTGCTTTTGAGAGAGATGACTCGCCAATAACTCCTGTACGTGTTCCGTAATAAGCATTACGAATAGAATAGATATTGTTACGATAGTCTTCACGAGAATGCCAGCTGTACCATGACTCTACAGCATACAAAGCCTTTTCTTCATTATTATGTATGAAAAGATCGTAAGGGTCACCAATTTTGGCAGTACCTACTTCATTGGCAATGTCTACACAACCATCAATCAACTGCTCAACACTCGTCAAAGCATCTTGATTCTTAAAGAAATCTGCATAACTTCCACCTTCGTTGTATTTAACCGCCCAGTCATCATAAAGAGCAGTAGCATCATTCACCAACAATTGTGCAACTACTCGCATGTAATTTCCCCAACTACTTGCATTCTCTGCCGTATAGTCAAGATTTTTAGCGTCTATAGTCGTAGTGTCATCATCACTACAAGCCGTAATGGAACACATCATGCCCAATGAAAGAGCCGACAAATAAAAAAACTTTTTCATATTACTTAAACATTAAATTAATTATAAATACCTATTTGAACTATCTCTTGGTAAACCAACCGACATAAGCTATGCCGATAGCAAATTCATTTTCATTGTTATATTTAGTCGATCCAAATACCTTGTTCGTACCAATATGACGGGTAGTATAATCGGCTTTCACAACCAGATTCGGCAATGCAAACCAGTTAACTCCTGCCGTCCATTTGCTTACCTGACAGCGTTTCTCCATTGTAGCAGAACCTTCTGCCTCTTCCTGCGGGTTGTAGTATTCATAACGGGCATAAGGATAAATAACCGGACATTTCTTCTGTGAGAAGAAAGCACTCAGGTTGAGACCAGCCTCCAAGCCATAGCACAGGGCATTCTTAGCTACATTACGCATAGCACCGTGATAATAATTGGAGTTATTGGAAAGAGTAACCTTGCTGATCTTGGAAGAATTCTCTAAATCACCATAAATGATATTACCACGAGCGGTAACATATTTATTTTTATACTGTGCATCGGCAGAGTAGATTTTCACTGATGAGCGACCTACGCTGCTATACTTATAATTCTTATCAGCATTGGCTGTCACGTCATTACAATAGTAAAAGGCAGCACCTACACGCAGTCCCGGTACCCCTTTATAGTCCAGACGTGCTACATAAGCAGGCGAAGTAAAGTTATCTTGTTCAAAGAGCCCCTGCTTACCACCGGCAACCCAATTATCGCGACCGAAGCCATCAGCATTCAAGCCGGCAACAATCATTGCCTGATAATCAAAGCGCGCATATCCTTTACCAAAAGAACCGAAGAATTCCAATCCTGTCTCATGCCAGGTAGAAGGAATAATTGTGGTTTCACCCTCAGGACGAGATGTTCCAAAGAAATTGATAGGCTCATGGTGTGCATTGGTCAATCCCATAGGTACAATCAAATGACCAGCACGAACATTGAAAGCCGAATGTATCAGACGAGTAATGTGAAATTGCTCAAGAGCGACTTCTCCACCCTTTTCCATTTCTGTTTCATACTCACCGTTTTCTGAATTCTCAAGTTCTGTTTCAATACCTACACCTCCTGCTTCAAATTCTATTTCAGCACCCAGTATCCACTTGGAATTAAACTTGTAGTCAAAAGCCAACACAAAACGAGGAATCGCAATGGTATTGCGGTGATCACTGTTATCGACCCCACCATAGAAACGATTCGTTCCGTAATTCATAAACTTTGCTACCATTTCTCCGTATCCACCGAAACGGAACTTTTCGTAGTCGTCATCTTTTGTTACCTGTTTTATTCTCTCTTTCTTTGCCGTAGTTTCAGATACCTCTTCTGTTGAGGTTACTTTTTCAGGTTCATTAGCCCGTAAAGTATTGTTAAAAAGCAAGAAACCTAAGGCGAATAAGCAAGTTAATTTTCTCATCTTTTATCTTAAATTTTGTTGGCGCAAAGGTAGAGGGAGTTAAAAAGGCGGGCAATACCCAAATATGAGTATTGTGTTATTAAAAATAATAACAAGTAGGTACTTAAACGAACACTATTTCTTTTTGTTCTTTTTTACAAAGCAGTAATTCACTAAAAAGACAGCCGCAAAGATCACAGCAATCCAGATAAAACTAATAAATATCAAATAGCGGTTATAAATGTACTCTCCCTCTTCAGGAACATGATTAAGCATACATAGCAAACAGTTACACTGAGGATTATCAGCGTCATGAGAAAAGTAAGAGTACAGTAAAAAAGATAAGCTACCTGCAAAAAGAATAATAATAGCTATTATTCCCCATCTCTTACAACTTAAAGGTCTGTCAATTGCCCTTTTATGATTGGTTAGTTTCACCATATAGCAGTTTATAGTTAGATTATACGCGCAAAGTTGCATGCTTTCAGTGACCTTGGCAATACCCAATAATTGTGATTTTTATAAAAATCTAACAAAAAACCATCATTAATGGGTATTTCAGAAAACGCGGATTCTCCCCTACTTTGCAGTCGAGAAATAAAACTTATGCAATACCCTAAAGATGACATACAAAAAGAAATTTTGAAAGCTGCCGAAAAGGTATTCCTCGAAAACGGCTTTCCGAAGGCTTCCATGCGCGAAATTGCGCAAGAAGCACAGGTAGGGTTGAGCAATATCTATAACTATTTCAAAAGTAAGGATGATATTTTCTGTACGGTGGTACGGCCTGTAATCAGTGCATTCGAAAGGATGCTGCACGAACATCACGGGCGTTATGGAGCAGATATCATGGAGATGTATTCCACAGAATACCTACGATATGTGATAGAAGAGTACATGACATTGATACAAAAGCATCGCAAATTGTTGGTATTGCTATTTTTCCATGCACAGGGTTCTTCACTGGAAAACTTCAAGGAGAACTTCACCGAACGCTCCACATCACTTGTGAAAGAGTATTTCAGAGATATGAAAGAAAAACATCCGCAAATGAATATCAATGTAACCGACTTTTCTATCCACCTGCACACGGCATGGATGTTCACCATGTTTGAGGAATTGATCATGCACCGAGTCGGGATAGAAGATTTGGAACAGATAGTCACAGAATACATCACATTCGAAGTAACTGGTTGGAGAGAGCTTATGAAAATATAAGCTCTCTCTTTTTTTGAACGAATCTGAATATTGTTCGTTTTTAAAAGTATGATAGATTATGAAAGAGAAACTGAAAAAGAAAAAAGGAATCGCCCGCCTGTTTGAGATTGCAGGCGAGCGGAAAGGGTTGCTGATCCTAGCCGGTATTTTGTCGGCAGGAAGCGCTACATGCATGTTGGTTCCCTACTGGTCGGTATACCGCGTATTGCAGGAGTTACTGCTTCACGCCAGTGATTTAGAAAAGATAGATAGCGGAATACTGATATACTGGGGATGGTTTGCCTTCTTCGGACTGATCGGAGGATTATTGCTACTTTATGCGGCACTGATGGCCTCACATGTAGCAGCTTTCCGTATCCTATACGGACTGCGTATCAAGCTATCGGAACACATTGGACGCTTATCGTTAGGATACCTGAACGGTACATCTACCGGAAGCATCAAGAAAATTATGGAACAGAATGTAGAAAAGATTGAGAACTTCATTGCCCATACCATCCCCGACCTTGTGAATGTATTGGCTACGGTCACTCTGATGTTTATTATCTTCTTCTCCCTGAATGGCTGGATGGCAGCGGTCTGTCTATTTTGTATCGCATTGAGTATAGGATTACAATTTGCCAACTTCTTCGGGAAAAAGGCACAGGAGTTTACTAAAATCTACTTTGATACACAGGAACGAATGAGCGCCTCAGCCGTACAATATGTACGCGGCATGCCGGTCGTGAAAATCTTCGGTCAGAGCGTCCGGTCATTCCGCCGTTTCAACAGTGAGATTGAGGCGTATAAGGAATATGCACTGAAAGTATGCGATACATACGAACCCGGTATGATGGTCTTCACCATATTACTGAACTCACTCATTACGTTTATTCTGCCGATAGGTCTACTATTACTGAGTCATGAGCCACAAAATTTGGCACTAGCCGCTGTCTATCTATTCTTTATTATTATGGGCCCCGGAGTAGCCTCCCCTATTTATAAACTGATGTTCCTCGGATCGGGCACACGGGAAATAGACGAGGGCGTAGAACGTATCGATCGTATCTTTGCCGAGCCGCCCGTATCGGAAGCACAAACACCGCAAGTACCCGCCGGTTATGACATTGAATTCCTCAAGGTTAGTTTCACTTATGAGAATAAAGCGGAGACAACCCGTACCGAAGCGCTGCGCGACATCACCTTCACAGCACGCCAAGGTGAAATTACGGCACTCGTAGGTCCTTCGGGTTCCGGAAAGTCTACAGTAGCCAATCTGATTCCCCGCTTCTGGGATGTAGCGGAAGGCGAAATACGGATCGGAGGAGTCAACATCAAAGATATTCCCACCGAAAAGTTGATGGACATTGTTTCCTTTGTTTTCCAGGATAGTTTCCTTTTCTTTGATACCCTCTATGAGAATATCCGGGTAGGAAACTCCGGTGCAGGACGCGAGGAAGTGATAGCTGCCGCAAAAGCCGCACAGTGCCATGAATTTATAGAAAGCCTTCCGCAAGGTTATGAAACCCGTATCGGAGATGAGGGCGTCTACCTTTCCGTTGAGATCAGCATACTTGAAAAG
>OHBM01003275.1_pt1 | contig 10095 bp, 8 predicted proteins | sample 1577251 | NCBI WGS metagenome assembly OHBM01 (sample SAMEA3541557, study PRJEB24748) | human gut metagenome | biome: human gut; feature: human-associated habitat; material: faeces | place: China | collected 2012
CATACTTGCGACTTTTCTGTATTCCGTATCTATGCAGACGCTAACGGTGAACCGGCCGAATACAATGAAAACAATGTTCCTCTCAAAGCTAAGAAACATTTGGCTATCTCACTGAAAGGTATCGAAGAAGGTGATTATGCCATGATTATGGGCTTCCCCGGAAGCACCAGCCGCTACTTGACTCAAAGCGAAGTCAAACAGCGAATGACCGCCAGCAATGAGCCCCGTATCCGCATTCGCGGTACCCGTCAGGATGTACTGAAAAAAGAAATGGCAGCCAGCGACAAAGTGCGCATTCAGTATGCCAGCAAATATGCGGGAAGCAGCAACTACTGGAAGAATTCCATCGGTATGAACAAAGCTATCGCAGACAATAAAGTACTGGAAACGAAAGCGGCTCAGGAAGCCCGCTTTGCCAAGTTTGCAAAGGATAACAATCGGGCCGACTATGCAAAGGTGGTAGGAGAAATCGATGCCATTATCGAAAAGAGCAACCCTGTTCTTTATCAATTCACTTGCTTCAATGAAATTTTGAGAAGCGGCATTGAGTTCGGTACTCCTTATATTGTAATGGACAGCCTGAAAGTAGCGGTAAAGAACAAAGATAAAGCCGGTATCAAAAAATATACCGATATGATGAAGAGCGTTTATGAATCCGTTCACAACAAGGATTATGACCACGAAGTAGACCGCAAAGTAGCCAAAGCCCTGTTGCCCCTCTATGCCGAAATGGTAGAAGCTGACGCGTTGCCTTCTTTCTACCAGACAATCCAAAACGATTTCAAAGGAAACTATGATGCATATATCGACAATTTATATGATAATTCCATCTTCTCCAATGAAAAGAATTTCAATAAATTCATCAGCAAGCCCAATGTAAAAGCTCTTGAAAAAGACCCGATGTATGCTTTTGTCAAATCCAAATATGCACTGGGTGATAAATTGGTTAAGGAATTGTCAACTGCACTCAATGGATTGGAGCTGCTGCACAAAACGTATGTACGCGGCTTATGTGAAATGTATTCTCCCGAACCTAAAGCACCGGATGCCAACTTCACCATTCGTCTGACTTATGGTAACGTGAAATCTTATAATCCGAAAGACGGTATACACTACAAGTATTATACGACATTGAAAGGTGTAATGGAAAAAGAAGACCCCACCAATCCCGAATTCGTAGTTCCCGCCAAACTGAAAGAGCTTTATACTGCCAAAGACTTCGGACGTTATGCATTGCCTAACGGTGAGATGCCGGCTTGTTTCCTCACGACCAATGACATTACAGGTGGTAACTCAGGTTCTCCGGTCATCAACGGCAGCGGTGAACTGATTGGTACTGCCTTTGACGGCAACTGGGAATCACTGAGTGGAGATATCAACTTTGACAATAACCTCCAACGCTGTATTGCCGTAGACATCCGCTATGTACTCTTTATTATCGACAAACTGGGTGGTTGCGGTCACCTGATTGACGAAATGACAATAGTAGAATAATGAAAAAGACAATCATATTATCACTTCTCAGCTTCACCACCCTTGCCGGCCATGCCGACGAGGGTATGTGGATGTTGACAGACCTGAAAGAACAAAATGCCGCCACCATGTACGACATGGGACTGGACATCGGCATTGACAAAGTATATTGCCCCGACAGTATCAGCCTGAAAGATGCCGTGGTACATTTCGGCGGAGGATGCACCGGTGAAGTTATTTCAGCAGAAGGACTGGTGCTGACCAATCACCATTGCGGATACGGATATATCCAGCAACACAGTTCGGTGGAGCACGACTACCTGACAGACGGATTCTGGGCGATGACCCGCAAGGAGGAATTGCCTTGCGAGGGGCTGACCGTTACTTTTATCGACAAAATTCTGGATATCACTCCTTATGTAAAAGAACAATTGGCTAAGGACAAGGACCCGGAAGGCCTGAACTACCTCTCTCCTTCTTACCTTGGCAAAGTGGCCGAACGCTTTGCCAAGCAGGAGAACATAGAAGTCACTCCCTTCACGGCCTTGGAGTTGAAACCTTTCTACGGAGCAAACCGTTACTATCTTTTTGTAAAGACCATCTACAAGGATGTCCGCATGGTGGGTGCTCCCCCTTCTTCCATCGGAAAGTTTGGAGCCGACACAGACAACTGGATGTGGCCCCGCCACTGCGGTGACTTCTCCATGTTCCGCATATATGCCGCCCCCGATGGCAAACCGGCCGAATACAATGAGAATAATATCCCCCTGAAAGTGAAGAAACACCTTACGATCAATCTGGGCGGTGTGAAAGAGGGCGACTTTACTTTCGTAATGGGATTCCCCGGACGCAACTGGCGTTATATGATTTCCGATGAGGTGGAAGAACGTATGCAGACTACCAATTTCATGCGTAAGACAGTGCGTACGGTACGCCTCAACAATCTGCTCGAAGAAATGCTGAAAAGTGATAAAGTACGCATCCAGTATGCCAGCAAGTATGCATCTTCTGCCAACTACTGGAAGAATGCCATCGGCATGAACGAAGGACTGATTCACCTCAATGTGCTCGACACCAAGAAGCAGCAACAAGAAAAACTTCTGGCATACGGCCGCAAAACGGGAACAGATACTTATCAAAAAGCATTTGATGCCATCCGCGAAATCGTAAGCAAACGCCATGACGCTGTTTATCACCAGCAAGCCATCTATGAAGTTTGCAAACTGGGAACGGAATTCTATAAAATTCCTTCCACAGACCAAGTGCTGGAAGCACTGAAACAAGGATACAAAGTGCCCCACGCTACCAAAGAAATCAATCCGCTGGATCATGCATTGAGCCGGTTGGGTAAACAGGCCGACAAGTTCTTTAATAAAGATTACAGTCCCGAAGTAGACCGCAAAGTCTCAAAGGCACTGTTAAAGACTTATGCCGAACTGATTCCTGCCGAACAGCGCATCAGCATATTCCGGGTGATAGACAAGAAGTTCAAAGGAGATATCGATGCATTTGTAGATGCCTGTTTCGATACTTCTATCTTCCGCAGTCGTGAAGCCTTTGACCGGTTCATGGCCAAACCGGATGCCAAAACCATAGAAAACGACTTGATGGTGCAATATGCTAAATCCGTAGACGAAGGGTATGAAAAGACCGACCAGGCTATGAAAGCAGAAACGGATGCATACAACCTTGCACACAAGACATGGGTGGAAGGTATGATGAAACTGAAACAACAGGAAGGCACACCCATTTATCCCGATGCCAACTCTACATTACGTCTCACTTACGGAAAAATCGGCTCTTACAGCCCGAAGGACGGAGTGGAATACAGTTATTATACGACACTGAAAGGCGTAATGGAAAAAGAAGACCCGGATAATTTCGAGTTCGTGGTGCCGGCAAAACTGAAAGAATTGTATAACAACAAGGATTTCGGCCGTTATGCCATGAAAAACGGAGAAATGCCTATCTGCTTTGCCACAGCCACCGATAATACGGGAGGTAACTCCGGTTCACCGGTCTTCAACAGTAAAGGCGAATTAATCGGTACCGGATTCGACCGTAACTACGAAGGTTTGACAGGTGATATCGCCTACAATCCGCAGTTACAACGTGCCGCTTGCGTAGATATCCGATATACTTTGTTTATCATCGATAAGTTTGCAGGTGCAAAACATCTGATAGATGAAATGACTATTGTGGAATAGTGGTAGTTTGTTTTCATTTTAGCACACTACCTTCCTCGTCTCTAAAAAAGAGGCTGTCAAAACGTGGATAATGCTGTCGTTTAGTTTATAGGGGCGAGGTTCGCTCGCCCGAAAACAGTTTGCTTTGTGCCTTCGGGCAGGCAAACCCTGCCCCTACAGCTGACGATGGGATAGACCGGTTTAGTTTTTTTTACCTTCCTTCCCCTCGAAATCCGGAAATTATACAATACGGGGTGACCGGTCATCTACTTTTTATCTGTAAACAAAAGGAAGATTAAGTTATTTCTTACCACTGTCTAAGACCTTTTAAGCGGAAGATTATTACAGTCTGTTATAACAGACTGTACAGTCCACCGTAACAGACTGTACAGTCCATTGCAGCAGACTATACAGTCCACAGCCGAAGACTATAAAAGTTTGCCGTACGTGAAGACTTAACCTAAAAGGAAAAAGAAGTTAATCCGACTGATGAAAGGACTTATCATCCGGTTATTCTTGGCTTATGTGCGGAGATGAATCAAAATAGAACAAAACCGGCATTTTATTCAAAAGATGAGAATGCTCTACTTGTTCTCTTTATCCAGTTCCTGCGGAATGCGGAATGCTGTATACAGTTCGAGTATGGCAGCAATGGAAAGACAGACAATCCACTCATTACGGTTCATCGTAAACATCAGTACTCCCGCAAAAACCAACGCAATGGCACCAAAGATTTGCTGCCTCCTCAATCGCTTGACGATAAAGTTCTTGCCATCATACCGATTTCCCATCACCTGTACATAGCCGAACATCACCGCACCCACTGTGTATATAAAAGGAGCAAAATCCCAACGGGTTATTTGCAATACTGCACCAAGCAGCAACAGCCCGGCACCTGCCATAAATATTATATTATAAAGATTCTTCATTGTTCAAAAACGTAAACATCCTCATTTGGTTTCTTCATCAGATACTTCTCACGGGCTATTTTCTCCAAAGCCTCGGGATTGCTGGTCAACTCTTTCAGCTTCTCGGTATCCTCCTCATATTGCTTTCTGTATTTTTCTATTTCACTATTTAACGTACTTATTTCATTACGGTGCTTTGCGCGCTGAATCAGACTGTTTTCATCCAAAAAACCAATAACCACAAGAAATACCAGCAGCGTAATCATATACTTATGGTGCCGGATGTAGTTCCAAATAGTCAGCAATTTACTCATATCTAACGTTCTTTTTTCTCCTTTGCGCAAAGATAGAAATATTTCAGGCAACCATACATAAAAACACCGATAATTTATGTACTTTTGCAGAACTCATATTTAGTAAAGGAACTCCGCTTATGGAAAATTATATCGTATCGGCACGAAAATATCGTCCCGCTACATTCGAATCGGTTGTGGGCCAACGTGCTTTGACCACTACCCTGAAAAATGCGATTGCTACCGGCAAGCTGGCACATGCCTACCTGTTCTGCGGTCCACGCGGTGTGGGCAAGACAACCTGTGCGCGTATCTTTGCCAAAACCATCAACTGCCTGTCTCCCACTGCTGACGGAGAGGCGTGCAACCAATGTGAATCGTGCCTTGCCTTCAACGAGCAACGCTCATATAACATTCATGAGCTGGATGCCGCCAGCAATAACTCCGTAGAAGACATCCGTTCGCTGATAGAGCAAGTACGTATCCCGCCGCAAATCGGCAAATATAAAGTATATATCATTGACGAGGTACACATGCTGTCCCAAGCTGCCTTCAATGCTTTTCTGAAGACCCTGGAAGAGCCTCCTCATCATGCCATTTTCATCCTTGCCACTACCGAAAAGCATAAGATATTGCCTACTATCCTGAGCCGTTGCCAAATCTATGATTTCAACCGCATCGGCATTAAAGATACCACAGAGCACCTGCAATATGTGGCAAAGCAGGAACATATCAATGCCGAACCCGAAGCGCTGACCGTCATTGCCCAAAAAGCGGATGGAGGTATGCGTGACGCGCTTTCCATCTTTGACCAAGTAGTAAGCTTCACAGGGGGAAACATTACTTATAAGAGTGTCATCGAGAACCTGAACGTATTGGATTACGAATACTACTTTAAATTGACGGATTTATTACTTGAAAACAAGGTACCCGAAGCAATGCTGCTTTTCAATGATGTACTGAAAAAAGGATTTGACGGCAGCCACTTTATTACGGGACTTTCTTCACATTTCCGCGATTTATTGGTGAGCAAGGATGCCTCAACTTTACAACTGCTGGAGGTAGGTGCAAGTATCCGTGAGCGTTATCAGGCACAAGCCCGGAAGTGCGAGGCCAAGTTCCTGTACAAAGCCATGAAGCTGTGCAACGACTGCGATTTAAACTATCGCGCCAGCAAGAACAAACGCTTGCTGGTAGAGCTGACACTGATACAATGTGCGCAACTGACCTTGCCCGACGCTGATGATTTGGCCGGTGGGCGCAGCCCTAAAAAGAATCACATAAAACCCATATTTACACAGCAAGCAACTCCTGAAGTTGCCACGCAATCGCAGCCTCAGGCTCCGGTTGCCGCTGCACAGACCGGTGCTGCTCCGGCTGCTTCATCACCGACTGCAACACAAGGTTCTACAAACGGAATGAATACGGGTGGACGTCCCAACCCGCTGCCTACGACAAAGGAAGAAAAGAAAATTCCAGTATTTAAAGCGGGTACGTTGGGCATGTCCATACGCCGTCCCCTGCATGAACAAACAGCTGAGAAAACAGATGCAAAAAACACCTCTGCCGCCCATGCAACCGCTACATCAAGCAGTGCGTCGTATGAGGATTATATCTTTAACGAAAAAGATTTAAACTATTATTGGCGTGAATTTGCAGCTAATCTGCCGGTTGAAGAGAAAGCGAACTCGGCACGTATGATGAATATGCATCCGAAACTGCTGAATGATACTACTTTCGAAGTATTGGTAGACAACGAGATGGTAGAAAAATATATGACGCAGTTGGTTCAGGCAATTCAAAACCACTTGCGGGAACGTCTCCATAACCGAAAAATAACGATGACAATACGGGTAAGTGCCCCGACTGAAAACATACGTGCCTATAGCCATGTAGAACGTTTCCAGATGATGAGTAAAAAGAATCCCAATCTGCTAAAATTAAAAGAAGCATTGGGGCTGGAATTATCCTAAAGATATTTTGCTTCCACCGAAAGGAGTGAACGACTTTAAGTTCATCTTTCCCTTGGGTGGAAGCCCGCCGTTTATAAATCGTGGTTACGCAAACGATATTGCGCCAATTCTTCATATTTTGTTCCCGGACGTCCGTAATTGCAATACGGATAAATAGAGATGCCGCCACGTGGAGTAAAGATACCTGTTACTTCGATATATTTAGGCTCCATCAGTTTAATCAAGTCCTTCATAATGATATTTACACAATCTTCATGAAAATCGCCATGATTGCGAAAGCTGAACAGGTAAAGTTTCAGGCTCTTGCTCTCTACCATCTTCATGTCAGGCAGATAAGAAATACGAATCTCAGCAAAATCCGGCTGTCCGGTGATGGGGCAAAGACTGGTAAATTCGGGACAATTGAAACGCACCCAATAATCATTCCCGGGGTGCTTGTTAACAAAAGACTCCAGCACCTCAGGAGCATAATCCTGCTTGTATTCCGTCTTCTTTCCTAATATTGTCAGTTCATCTTTTCTTTCCATATAGTTATTATTTTTTAGTTTCAAGTAAATCACTTCTTACTTGCCAGATATTTTTCCAAACCTTCACGGCGAAGTTTGCACGCCGGACAATGTCCGCATCCATCACCCTGAATGCCATTATAACAAGTTAAAGTTTCCCTGCGAATCAAATCAAGAACTCCCAGTTCATCCGCCAGTGCCCATGTTTCTGCCTTGTCAATCCACATCAACGGAGTATGGAGAACAAATTGTTCGTCCATGGCAAGATTGAGTGTGACATTCAATGACTTGATAAAAGCATCCCGACAATCGGGATAACCGCTAAAATCAGTCTGAGACACACCGGTCACAATATGGTTAATACCATGTTCGCGAGCATAAACAGCTGCAATGCTCAAGAAAAACAGGTTACGCCCCGGAACAAAAGTATTCGGGAAACTATCGGCCGGCTTATCCTGGTCCATTGCAATAGTGGTATCCGTCAATGAATTCTTACCCAAATGACCGATAAAAGAAACATCCATCGCTTCAAACTCTACTCCTGCCCCGGCAGCTATGGAACGTGCCAGTTCCACCTCTTTCACATGTTTTTGTCCGTAGACAAAACTCAACGCATATACTTTACTAAAATGTTTCTTTGCCCAAAACAGACAAGTAGTTGAGTCCTGCCCACCGCTGAACACAACCAATGCATCACTCCTATTCATGATTTATAGTTCTTTGATTTTTAATACATTGTAGGAAATATTCTCATCATAGACATCACTTTCGTCCACCTTCTTTATATAATTCACTACACGGATGGTAACAGGAAGGATAATGATTTCATAAACTGTTTTTAAAAGAGCTTGAAGAATCATCATTTTAATCAGCTCACTCACCGGTATCAACCCTCCGAAAGCAATCGGAAAGAAAATCAGCGAATCGGCACTTTCACCCACCAATGTAGAAGTGATGGCACGAAGTGAAAAATTCTTGCCTCCCGAAGCCAGTTTCATCTTACTCATGACATAAGCATTGAGAAAAGAACCAACCAAAAAGGCAGTCAAACTTGCCACAGCAATACGCGGTGCCATGCCGAAAACAAAATTAAATCCTTCTTCCCCTTCCCAAAAGGGTGCTGCAGGCATCATAATGGCAAGTTGCCCCAACGCGACAACCATAAAGTTCATGGCAAAACCCATCCAAATAATCAGTCTTGCTTTACGAAAGCCCCACACTTCGGCTATGCAGTCATTGATGATATAAGAAATAGGGAATACGACAAGCCCGGCAGTTGCAGTAATTTTCCAAATCCGGACTACCTTGGTTTCCAATAAGTTTGCTGCAACGAGACATACACAGAACAGTATGCCAAGCAACATAAAAGATACAGATACAGTGTTATTATTCTTCATTTTTCCTGTTTTTTACGTGGTGTTCTAGAATACACGACCGCTATTCACGGCATCATACGTCTATTTTTTCTAATTCGGATGCAAAGATACGCACTTTTTTGAGAAACAGTATTATCTTTGTAACTAATTTAAATTAAAGACCTCGGGAATAAGTGAAGGACAATCATGAGAAAAAAAGAATTATATGATAAGGTAATAACGTATTTTCAAAATGCAATGCCTGTTGCAGAAACGGAACTGCATTATAACAATCCGTTCGAGCTGCTGATAGCAGTCATCCTCAGCGCACAATGTACAGACAAACGCGTAAACATGATTACCCCGCCTCTCTATCGGGATTTCCCTACACCGGAAGCTCTGGCAGCCTCTACGCCGGAAGTCATTTACGAATACATCCGCAGTGTGAGTTATCCTAACAATAAAGCAAAACATCTGGTCGGCATGGCACAGATGCTGGTTAAAGATTTTCATAGTGAAGTGCCCGGTACACTGGAAGAGCTGATAAAATTGCCGGGAGTAGGAAGAAAAACCGCCAATGTAATTCAAAGCGTGGTATTCAATAAAGCAACAATGGCAGTAGATACTCATGTATTTCGTGTAAGCCACCGCCTCGGCCTGGTTTCGGATGCGTGTACCACGCCGTTCAGTGTAGAAAAAGAACTGGTGAAAAATATCCCGGAAGCGGATATTCCCATTGCACATCACTGGCTTATCTTACATGGAAGATACGTCTGCCAGGCACGTACACCGCAATGTGATAAGTGCGGTTTGCAATTGATGTGCAAATACTATTGCGAGAAGTATAAAGTTAGCAAAGAGAAGCCGAAAGATAAAGAATAAACGACGGATTCATAGCAAAAGAAAGAAATAAATGCTAACTTTGCGCTCACGAAAACGAATTAATAACACTTTTAAATAAAATAGAGTATTATGACAATTGATCAATTCAACTTTGCCGGTAAAAAGGCATTCGTTCGTGTGGACTTCAATGTGCCTCTGGACGAAAACTTCAACATTACAGATGATAACCGTATGCGTGCTGCTCTTCCTACGTTGAAGAAAATTCTGGCTGACGGTGGTAGTATAATTATTGGTTCTCACCTCGGTCGTCCGAAAGGTCCGGCTGACAAATTCTCACTGAAACACATTCTGAATCATCTTTCCGAATTGTTGGGTGTTGACGTACAATTCGCTAACGACTGTATGGGCGAAGAAGCTGCTGTTAAGGCTGCTGCTCTGCAACCGGGTGAAGTGCTGTTGCTCGAGAACCTTCGTTTCTATGCTGAAGAAGAAGGCAAACCCCGTGGTTTGGCTGAAGACGCTACAGACGAAGAAAAAGCTGCTGCTAAGAAAGCCGTT
>OHBM01003276.1_pt1 | contig 10090 bp, 14 predicted proteins | sample 1577251 | NCBI WGS metagenome assembly OHBM01 (sample SAMEA3541557, study PRJEB24748) | human gut metagenome | biome: human gut; feature: human-associated habitat; material: faeces | place: China | collected 2012
TAACCAGTAAACTTTCCTCATTCTTCTCTCAAACACTTTTTATATGTACTTTCATAAGATGAAACTGTGCATTCCTATCAATAATTTTTTTGAGCATCTAATCCGTTCATACACACAATTATAGTTTGATAGTTGAGAACCTATTAACGGATTATAAATTAAGGATGCGCTGTACTAATCACCTTATAATCTTCTTCATCATTTATGATCTTTGCAGTAACTTCTCGATTCTCAAATCTTATGACAATCTTGTATGGCATCTCTCCTGAATCCGTATAAAAGAGACGTCTGAATGTTATCCGTTCTCCAATGCCCTGTCTATCACGATCATTTATAGACTTAACGAGCTCTGCAATATTTGAAGAAGATAAATAAGAATAGTCATCTCTTCCGTCTGAAATTATACCTTCCAAATTCGAGTTCCACCCCTTAAAATGGGAGGAAATAGTCTTACCATTACGTGTATAAATATCAATGGATTTGATGCCCTCGTCAATTCCCTTTATCCCAGGTTCAACCCCTCCCCCAAAAAGGGTATATTTGGGATGACATAATACAGTGGTGAAGTCTATCAAAAAATATCTCTTTTTTGATCTAATGGAATCGTTAAAAGTGACTGCGTGCATATTTATTCCTGTGATCTTAAAGTTATCATAGTGACGATCACAAGAGAAAAATACTATTGCAACCAATAAATAAACTATCTTTTTCATATAAACTACCGTTTAATCATATAGATTTGATGGATACCATGCATCAATCCGAAAACATGAGATTTGCGAGGTCTATCTTCTCCCCATGTCCAGAAACTTGCATAATTTTGTCGATTAAAGCCCAATAATTGTACATAGTGATTTGGATAGAGACCATCCGTTATATGTCCTCCTTCGTCATGAACTAATCCGATTACAAAATATTTATTATAATCTATAGATCTTAATGCCCCTATTGTGCCATAACTCTTCATGATACGTTCACCAGCAGCATTATACGTATAGCGTGAGGTTTTGCCATTATCGCTTAAGACCATCAAGCGGTTGTCTTCATCCCAGTACATCTCACGAGTAGTGTTCGTAGAGTCGTTTGTTACCAGCGTTGGATTACCGTTGGCATCGTATGTGTAATGGTCGTGACCAATCTGCGTAGGAGCCGTCGGATGGTTGCTGTCCTCGTACTTATAAGCAAAGTTATAAGACTTCGCAGTTGTCGTTGAGTCCACTTTCTGCACCTTAGTGAGCGGTTCTCTCATCCGTCCGAACGACATCACCATATCATACGATGTACGCTTAGCCTTACCGCTTGCATGAATAAGGCGGTTCAGCTCGTCATACTCATACGTATGCGAACTTCTTCCTCCTAACTTCGCCTTGTTGAGTTTCGTCAGCGACGTTGGATTGGCGGCATTCGTGATACCGAGGATATTATCCACAGCATCATAACGATACCTGTTCTCCATCACAGCCTGACCGTCCGCTGTAAGGTTCATCACCTGCAGACGCTCACGCTGCTTATCGTATGTATAGGTAGTCTCCGTTCCATTACCGAGTTTCGTATAGACCGTATGACCCTCCTTGACGTAACCTATCCTGTCAACAATAACGTTCTGACGTCCCTGTTTATTACATGTCAGAATATCCATTACAAATTAGGTTCTATTCTAATATGCGTAAATTTTCGAGAATACGAATTATACCTGCAAGAATAGCAAAAACAGCAGCTATCCAGCCTTTAAAATTCATTGATGACGAAACACCAGTATGATTAGAATGATCCTTTTTCATAATATAAAACATTGTAAGTCCAAACAATAATATATTTATACCATCAAGGTCTTTCTTATAGAACCCTGCACATCCTAATGCCACCATACATACTCCTAAGGGAATTGTGAAAAATATATACCATCTTTTTTTTTTATATAAGATTATTGATTGATAGAATATTATAATGCTTGCAATTAAATCTAAAAAACCTGATAGATAATTCTGAACCATACGATAGTGCTATTTTTATCTTTTTACATTTATAGGTGTAATGGTCGTGGCCGACCTGCGTAGGGGCAGTAGGATGGCTGTCGTCCTCATACCTGTATGTGAAATCGTAAGACTGTGCCGTTCTTGTGGAATCCACCTTCTGCACCTTGGTAAGCGGCTCGCTCATGCGTCCGAAGGTCATCGCCATCTCATACGATGCACTCTTTGCCTTGCCGCTTGCCGTTATCAGACGGTTCAGTTCGTCATAGGCATAGGTATGGCTGAAGGCACCGCCAAGCTGGGACTTGCCGCCAGCCTTCGCAGGGTCTATGGCATTGGTGATGCCCAGGATGTTGTCCGCGGCATCATAACCGTACTTCACGGTGATATCGTCACCCGATATGTGCAGAATCAACTCACAATTATGATCTTTTATACTATATATATTCATCTATACACTTTTATCTACGGGTACAGAATGAAGTTTCCCATTATAGTCTGAAGATAACCTAATTTTCCATCTACCAGCATCTCCAGTTGAAATATTTACAATTTCATATATTCTATTAGGCTTAATAAAGCACTTACACCACAAAGGATTATTATGCGAATTCTGGTAAACAATATAATTTTTAGGGAGACTATTTAAATTTATGACCTTAGCCCCAGCCGTATTATCGGCAATTTTCTCTACAAAATAAATATCTCCAGTTTTTAAATCCAAAACATCTAATGCCACAATAGTATAACAAGACACAATCTGTTGTCTTTTTTCGTCAAAAAAAAATTGATTTGAATTACAAGAGATTGTATAAAATAAAGTGAGTACCATAGTGAAAAGTTTAATTTCTTGGTATTTTTTTCCCTCCTTTATATTGTTTCCAATAGTTGTCAATAATACGCTTTTTTTGTCCATCTGTGTAATCTTTAGAATTTAAAATAGATGCAATATTTTCTTTGTTCTCAGACACTCGTTGAATATAGCTATTGAATTCTCTAAATGTTTGGGAGCCTTGGTCAGCATATTGCTCTTCAGTTAAAGTATCATGACCTTTGTTAAAATCACCTCCTTGTTTAATTAATGCGATTATATATTTAGCAACAAATTTAGACATGTAGAGTGCACGATTTTTTGTCGCATTTATATGATCTATGTGTCTAACCTCATGACTTAAAAGTTCTAACCAATCATATATGCTATTAGAAAAATTTACATTTTTAGGATAATTCCCAGCTTCGAAGAAATTTTCTGTAAGATATATATCTGTAGCATAAGGATTACTTCCTCCTATCGTTACAGCCCCTCCACCTTCACTTGCTTTATATAGCATAGGATATGCACCAGGAAAATGTCTTTTAATAATATGAGCACTTTCAATATACGATTCATTAACACCACTCACCAACGATAACACATGCGCTGCAGGCGAAGATAGTGTATAATAGTCTTGTCTATACCACTTCGCTTTATGAAATATTAAAATACTGCGTGGGTACAACCCTTTATAATCAGTTAATCTAATCGGGTTCTGTAGTGTATATATATAAGAACCTACGTTTGGATATTTTTCCGTTAGTGCATCTACCCCATACCAAAGATTCGTCACAGGATTCATATACCTTGCCCCATAATAATACAATCCCGTCTCCTCATCGAATTCCTTACCATTGAACTTATATGGCATATCTTCTGAGGATGTGTGCTCATCTACGAGCAGTTCTCCGTAGGGCAGGTAAACATCAAACTGGGTGATGTTGGGCTTGGCATCAGTGATGTAGGACGTACTGCCGAGATGGTCACTGTGATATAGAAGAAGATCTCCTCGGTGTTGGTGGTATCCGTAGGGATATAACCATAGCATTGTAGGTACTACTTAATCGTTACTTTACTACACATGCTTATTTACCTCTTTGTACAAATCACTACTTTGTATTTCGAGTTCTTCTTAATTTTCCCTTTGAATCTGCCCAGAAATATTCCTTGATATACACCTGAGCTCCCATTCCTGAATGGATTACAACATATCTTGTATTGGGACGGAATTTAATTCTCCGAAGATTTTTAGTAATACCATAACTGTTCATTTCCTCCACAGATAATGCAGACGATACGTTTCTAAAGTTTATTGTGTCACAACTCCTAGTGTCAAATTCATTTTTCTTTATAATGAAGAACAGATGACTTTCGCTAGGATCTAGACAGTCAGACTCTATTTCCATATGTAAAAAGTTATATACTATCAAAAGTTGCCGGCTCTCATCAAGTGAGAAACTATGATTCTCGTTACAAGCTATTAAGAAAGGCAACACCATAAAAATACAAACAGAATATATTTTCTTCATTTCTTTTGTTCTTTATATGCGTTCCACCACTTGTCGATTTGTCTAATCTTCTCTTCTTCTGAACCTTTGCCGATAAATAATCTGTTCAGATTTGCATGAAATTTAGATTTTACAAAATCCCTAAAAGACTCAAATACTTTAGAGCCTTTTTCTGCCTCTTGTTCACGAGGGGCTTTATCGTGGCTTAGGGTCGAGACATATCCCCAAAGGGTCTTCAACAGGTATCGGCCTTCACTCCCATCCCTTTTTATCTGTTTTATGTCACCAACTTCATGTGAAATTCTCTAAACCACCAGTCGAAATATAGCTCATTACTATCAAACACTTCAGAATCAAAATATTAGTTCCACTCTAAGGGTTCAATAGAACCATATACTTTTTTACCATGACTTACACTAAATGTATATCTTCCTTGATCACAACCTCCACTAAGATTCCAATATTTATCATTAATATATGGAGCACAAGGGTCATCATCTTCAAAAGTTGATTTTATTGATTGCATTTTATATTTCTTTGTAACCTTATTATATATAATAGGAAAATAAGGACTTAAATATATAATATTAGAATCAACAGATAAGAAAAAATCTATACCTAAATATCCACCATTATATGGTGCTTGGTAAAAGATGGAATCACCACCATCCCCTAAAACCAATACATCACATGTATCTTTCTCTAAGACTTGAAAAGTAAAATCTATCTCTTTACAGTGATAAGTATATACACCAGAATGACGGCGACACCGTACTATGACATACGAAATTACCATCAAAAAAAATATCACAACTACAATATATCTTTTCTTTACCATAAGTTCTTAAATTTAGCCCACCCCCTCTTTACAGAACTAATTATGGAATTTCTTAAATTAGACATCTCTGTTATACCATTTATGTGAGTATAAGTTTGACTCCAACCATAATATTCTGCATTCTGAGTAGAAATTCCTTCTCTTCCACCTTGATATACATCAAAGGCAATTCTTGCGTCCCTCCACGGAATACCATTTTTTGCAGCAACAATACCAGCAGCAATATTTCCGATATCCCGTGCAGAAGTATATATTTCCTGGCCAAATGCAGTTTTTCCAATACTCATGCCACGATAAACATATTTTAAATCAGTTGAAACTACACTTCCTGAGCCATTCGTAACCTTAAAATCATATGGCCGATTATTACGTGCTTTATCTATATAATCATCTAATGTAATATCCTTGGATATCATTTTATTAAGAAAATCTTTTCCTGACCGGTCTTTTGGATTTATTGTTGCTCCTATAGCCCAAGTGCCTTTTCCTTTGTTATAATCAGAATTATAAAAAGAAGTCGTTGAGCTTGTTACACCTATAGATTTACCTTTAATGGTATATTTACCATATTTATCTTTATCAAAAATATAAATATTTCTATCTCTATTTAATATTCCGCCAACAACTCTATATGTACCATCTTTATTTAATGCGACATGAGTTTCTTTTCCATTAGGATCAATTAATTTCGTTGGATTTTCCATGCAATATACATACCCACCAACACTTGGATACTTCTCCGCCAACGGATCCACTCCATACCACAAACTCGTTACAGGGTTCATATACCTTGCACCATAATAGTACAAGCCTGTTTCATCATCGAACTGTTTGCCATTGAACTTATACGGCATATCCTCGCTGCTACTGTGCTCATCTACGAGCAATTCTCCATAGGGCAGGTAAGCATCAAACTGGGTGATATTGGCCTTAGCATCTGTAATATAAGAGGTGCTGCCGAGGTGATCAGAGTGATAGAAGAAGATGTCCTCGGTGTTGGTAGTATCCGTAGGGATATAGCCATATCCCGGCTGGGCATTGTCAGGACTCTCCGGTTCACTCCATTGGATAGGAGGACCAGGAACATCACCTTTGCCGTTGAACTTCGGATGCTGTATCCAGCCTTCAGGAACGCTGTGGTCACCCAGGTCTGTAATGATGCTGTTGTAGCCAATACCTGTATTGTCTGGATCAGCAGTCGCACCCTTCATCGTCGGCAGTGCTGACCATCACCGAGCGCACGGTCTTTACGACCTCTCCCTGGTTGCCGTAATAATATGCCTCACCTCCCGAGGCGTCCTCCACCAGCGCCAACCTGCCACCGCAGTTATTGCAAGCTGCATCGAAGAGTGTCTCATAACTATTAAGCGATAAGGCCTATAAACTATGATTTTTATCAATAAGTTACATAAAAGATACATACAAATTCTGGTAAAGAATGTCATTCCGAGCCCTTCTCCACAATTACACATTTATAAGTTCTTGATATTCAATGTTCGTATCGTTTAATAGTTATCATCCATTTATATCAATATTTTTACTTAATAAGTTTTTTCTTATTGAGGAAGGATAGGTTGTTAAATCTAATAAAATCGATATCGTTTTCTCAGATTTTACATTTTTCCCTTTAAGCTTTGCTGGTATAAATTTCATCTGGTTGATGATTCTGTTTATATCCTTTTGTAGGTAAGCTGGTATCTTTCCGAAAAACCTCTTTACTTCAGCATTTCCATTAGATAGAATCAGGATTCGCATACGTATTCGAAAATAGCATCCATCATAAACATTGATAGGAAGCTTATCTTCTAGTACGATACTCAGTAAAGAATCTACTGTACCCTCATTATTTTTCAAATCTGTTAAAACTCTTGTTATTCCTTTATAATGAAGTAAGGGAGGGTGTGTTAGAGAATCGTCCCTAACGCATCCTGCTAATATCTGTCCATTACAAAGAAGAATAAGATTACTGATTATTAAAATTCTGATTAGCTTCATTCATTCTAAGTCTTTGCCATTTTTCTAACTTTTCATTACTATTCCCATCAGTTCGACTCACATTATGCAAAGCATCTATACCTCTAAACATAAATAGAGTATGACTATATAACTCATGAGCTGCTGCTTGTATAAGAATATTTTCTAATTCTCTATATTTCAATAACCTTCCGTTAACTTCGACTCTATAATTGCCATTAACAGAAAATAAAGGATTTTGCAGTTGATTTCGTTGCAGTTCATCATTTTTTGTCCATTTATGTGATAGTGGTGCTAATGTATACCCTACACTTCCACCGGGCTCTGGTTTATTGTCAGAATACACATCACACACAGGATCATTAAAAGATAATGGTATATCTTTTGGAGACATAAGATTCCCATTCTTATCTTTAGCCGATTTATCGGAAGTAACAGCAAATTCAACCGTTTTATCTTTATCTGAAACTAATTCATATAGTGAAAGATAGTTGTCACTTATATTGTCACCCATAGCTAGAAGTCCTTGTTCCATCATTCCCTTGTCAATATATCCATCTGTTACAGCAACAAATTTTCTAAGCTTTTTCGGAAGAGTTCCTCTTATAACGGATAAACCCTGATTTACATCATTTACAATTTTTACTTTTTTACCATTAGGGGCAATAAAAATAATTGGATTATTTAAACAATAAATATAACAACTATTTGCCACATACATCTCTCGAATCGGATCCACTCCATACCAAATACTTGCCATAGGATCCATGTACCTTGCACCATAATAGTACAAGCCTGTTTCCTCATCAAACTGTTTGCCATTGAACTTGTACGGTAGGTCTTCGGATGAAGAATGCTCATCAACTAACAGTTCACCGTACGGTAGGTAAGCATCATACTGGGTGATGTTGGCTTTGTCATCTGTGATGTAAGATGTACTGCCGAGGTGATCGCTGTGATAGAAGAAGGTCTCTTCTTTCGTAGTATCGTTTGAAATATAGCCATAACCAGCCTGCGGGTCATCTGGGTTGCTCGGATCATTCCAGCTTACAGGTGGACCAGGGTTGGTATTCGGTGTGGTGTTAGGGCGTGGAGTCTGAATCCAACCCTGTGGCACATCATGGTTGCCGAGTGTGTCAATGATACGTCCATTCCTGTTGTGTCAAGGCTCTAGAGGGTATACTTATACCTCACTAATATAATATCTGGGGTATGTGTATAATTATCTTTTCTTATTAACTTCAAAGTATCAGCATTATCTGTCATAGCAGAATACTCTAGTTCTGTAGATAATCCATAATCTGATAGCAGCTTAGCACCTATTTTTGTTTTTACAAATTTATATTGTACTTTAGATAATTTGTATATAGAAGTGAACAAAACGTCATTACTATCAACTAATAACTTGACATATTTATTATCATTTTTTTTATAGATTCTCCCTACATAAACATCTTTCTCTTTACTTATACATATCACTGTTCCTTTAGACGAATCATCAGCTTTAATAATACGCCAATACCCTTCTATCTTGAAATGGTCAATATATCTATTACAACAAGTGAAGATAAAAACTATTGCAAAGATTGATAATATCTTATACCTCATAACTGAATTAAACCTTATTTCCGCAACACTATAATTTAATATTTTTCATAAGCACCTGAGCAACAATAAGTTGCTCAGGATTTTGCCATGTCAGAAATTTCACTTATTTTAGTGTTGCTTTTAAAAACAAATAAAACTCTGAATGACATGGCAAAAGTACAAATAAAATCCGAGAAACTCACCCCTTTTGGAGGAATATTTTCGATTATGGAGCAATTTGATGCTCTTCTGGCATAGTCCCACTACATCCTATAAGGTTGCGGATTTGAGGGATTAAAGAAACTTGCTCAAGAAGGCATGATTCAGAGCGAAGTAGAATTGACGAATTATTCGAAGAGAAAGTATAATTACTTTCCTATACCATCATTATTTCTTCTGGTTCTTATTCCAGTGGTGATTAATTCCACCATAAGTTTAATCACATTATTGATACACTACATTGCTACCTTTTTCTATTTGAAAAATTTGATATTTTGAATCATAACTATATGAAATCAAGAAATATAGACTCCCCATATCATCCACATAATAACTAGATGTCTTATATACTCCATCTCTTTCTTTCTTTATTATTATTTTGTATTTTTTTTCATAACTTGTTACATTTAATACAGTATCTTTAACTGTTGAAAAAAACAAAATAGAATCAGAAGAAGCAAAGTATTCTCCATGTTTATAAAAAAAATGATCTACAACACCATTACTTTTAGTTGATTCTATTACTATTTCTTTTTTGGAATATGTTATTAAGAAAGATGATTCTTCATTAGAAGATAATCGTTTCCTATTTCCATGACATGATGATAGCAGCATCAATAAAGCTGCTACTATCATTATTAAAGCAAAACTATTAATTTCCAAAAACTTTTTCATATTTCTTTTGCTCACTGTTAAACACTTTTTTTATAGATGGGTATTTATTTATCAATTCTTTTTTTACTTGATTATAATTTGAAACCCCCACATGCTTTTTATTTTGCTTCGCTAAAGATTTGGAAGGAGATTCCCTGCGGAGCGCCATTGATATACACACCCTCCATCGTACCGTAACTCTTCATAATGCGCTCGCCTGCGGCATTGTAGGTATAACGGCTGGTATTGCCGTTATCCGGCAATACCATTAAGCGGTTGTCCTCATCCCAATACATTCTCCGTTCGATATTAGGAATGCTATCCTGGTTGCCGTTGGCATCAGAAGTGTAATACTTAGATTCTATTGACATAGGTGTAGCTCTTGCTATCCGTGTATGCATAGACGTGAATCATCGAACATAAGTTCAAGTAGAGTCTCAGTGATTGGAACTGTGAGTTCCATCTTTAGAAAGTACGTATTTTTTATAAGTGATTGAGAATGAGATAAGTTTTTATCTCATAA
>OHBM01003279.1_pt1 | contig 10083 bp, 6 predicted proteins | sample 1577251 | NCBI WGS metagenome assembly OHBM01 (sample SAMEA3541557, study PRJEB24748) | human gut metagenome | biome: human gut; feature: human-associated habitat; material: faeces | place: China | collected 2012
CCAATATCATCCGGACAAGAATCCGGGCGACAAAACAGCCGAAGAGAAATTCAAGTCATGTCATAGGCCGCGACGGCCGCGACCAGCAGGACGGCCGCCACCAGCAGGGGGACCACCAGCGAGCGCATGCCCAGGTAATGGCGCAGGGGCTTGCTGTTGATGCCCATGTGCAGCAGGGCCGCTACCATGAAAGCCACGCCGAAATATTTGTGCAGATGCATGACGGTGCGCGAATCGAGGTGGAGCAGGATCAGCCCTCCGGTCAGGATGAGCACGACGGACGTGATGAGAAGGGCGATGCTGACTATCTGTCTGTAGTTGTTCATGGTCTGCCCCCAAACTGGCTTGGATGCCGGATGCTATATCAATGCGGATGGCGGGTACAGGCTTTCGGTCGGGCCCGGGGCAGGGCCCGGCAAGCGGTCGCGTGGGAGGATCCTGCGCGCATCCGGTTGGCCCGGCGCCGTATGCGGTATCCCCGTAAAAGTCCGGCAAGGCGGGCAGCGTCGATAGATTCCCGGACAGTTCGCCGTCCCCGCCGCGCGGCGGCCCCACAAATCGCTTGACCTTTGGCCCGCAACAGGCTATTGCCTGCCGCCATATGCCTGCGCTTTTGACTTCATGCCGCAGGCTTGCTATCATTATTTTTTGCGTATGACCGAACAGACTTCCACCGCCGCACGCAAACCGGCGCCGCTGCCCCAGCTGGACGGCGTCCTGGTGCTCAACAAGCCTTCCGGCCCCACGTCGGCCCGCTGCCTCTCGGCGCTCAAGCGCCTGGGCCAGCGCAAGATCGGCCACGCGGGCACCCTGGACCCCATGGCTTCCGGCGTGCTGCTGGTGCTGCTGGGACAGGGCACCAAGATCGCCTCGCATCTTCTGGCCGACGGCGGCAAGGTCTACAGCGGCCAGTTGCGCCTGGGCCTCACCACCGATACCTGGGACATCCAGGGCGAGGTGCTGACGGAATCCCCGTGGCAGCAGGTGACCGAAGCCGATGTGCGCGCCGAGGTGGCCCACTGGCTGACCCTGCACGAGCAGGAAGTGCCCGCCTATTCCGCGGCCAAGCACGAGGGCCAGTCCCTCTACAAGCTGGCGCGCAAGGGCAAGGAAGTGCCCAAGAAGGTCAAAAGCATGGAAATTTCGCAAGCGGACGTGCTCGAGGTCGAGCTGCCGTTTGTACGCTTTCGGGTCGCATGCAGTTCCGGCACCTATATACGCTCCCTGGCCCACAGCTTGGGGATGCGACTGGGATGCGGAGCCGTGCTCACGGAACTGACCCGGGAGTACAGTCACCCCTTCGGTCTCGAAGTGGCCTGCGGACTGGACGAACTGTCGGCCGATCCGGGCCTGCTGGTGAAGCACCTGCGCCCCCTTGCCGAGGCGCTGCCCCACTGGCCGGTGCTGGAGCTGGACGAAGCCGCCGAGGCCCGCATCCGTAACGGCATGGCCATCCCCTGCCGCGACGATGTGGGCGACAAGGCGCTTTTGCAGCGTCAGGGCATGCCCCTGGCTCTGGCTCGCCGTTCCGAAACGCCCCAGGGTCCCTGCTGGACCGTGCTGAGGGGCCTCTGGAATTAACTTACATCCGTAAAGGAGAACTGCTGTGGCTATGGACGCTGAACAGAAGAAAGTGGTTATCGACGCTCACGCCAAACACGAAGGCGACACCGGCTCCCCGGAAGTGCAGGTGGCCCTGCTGACCGCCCGCATCGAAGGCCTGACCGGTCACTTCAAGGTGCACAAGAAGGACTTCCACTCCCGCACCGGTCTGCTGAAGCTGGTTGGCCAGCGCCGCAAGCTGCTGAACTACCTGAAGAAGAAGGACATTCAGCGTTACCGTGCGCTGATCGCCAAGCTCGGCCTGCGCAAGTAATTACGATGGTTTGAGAGGGGGGGCCAAGCCCCCCCTTTTTGCAATCTCGCCTCACGACAACATTTAGCAGGAAGGGGGGTCCGGGAAGACCGGGCAGCACCCGTGGCCTAGGGCCGCACAGCGGGGCGCTGTTGCCCGCTTTTGCCGGAATCCCCTTCATACGAGGTCCACATGAACCAGGATATCTTCAATCCTACCCGCGTCACGGCCACCGTGGGCGGCAAGGAAATCATTTTCGAGACCGGCCGTCTGGCCAACCAGGCCCACGGCGCCGTCTGGGTGCAGTGCGGCGGCACGGTGGTGCTGGTGACCGTCTGCTCCCAGGCTCTGGAGTTCGACAAGGGCTTCTTCCCCCTCACCGTGGAATATTCCGAAAAGATGTACGCCGCCGGCCGTATCCCCGGCAGCTTCTTCCGCCGCGAGATCGGCCGTCCCTCCGAGCGTGAGACCCTGGTCTCCCGCCTCATCGACCGTCCCATCCGTCCCCTGTTCCCCAAGGGCTTGAACGAAGACGTGCAGGTGCTGGCCAGCGTCATCTCCGCCGACCAGGAGAACGAGTCCGACGTGCTGGCCCTGACCGGCGCTTCCGCCGCCGTCATGCTCTCGCCCCTGCCGTTCGAAGGCCCTGTGGCCGGTGGCCGCATCGGCCGCATCGACGGCCAGTTCGTGCTCAACCCCACCTTTGAAGAGCAGGAGCGCAGCGACCTGAACATCGTGTTCGCCGCTTCCCGCGATGCCCTGACCATGGTGGAAGGCGAAGCCACCTTCGTGCCCGAAGACGTCATCATCGACGCGCTGGAATGGGGCCGCAAGGAGATCCAGCCGCTCATCGACGCCCAGCTCAAGCTGCGCGAACTCGCCGGCAAGGAAAAGATGCCCTTCACCCCCCATCAGGACGATCCGGTGCTGGTGGCCCGCGTGCAGGAACTGGCCCGCGAGGCCGGCATCGAAGAAGCCCTGCGCGTGCCCGAAAAGCTGGCTCGCAAGGACGCCCGCAAGGCCGTCAAGGACAAGGTCATGGAAGCCCTGCTCAATGACCCCGCCTGGGCCGAGAGCGAAGCCCTGAAGGAAGTGGGCGAGATCATCGGCGACCTGGAAAAGAAGATCGTGCGTGCCCGCATCGTCAACGAAGGCGTGCGCATCGACGGCCGCGACACCAAGACCGTGCGCCCCATCCAGATCCAGACCAGCGTGCTGCCCCGCGCCCACGGTTCGGCCATCTTCCGCCGCGGTGAGACCAAGTCCCTGGTGGTGACCACCCTGGGCTCCTCCACCGATGAACAGCGCATGGACAGCCTGAGCGGCGACGTGACCAAGCGCTTCATGCTGCATTACAACTTCCCGCCCTTCAGCGTGGGCGAAGTGAAGCCCGTGCGCGTCTCCCGTCGCGAGATCGGCCACGGCGCCCTGGCCGAGAAGTCCCTGCGTCCCGTCATGCCGGCCGACGCCGACTTCCCCTTCACCGTGCGCGTGGTCTCCGAGACCGTGGAATCCAACGGCTCCTCTTCCATGGCTGCCGTGTGCGGCGGCTGCCTCTCCCTCATGGATGCCGGTATCCCCATCAGCGCCCCTGTGGCCGGTGTGGCCATGGGCCTGATCAAGGAAGGCGACAAGTTCATCGTGCTCACCGACATCCTGGGCGATGAAGACGCCCTGGGCGACATGGACTTCAAGATCGCCGGTACCGCCGAAGGCGTCACCGGCGTGCAGATGGACATCAAGATCACCGGCCTGACCACCGACATCATGCGCCAGGCCATGCAGCAGGCCCACGAAGGCCGCCTGCACATCCTGGCCGAGATGGCCAAGGCCCTGCCCGAGCCGCGCAAGGAACTGTCGCGCTACGCTCCCCAGCATGCCGAGATCTTCGTCAATCCTGACATCATCCGTCTGATCATCGGCCCCGGCGGCAAGAACATCAAGGCCATCACCACCGCCACCGGCGCCTCCGTGGACATCGAAGATTCCGGCCGCGTGTCCATCTTCGCTCCCACGGCCGACGCCCTGGAAAAGGCCCGTGAGATGGTCACCTACTATGACCAGCGTCCCGAACTGGGCAAGAACTACACCGCCAAGGTCAAGAAGATCATGGAGATCGGTGCCATCGTCGAAGTGCTGCCCAACGTGGAAGCCCTGGTGCATGTCTCCCAGCTGGACGTGAACCGCGTGGAACAGCCCGGCGATGTGGCCCGTCTGGGCGAAGACATGGTGGTCAAGGTCATCGAGATCAACGGTGACCGCATCCGCGCCAGCCGCAAGGCTGTGCTGCTGGAAGAACAGGGCCATCCCTGGAACCCCGAAGAGACCGCCCGTCCCCAGCGCGATCGCGGTGACCGCGGCAATCGTGGTGACCGTGGCGATCGTGGCGGCCGTCGTGAACGCGGCGACCGTGGCGACCGTGGCGGCAGGGGCGACCGTCGTTAATCGGAGGCACGAGCCATGACCAAGAAGAGCAAGGCCGAACAGGTCGAAGAAAAAGTGCAGGACGCTGCTCCCGCTGCCGAACAGGCGGAACAGATGGAAGGCGCCGACGCTGCCCGTCAGCCCTCGGAAGAAGAGCTGAAGGCCATGCTGCGCGGCGAGAACCGCCAGCATGACGAGGCCCTGGGCGATGCCTGGGCCGTGCTGCTGGGCCAGAACCCCATGGCCGTCATGCCGCAGGTGGTGGGCACTGTGCTGCACGATGGCGGCACCCGCCCCGCCTGGCAGTGGAAGCGCAGCGGCAAGGATTACGTGCTCATGGCCTGGCCCAAGGACCAGCCGTCGCGTGCTGCCGTGCTCATGCAGGCTGACGAAGGGGAAAAGTTCAAGCCCCTGTCCGCCGTGCCTTTCCTGGAAGGCCTGCCCAATGACCTGACCGTGGAAGACATCCATCCCTGGAGCCAGGGGGGCGGTGCCAACGTGGCCGTGAGCATGATCGAGGGCAAGAACCCCATGTGGTTCTATGATCCCCTGTATCTGCGCGACAAGGATGACCTGACCCCCGGCGTCACCCAGACCTTCCTGCTGTCCGGTCTGGCCATCGCCCTGCGCAAGGCCCTGCTGGATGACGTGAACATCACCCAGGGCCCCCAGTACGAAGCCTGGGCCGCCCAGTGGCTGGCCGAGAACCCCGGCAAGACCCGCTTGGACGTGCCGCCCCTGAAGATTTCCATGACCGGCCGTCAGCTCATCATGCCCGGCCGCCGCTTTGCCGAATACCAGGTGCGCACCAAGGTGGAGCGCGTGGACGACGTGAAGCTGGAAAAAATGGACATCAAGGTCCTGTACGTGCGCTTCCCCTTCGACCAGCGTCCGGACATGGTGCTGCCCATCTACGCCAGCAAGATGGTCCTGCGGGATTACGATCCCCAGGAAGGCGATGAAGTGGATGCCTATGTCTGGCTGCAGGGCCGTGTCATCGACATGGATGAAAGCCCCGCGCAATAATCCTGCACCCCAGGAACTGATGAAGGCGCCCTGCTGCAAGGCAGGGCGCCTTTTTTATATGCTTCGTGAGGTTTCTGGAAACTGTGATATGGTTAGAAAAATCCATATATTCCAGTGGTCCTGGAGTGCTTCGAGAGCATGGATGCACAGGCAGGGCATGAGAGGGATATGCCAATCCAGGCATGGCGGCTGTCCACACCGGCAGGATGCGGGCTTGCCTGTGGCAGCCAGGGGACTTCATGACTGCTGCGGCGCGTCCCGGACTGCCTGAAGGGGCTCTTTCCGTACTGTTCGGCTTATGACGGCTGCCTTTCTGTTGTTTGCGGGAGGCTGGCTCTTATGTCATATCATAATGTTTTTATTTGATTTATTTGATTTATCCGTACTGCAAACATATTGTATGAAAAATGTCATGAAGCGCTTTACTTTTTCTGGAGGAAGACGTACTGTCACAAACAGCTGGTTGAAAAACAGAGCTGCACGACGCGGAAGCGCCTTTTTGACGGTTCGGAAACATTTTTTCGATTTTTTGCGGAAAAATGCTTGACGGTGGAGTTGAAAAGGCGCATAAAGCCGTTCGTGCCAACGAGCTGGCCACGTCCGAAAGGGCGATGGGAAAAGAAATTTTCCCGGATGGCAAAAAAAGTTCTTGACGCGGGTTTGAAAATGAGACATAAGTCTCCCTCGCGCCAACGAGTTGCCCCGACGGGGCCGCGAAAAAAAACTTTCGCGAAATGAAAAAAAACTTGTTGACAGCGAAAACGAAGCGGCGTAAACAACTGCTTCGCGCCGAGTGAATCGGTGTGGTTCATTGACAAGTGAATAGCGAACGGGAAGGAACTTTGAGATTCTGATTTCCGTCCAACGGAGATCTTTGCTACAGATTTGAACTGGAGAGTTTGATTCTGGCTCAGATTGAACGCTGGCGGCGTGCTTAACACATGCAAGTCGTACGCGAAAGGGACTTCGGTCCCGAGTAAAGTGGCGCACGGGTGAGTAACACGTGGATAATCTGCCTCTATGATGGGGATAACAGTTGGAAACGACTGCTAATACCGAATACGCTCATGATGAACTTTGTGAGGAAAGGTGGCCTCTGCTTGCAAGCTATCGCATAGAGATGAGTCCGCGTCCCATTAGCTAGTTGGTGGGGTAACGGCCTACCAAGGCAACGATGGGTAGCCGATCTGAGAGGATGATCGGCCACACTGGAACTGAAACACGGTCCAGACTCCTACGGGAGGCAGCAGTGGGGAATATTGCGCAATGGGCGAAAGCCTGACGCAGCGACGCCGCGTGAGGGATGAAGGTCTTCGGATCGTAAACCTCTGTCAGAAGGGAAGAAACTAGGGTGCTCTAATCATCATCCTACTGACGGTACCTTCAAAGGAAGCACCGGCTAACTCCGTGCCAGCAGCCGCGGTAATACGGAGGGTGCAAGCGTTGTCCGGAATCATTGGGCGTAAAGAGTTCGTAGGCGGCATGTAAAGTCAGGTGTTAAAGGCTGAGGCTCAACCTCAGTATGGCACTTGATACTTGCAAGCTAGAATGCGGTAGAGGTAAAGGGAATTCCTGGTGTAGCGGTGAAATGCTTAGATATCAGGAGGAACATCGGTGGCGTAAGCGCTTTACTGGGCCGTAATTGACGCTGAGGAACGAAAGCCAGGGTAGCAAATGGGATTAGATACCCCAGTAGTCCTGGCCGTAAACGATGGATACTAGGTGTTGCGGGTATCGACCCCTGCAGTGCCGCAGCAAACGCGTTAAGTATCCCGCCTGGGGAGTACGCACGCAAGTGTGAAACTCAAAGGAATTGACGGGGACCCGCACAAGCGGTGGAACATGTGGTTTAATTCGAAGCAACGCGAAAAACCTTACCAGGGCTTGACATCTGACGAATCTGGATGAAAGTTCGGAGTGCTCTTCGGAGAGCGTCAAGACAGGTGGTGCACGGTTGTCGTCAGCTCGTGTCGTGAGATGTTGGGTTAAGTCCCGCAACGAGCGCAACCCTCGTCGTTAGTTGGTGTTATCGGTACACTGATAATAACCTCTCTAGCGAGACTGCCGGTGATAAACCGGAGGAAGGTGGGGACGACGTCAAATCATCATGCCCCTTATGCTCTGGGCTACACACGTGTTACAATGGTTAGGACAGCGAGCAGCGAACCTGCGAGGGTAAGCAAATCTCTAAAACCTAGCCTCAGTTCGGATTGCACTCTGCAACTCGAGTGCATGAAGTCGGAATCGCTAGTAAACGCAGATCAGCACGCTGCGTTGAATACGTTCCCGGGTCTTGTACACACCGCCCGTCACACCATGGAAGTCGACCACGCCCGAAGTACGTGAGCTAACCATTTGGAAGCAGCGTCCTAAGGCAGGGTTGGTGACTGGGGTGAAGTCGTAACAAGGTAGCCGTACCGGAAGGTGTGGCTGGATCACCTCCTTTCTAGGGAGCACATCAACGAAAAGTTGATCACTCCAAGGTCGTTAACCGATGAAGGTAATTAAGGGAATCATAGATTACTCGAGGTTAAAGGGATTAACAAGAAGTTTTCAGACTGTTCTACTTCCAATGTAAGAAATTGGATTGTACATTGAAAATTGCATAAGATTATAAGCGTTATCGAATATATTTTGATAAAACTGTTATTAAAATAGAATAAGATATACGTAATCATCAATGAAAACTAAATTATTGCAAATCGAAAGAGGACAATAAAATAGGTAAAGCTACAAAGAGCTAATGGGGGATGCCTTGGTACTGACAGCCGACGAAGGACGTGTAAAGCTACGAAAATCCACGGGGAACTGCTAAAAAGTCTTGATCCGTGGGAATCCGAATGGGGAAACCCTCCAAAGTTAAAGCTTTGGAACCCGCAAATGAATCAATAGTTTGCGCGGAGGAAAGCCTGTGAACTGAAACATCTTAGTAACAGGACGAAGAGAAAATAACCAAATGATTCCGAGAGTAGCGGCGAGCGAAATTGGAAGAGCCTAAACCTTAGATACGTGATAGTCTGTAAGCGTTGTATCTAGGGGGTTGTGGGACTTGCAAGACAAGTTACAGCTTGTTAAATCAGTTACAAAGTCATTTAGTAGTTGAATACAACTGGGAAGTTGAGCCATAGAGTGTGATAGCCACTTAAGCGAAATTAAATGACCTGATAGTAAGCACCCGAGTAAGGCGGGGCACGTGAAACCCTGTCTGAATCCACCGGGACCATCCGGTAAGGCTAAATACTAGTCAGTGACCGATAGTGAACGAGTACAGTGATGGAAAGGCGAAAAGAACAGTGAGAAGCTGAGTGAAATAGACCCTAAAACCGTTAGCTTACAATCAGTTAGAGCCCTATTGATAGGGTGATAGCGTGCCTGTTGAAGAATGAGCCGGCGAGTTAATTTATGTTGCGAGGTTAAGGAGTTAATATCTGGAGCCACAGCGAAAGCGAGTTTGAAAAGAGCGTTAAGTAACATGAATTAGACCCGAACCTTGGCGATCTAACCTTGACCAGGATGAAGCGTAGGTAACACTACGTGGAGGTCCGAACCAACCGATGTTGAAAAATCGGTGGATGAGTTGAGGTTAGGGGTGAAATGCCAATCGAGCCAAGAGCTAGCTGGTTCTCCCCGAAATGCGTTTAGGCACAGCGTTGGACTTATCTTACAGGAGGTAGAGCACTAGTCTGGTGCGGGCGGCGAAATGCCGTACCAAATCATGTTAAACTCCGAATACCTGTAAAGTTACTATCCAGCAGTGAGGCAGCGAGTGCTAAGATCCGTTGCCAAGAGGGAAACAGCCCAGAACGCCAGTTAAGGTCCCAAATATATGCTAAGTGGTTAAGGAGGTAGAGTTGCTTAGACAACCAGGAGGTTGGCTTAGAAGCAGCCATTCCTTGAAAGAGTGCGTAATAGCTCACTGGTCAAGCGACTCCGCGCCGAAAATACACCGGGACTAAAGCATATAACCGAAACTGCGTCATTGAGTTTACTCAATGGGTAGGGGAGCGTTCTGTTGTAGGACGAAGTAAGATCGAAAGGACTTATGGACGAAGCAGAAGTGAGAATGTCGGCATAAGTAGCGAAAACATTGGTGAGAATCCAATGCACCGAAAACCTAAGGTTTCCCACGGCAGGCTCGTCCGCGTGGGGTTAGTCGGAACCTAAGCTCAGGCCGAAAGGCGTAGGCGATGGACATCAGGTTGATATTCCTGAACTATCGATTAATCGTTATCAGAGGCGGAGGGACGCAGGAGGATAGACAAGCAGCCGACTGGAAGTGGCTGTAAAGATATGTAGGTAGAGTTAGTAGGAAAATCCGCTAATTCGTTAAAAACTGAGGTATCGAGTAGGACTCTCTACGGAGGGGAAGTTGTTGAATCCACACTGCCAAGAAAAGCTTCGCACTTGAGATTAATAGGTATCCGTACCGGAAACCGCCACAGGTAGGTTGGTAGAGAATACTAAGGTGCGCGAGATAACTCTCGCTAAGGAACTCGGCAAAATCACCTCGTAACTTCGGGAGAAGAGGTACCCTGGTAGAGTGAAGCGGTTCACCCGTGGAGCTTGATAGGGTCGCAGTGAATAGGCCCATGCGACTGTTTACCAAAAACACAGGTCTCTGCAAAGTCGATCAAGACGATGTATAGGGGCTGACGCCTGCCCGGTGTCGGAAGGTTACGTGGACGTGTTAGACTTAGGTCGAAGCACCGAAACTAAGCCCCGATGAACGGCGGCCGTAACTATAACGGTCCTAAGGTAGCGAAATTCCTTGTCAGGTA
>OHBM01003280.1_pt1 | contig 10082 bp, 8 predicted proteins | sample 1577251 | NCBI WGS metagenome assembly OHBM01 (sample SAMEA3541557, study PRJEB24748) | human gut metagenome | biome: human gut; feature: human-associated habitat; material: faeces | place: China | collected 2012
TATGTAGGACAGGACCATCGCGACTCCGTAGCCGGCGAAACCGGCCCAGGCGCAGGCCATATAACTGAACTTAGGGATGAACATAATATTCACTCCGAACAGCACGAGGCATCCGATTCCGGAGAACAACGCACCCCAAAGTGTCTGGTCTGTAAGCTTGTACCAGAACGAAAGGTTGAAATAGATTCCCATCATGATCTCAGCGGCCATTACGATCGGCACGACCTTGAGGCCCTCCCAATAGCTTGGACCGATGATGTATTTCAGGATATTCATATACCCTATGACGCAAAGGAACGCAAGGAGGGTGAATATGATGAAGTACTTCATCGCCTTGGCGTACATCTCCTTGCTGTTCTTGTCCGCCGCGCTGCCGAACACGAACGGCTCGTAGGCATAGCGGAAAGCCTGGGTGATCATCGCCATTATCATCGCGATCTTGATGCTGGCCCCGTAGATGCCAAGAGGCACGGACGAGCCTTCCCCATAGATGAACGGGAATATGATCTGCGAACCGCTCTGGTTGAGGATTCCGGCGATTCCAAGCACAAGGATCGGCCAGCTGTAGCCAAGCATCCTTTTCAGTAGTCTGCCGTCGAATCCGAACTTGAATCCGCGCAGTTCCTTCCAGAAGAAAAGGGTGATGAACGCTGTGCAGAACAGATTGATATAGAACACATAACCCACATCAAGCCCGCCATCGTAAATCCCGAACGGATTCGCTTCCAGTTTCGGAAGGATCACAAAATAAGCGAGATTCAGGAATATATTCAATCCGATGAAGAGTAGTTTCAACGCGGCGAACTTCAGAGGACGCTTCTTGAGCCTGAGGTACGAGAACGGAATGCACTGGAAGGCGTCGATCGCCACCGTGGCGGTCATAGCCCAGACGTAGGACGGATGCCCGGCATAGCCAAGGGCGGATGAGATCGGCTTTATGAAAAGCACCACGAGTCCGGCGAACAGCACCGAAGTCGTCAGCACCGAGGTCAGGATCGTGGAATATACCTTGTCCGGATTCTCGCCTTCCTTGTTGGAGAATCTGAAGAATGTGGTCTCCATCCCATAGGTCAGGATCACCAGCAGCAGAGCCGTGTAGGCGTACAGGTTCGTCACCACGCCATAGTCACCGCTTGACGAGGCGATGACGTGTGTGTAAAGCGGGACGAGAAGGTAGTTGAGGAACCTTCCTATTATGCTGCTGAGGCCGTAGATCGCGGTGTCCTTGGCCAATGACTTCAGATTCGCCATTCTATGTTAATTTCAATATTACTCTTTCCGGTCACTGAGCTTGTTACTCCGGTCACCGAGCTTGTCGAAGTGGCGGGAAGAGTTGCTTCGACAGGCTCAGCAACCAATGAAATTACCTGATTCCGTACTTCTTGAGAATCTTCATGATAGGCTTCCTGATGGACTCGGCCCAAAGGGTGTAGCCATAATCTGACGGATGCGTTCCGTCCACAGAGGTCTCGTGGTTTGGAGCCGTCGCGCAGGTTGAGGTCACGAAATAGACATCCGGATATTTCTTCACCGCTATATTCATAAGACTGTCAACCACTTCCATTCTGCGTCCCTCGCCCTTGTCGCTGCTCGTGTTGAAGTTGCGGCTCTCCCTGTAGATGGTCTTCTGGAAGATCATCGGGACTCCCGGATGAGCGGCCTGAACCTTCTCGATGAACGGGAACAGCCTCTCCTTGATCTGCTCCGGAGTCGGGTTGGAGAACGAGTCGAACACGAATGCGTCCACGTCGGCGGCGCAAAGCACGTCCGCGAAATATGGCTGGAGCTTGCAGTTGCCGCTGCATCCGAGGCTCAGGAACTGGAGTCCGGTCATTCTGGAAAGCTGATCCGGGTAGGACATCCCGGCTCTGGAAGTGCTGATTCCGTGCGTGAAGCTGGATCCGAATATTCCGATCCTGTGACGGAAAGGATTATCGATGGCCTCGATGACAGCACCTTCGTTGACACCGATCTGGATGGACTTCTCCTCGCTCAGGATAGGCAGGTACATAAGGCACTCGTGCATAGAACCGTCCAGATTGCCGATAAGCACGACGTTGTCGTCCGGTTTCTGGTCGTGCGTCACCTTGGAGGCGGCCCAGAGCCACTTTCCGTCTTTCTTTATGTAAAGGTCATAGCCTCTTGCCGCAAGTCCTCCGGTGTTGGTCGGGAACCCTCTGTCAAGGTATTTGGTCTTGACCGTTATGGTCTTGGAATCCGTCCTGAACGCCACGGAAAGACCGGCCGACATCCTGACCTGCTTGTTCTCTCCGGCCGTGAACCCCTTGAACTTAACGGTGTCCACCCTGTGGTAAGGGTTAGGAGTGTCGGTCATAAGTTTGCCGACCATAGTAAGGTCGGACGCCTCGGTGAAAGTGTACTTCACCGGTTTTTTCTGCGCGGACATCGTCACTGCCGCGAGCGACAACATCAAGATTGCGATTGTTTTTCTCATATTGTTTTGATATTTGAGCCCACTTGAAATAGTGCCATTTGCCACTTTTTACCCCTTACAGAAGTATCTGCGAGGCACATGTTTTTCAAAAAAACGACTTTTTCAAGTGGACTCATATTTATTAATTTACTATATCATCTAAGGGGTGGTGGCTTTCGATGCCATAGCCTTGGATATTCGCAAGAACAAAATTAGAACTTTTTTCGGTTTTAATAAGCGTTAAGTAATCATTTTCGCAGAGCGGAGCGGAGTGGTGGTGTGTCGTGGCATTTAACTGTATGATAGTGAGAAGAATAATGGTTTTCGTGGTCGCAAAAGTCGCACCACGAAAATGGCTATTTCTTTGATAATTAGGTTGTTGTCTGCCACGCAAAAAATGGCTATCTTTGCAAGGTTGAATGGCTGCCTTGATCTGTCAGGAATGTTTTTTGGAACGAAGGATATTCAACTTTTGACAGGCGGATCAAGATGGCTCCTGAATATTTATGAGTCTATATTCATTCTATAGGATATCGAAGCCTTCGGAGGAGAAGATAGCTTCAGAAAAGGTAGAAGGGGAGTACAAGCGTCTGCGGGGGCTCACTTTCTGGGGTGTGACAGGGGCTTACGCTCTCTATTACGTCTGCCGGATGGCGATGAGCGTGGTGAAGCAGCCGTTGATTGATGAAGGAATATTCACGGCCGCGCAGCTTGGCATCATCGGCTCGGCATTCTATTTCGTCTATGCTTTCGGCAAGTTCACCAACGGATTCATCGCTGATTATTGCAACGTGCGCCGTTTTATGGCGACCGGGCTTCTGATTTCCACCGTTGTCAATCTGCTGATGGGTGTGCTTGGTTTGCTCCAAGGGTGGACGGGGACTTCCACGATGCTGCTGTTCATCGTGTTCGCCGTCATCTGGGGAGTCAACGGTTTCTGCCAGTCGATGGGGGCACCTCCGGGAGTCATCAGCCTTTCGCGCTGGTTTCCACTTGACCGCCGAGGCACATATTACAGCATATTCAGCGCCACGCCATATTTGGGTAAGTCTCTATCGGTCTTTGTTTTAGGACTCGTTGTCGGGTGGATCGGCTGGGAGTGCGGATTCATCTTCTCCGCTGTGGCGGGAGTCATCGGCTCGGTGATGATCCTTTTGATGGTCTCGGACACTCCGGAAAGCCGTGGCCTTCCTTCCGTTCAGAAACTGGCCGGCGAGAAACCTCAGAAGGCTGACTCGATGCCAATCAAGGAACTTCAGAAAAAGGTTGTCCGGCATCCGGGAATATGGATAATCGCCCTTTCGAGCGCATTCGTGTACATCACCCAGCACGCCGTCAGCGAGTGGGGGGTGCTGTTCCTCCAGAAGGGCAAAGGCTTTTCGCTGGCCGGGGCCACTCAGATCATAGCGTTCTCCGAGGCTTTCGGAATAGCCGGTACCGTGCTTGCCGGGTGGCTTTCGGACAAAGTATTCAAAGGGAACCGCTTCATTCCCGTGCTGATTTCCGGGCTGCTTTGCCTGCTGTCGCTCGGGGCCTTCCTTTTCACCGGCGGAGGATATTCATTGAATATCATCTACGTGTCGGTATTTAGCCTGGCGATTGGTGTGGTCTATTGCACGGTAGCCGGCTTGATGGCTCTTGACATTGTGCCGCGCAAGGCCACCGGGGCGGCTCTTGGAATGGTAGGTCTGGCCAGCTATGCCGCCGCCGGAATCCAGAACATCGTCAGCGGTATAATGATAGACGGGAACGATTTCAATTTCGCCCCCGTCTCCGTCTTCTGGATTGCCGCCTGTCTCCTCAGCTTCCTTATTCCTGTCCTTTCTTGGAAATCTCTACGTCGGCGGTAGGGTAGATCAGATTTTAACCACGTGCCAGTGCGGCCCGAAGCGCTCGAACGAGGCGCGGTCCAGCATCTCCCGGTCGTCCGGGTGGGCGATGCTGATGAGGAGTTTGGCACGTTCCTCAAGCGACTTGCCGTACAGATCCACGGCTCCATATTCAGTGATTATCCAGTGAGCGTCGGCGCGTGGGGTGACCACTCCGGCACCAGGGTTCAGGAACGGGACGATCTTCGCCTTGCCCTTGTTCGTGCGGGAAGCGAAGGCCGTCATCGACACTCCGCCCTCGGACATAGACGCACCCTTCACAAAATCCAGCTGGCCGCCGGTTCCGGAGAATATCCTCGTTCCGATCGAGTCTGCGCAGATCTGGCCTGTCAGGTCCACCTCGGTGGCTGAATTGATGGCCATCATATTCGGGTTCTGGCAGATCACCCACGGATCGTTGACGTACTTGATGTCCTTCATCAGCACATCCGGATTGTGGTCGATGAATGAATATACCTCCTGAGAGCCCAGAAGGAAGGAAGCGACGATCTTGCCCTTGTCGATCTTCTTGTTCGCTCCGTTCACGACACCTTTCTTTATAAGGCGCAGGATCCCGTCCGCGAACATCTCTGTGTGCACACCAAGATTTTTGTGGTCAACAAGTTGCGCGGCCAGAGCGTTCGGCAGGGCACCGATTCCCATTTGGATGCAGGCTCCGTCCGGCACCAGTTCCGCGCAATTCTTTCCAATCAGCACCTCAGTCGGTGTCGGCTCGGCAAAATCCTTGGAAACCAGCGGAGTGTCATCCTTGACAAGGTAGTCGAAAGTGTCAATCGGCACGAGGTCTCCGTAGGCGAACGGCACGTGCGGATTCACGACAGCGATCTTCACACGGGCTGTCTCGATGGCCGCCAGCGAGCAATCCACCGAAGTCCCCAGTGACACCATTCCGTTCTCGTCCGGAGTGGACACCTGCACCAAAGCGGCTCCCAACTTGATGGCACCGCAGCGGTAAAGCTTTTGAGACTCACCCAGATGCACCGGCAGATAGTCCGCGTACCCGGAATTCACGTTCGGGCGCACGTTCGGCCCTACGAAGAACCCCTGCTCAAAAAAGATCCCTGAATATTTCGGATCTGAATATGGAGCCGGCCCTTCGGTGTGGAAGTGGTGGAAATGCAGGTCCTCGACCTCTCCGGCCTCAGCCCTGCGCACAAGCGCGTCAACAAGAATATGCGGCACGCTCGCCACGCTGCTCAAATGAATATGATCGCCCGACTTTATGGCCTTGACCGCCTCGTCGGCTGAAACGTAATGAATCTCTTTCATTGTTATTAATATGTTTGCGGCGGCAAAGATAGTGCTTTTGAGAGTATATTCAAATTCCTGGTACGATAGCCATTTCCGTGGTCTGTCCGTTTCGGGTGTGGAAAGGGTGGTTTTTCACCCGGTAGTGTTGATTTTTCCGGTTTCGGGTGAGAAAGACGGTGTTTTGCACCCGAAGCACTGAAGCGCTGTAGGAAACGCTGTGTGCATATTCAAAGATTTTAGTAATTTTGCAGGATATGATTAATAAGGAAAAGAAATTAAAGGCGTTCGAGCGGGCGTTGGACGTGATGGACAGGCTGCGGCCCGAATGTCCGTGGAACCACGCACAGACCATCGACACCCTCCGGCCTATGACGGTCGAGGAAGTCTATGAGCTCAGTGACGCCGTGATGAAGAAGGATGACGCCGCGCTTGAGAAAGAGCTCGGGGACGTGTTCCTTCACGTGATATTCTACGCCAAGATCGCCGAGGAGGAAGGCCGTTACGACATCGCCGATGTGATGGACAAACTGTGTGAGAAGATGATCTACCGCCATCCCCACGTGTTCTCCACGACCAAAGTGGCCGACGCCGAGCAGGTCTCCGAGAACTGGGAGATGCTCAAGGCTAAGGAAAAAGGAGGCAACAAGCGTATCCTTTCCGGGATTCCGGACGCGATGCCTCCGATCCTGAAGGCGTTCTCGATGCAGGACAAGGCCCGCGGAGTCGGTTTCGACTGGGAGGAGAAGAGCCAGGTCTGGGACAAGGTCAAGGAGGAGCAGATGGAACTTCAGGCCGAGATGGACGCAATGGATTCCGCCACTACTGAGGAGGAGAGAAAAGCCGCCACAGACAGGGCCGAGGAGGAACTCGGGGACTTTATGTTCGCCACCATCAACGCCGCGAGGCTTTACGGCCTCAATCCCGACACGGCCCTTAACCGTGCCTGCGACAAGTTCCGCCGCCGCTTCACCTACCTGGAAGAGAACACGATCCGCAAGGGCAAGGATCTTCATCAGATGACTCTCGCCGAGATGGACGAGATCTGGGACGAAGGGAAGGCTAAAGGACTGTAGATCTAAGCTTGCTTGAAGATATTCAGGCGGTCAAGAGGTCTTGGCGACTTGTTTTGAGCAAATAATGTTACTCTCCAAATTAAACTTTGGATGCTCATATTTGTCCAAAACAAGACTATTTCTTAAATTTGTGGATGTCTTCCTGAGAAGGAAGTGTTGTAGAATGGATACTTATGCCTGATTATAAAGTAGTTGAGGTTGTGAGCAGAAGGGATCTGATGAAATTCATCAAGTTCCCTGACAAGTTGTACAAAGACTGTCCTCAGTATGTTCCCGCTCTTCACAGCGACCAGATCAAATCTTTGACCAAAGTCTCCACCCTTTCTTATTGCAAGAGAAAAATGTGGATGGTCATGGATGGCAAGACTGTTGTCGGACGTATTTGCGGAATGATTAACCCTCGTTATAACGCGCTCTATGACAAGAAGAGAGCCCGCTTCGGATGGTTTGACACGATCGATGACTTCGAGGTGGCCAAACTTCTTCTCGGCACCGCCGAGGCGTGGGCCAAGGAGAACGGAATGAACGAGATCCATGGACCTCTGTACTACAACACCCTTGGGAAACAGGGCATGCTGGTCGAGGGCTACGAGAACATCCCGCCGTTCAACTGTCTGTACAACTATCCGTACTACAATGACTTCGTCACAGCCCTTGGCTATGTGAAGGAATGCGACTGGGTGCAGTACAAGATCGCCGCGGACCAGCCTCTTCAGGAGAAGATCACGAGGATCGCGGGACTTCTGAAGCAGAGGTACAACCTGCACGAGGGGAGTCTGAACAAACTCAAGAAGGACAAGAAGATGGTCAGATACTTCTTCGATGTCTATAACGAGAGTTTCGCGAAGTCCGTCTATAACTTCATCCCTTTCACCAAGGAGGAGATTGACGAGGAGGCGAGCGAGGTCTTGAAGTTTGTCTCGGACAAGACTAGCAGCATAATATTCGATGACAATGAGGAACTTGTGGGATTCGGAATCACTTTCCCGACGATCTCGCCGGCTCTTCAGAAGGCGAAAGGCCATCTGTTTCCGTTCGGCTGGTTCCATCTGCTGAAGGCGATGTACAAGTACGACACTGTCGATCTGATGATCAACGGGGCCGTGCCGAAGTGGCAGAACACGGGGGTCTCTTCGATCTACCATTGCACAATGTCGGAGAAATACCGCAAGGCTGGCACGAAATGGGCGATCTCTAACCCGCAGATCGAGTCCAACGGCGCGGTCAACGTCTGGGGCAAGTACGAGCACGAGCTGTTTATGCGCCGCCGCTGCTACCTCAAGTCGATTTAGGAATATACCCGTTCGGTTGCCGAGCTTGTCGAAGCACCGATGGAGAATGATAATAAGGTCACTTCGACATGCTAAGTGACCACGGTCAGGAAACCGGAATTGAAGAAAATTAACCATTGAATATGGCAGAGAATACATTAGTGGACAAGATCCTGGCTCTCCAGGACAAATACGAGTCGCTTCAGAAGCAGCTTGCTGATCCTGAGGTGATCGCTGATATGAAGAAATACGTCCAGCTCAACAAGGACTATAAGGAGCTGGAGCCTATCATCAAGGCCGGTCTTGAGTACAAGAAGATGGTCGATGAGCTGGCAGAGGCCAAGGATATAATGATCAACGAGAAGGACGAGGACCTTCGCGACATGGCCAAGGCTGAGATCGCCGAGATCGAGCCGAAGATCCCGGAGATGGAGGAGAAGATCAAGATTCTCCTCATCCCTGCCGATCCGGATGACAGCAAGAACGCCATCATCGAGATCCGTGGCGGCACTGGTGGTGACGAGGCCGCCATCTTCGCCGGTGACCTTTTCAGAATGTACTCGAAGTACGCCGAGAAACGCGGCTGGAAGCTGGAGGTCAACGATGAGACTCCAGGCACGGCCGGAGGCTACAAGCAGATAGTCTTCAAGCTTTCTTCCAACGACGAGGGTGTCTATGGAATCATGAAATATGAGTCCGGAGTACACCGCGTTCAAAGAGTCCCTCAGACCGAGACTCAGGGCCGAATCCAGACCTCGGCGGCTTCCGTGGCCGTTTTCCCTGAGGCCGGAGAGTTCGATGTTGATCTCCGTTGGGATGACATTCGCCTTGACTTGTTCTGTTCCTCTGGTCCTGGTGGCCAGGGAGTCAACACGACATATTCAGCCGTGCGTCTGACCCACCTTCCGACAGGTCTGGTCGTGCAGTGCCAGGAGGAGCGCTCCCAGCTCAAGAACAAGGACCGCGCCTTCGAGGAGCTCCGTACCCGTCTCTATAACCTTGAGCATCAGAAATATCTTGATGAGATCGGCGCGAAGCGCAAGACGATGGTCTCCACCGGTGACCGTTCCGCCAAAATCCGTACATACAACTACCCTCAGGGCCGTGTGACCGACCACCGTATCAACTGGTCGATGTACAACCTCCCTGTCTTTATGGACGGTGACATCCAGGAATGCATCAACCAGCTCCAGATCGCGGAGAACGCCGAGCGTCTGAAAGAGGCCGGCGAATAGTGCCGTGGCACTTAAGTGCTTTATAATCAAGATAACAAGGATTGGGAAAAAGCAAAGGAGATTTTGAAAAATGAACGAAAGAACTACTAATCCTGAATTTAATAAACTCCTTGAAACTTATGAAAAGTTTGCAGAAGCACTGAGAGAAGAAAATCCAAATGTAACTATTCCAAAAGAAGAGCATCAAAAACTAGTTGCAGAAAGACTTGCTTTTGGATTTGATAGTATTTATTTTAGATATGCTGCAGTTGTTGATGAACTGGCGCGCTATAAAGCTAAAGATCCCACAAATAGGGGAAAAGATTTCTCAAATTGGGCTAATTGTCAAAAGATGCATTTTTATAATATTCTTGAGCAGTTAACTGAAGCACATGAACTTGAAGATAAATTTTTAAAAGACAAGGATGGTAAGTATGGAGCTTAAAAACACTATTGCGGCAATGGTTGATAGTAACTATAAAGCTAGGTTTGCCGCAGAATATTGGTAGACTAAAATCAGATATGATAAACTGCATGATATAATTACTTCTTATGATGCAGGAACTCTTAATTTTGAATTGACTTGCAATATTAGCAATCTAAGAGCACAAGCTCGTTGTATGGGTCAATATCTTTATGAACTTGAAGTTAGAGCAAAAATTGAAGATATTGATTTAAAACTTTGGGAACAAGAGATGAAAAAATATGAAGTAAGTATTGTCCATAATGAAACTCTTTATTTGCCTGATGAATATACTAAAAAAAAATTAGATTTTGAATTTATTAATTATGATAGGAGAAATAATTATAATTAAATGAAAAAGAATAAAGTCATTGCTCTTATTTTTACTATGGTTTTTATTTTGATATCCTTTACTTCTTGCGCTCAATTGGATGCCCATTCCTTGGGAATGAACGTATCCAGTATTCCGGTCTGTGTCATCTTGGAT
>OHBM01003281.1_pt1 | contig 10082 bp, 6 predicted proteins | sample 1577251 | NCBI WGS metagenome assembly OHBM01 (sample SAMEA3541557, study PRJEB24748) | human gut metagenome | biome: human gut; feature: human-associated habitat; material: faeces | place: China | collected 2012
GAGCCGATGCAGCAGGGCGACTTTGAAGCCATGTATATCGCGCTCGAGGGCCGTCCGATGACCGTTCGTTTCCTCGATCCCCCGCTGCACGAGTTCGTTCCCACCGAGGAAGCTGACATCGAGCAGCTCGCCAAGGACATGGGCAAGAGCGTTCAGGACATCAAGAACATCATCGCCTCCCTGCACGAGTTCAACCCCATGATGGGCCACCGCGGCTGCCGTCTGGCCGTTACGTTCCCCGAGATCGCTGCCATGCAGACCCGTGCGGTCATCAAGGCTGCGCTGAACGTCAACGCCGCGCATCCCGACTGGAACATCATCCCCGAGATCATGATCCCGCTCGTCGGCGAGGTCAAGGAGCTCAAGTACGTCAAGGACGTCGTCGTCGAGGTCGCTGACAAGCTGATCGCCGAGGCCGGCAGCTCCATGAAGTACAAGGTCGGCACCATGATCGAGATCCCGCGCGCCGCTCTGACCGCGGACGAGATCGCCAAGGAAGCGGACTTCTTCTCCTTCGGCACGAACGACCTGACCCAGATGACCTTCGGCTTCAGCCGTGACGATGCCGGCAAGTTCCTCGGCGCGTACTACGACAAGAAGATCTACGAGAGCGATCCGTTCGCCCGTCTCGATCAGACCGGCGTCGGCAAGCTCGTCTCCATGGCCGCCAAGATGGGCCGCGAGACCAACCCGCACATCCACCTCGGCATCTGCGGCGAGCACGGCGGCGATCCCACGTCCGTCGAGTTCTGCCACAAGGTCGGCCTGGACTATGTCTCCTGCAGCCCGTTCCGTGTCCCCATCGCCCGCCTCGCCGCCGCTCAGGCTGCGATCAAGGAAATGTGAGCGATCTTTTGAGCGTTCACAAAGCGGCTTGAAACTTGCAAACCTTTGATGTAACTGCGTTTGCAGACATCATTGGCTGAAAACAGACAAAAATCCGGTATTGTTCCGTTTGGAGCGATACCGGATTTTTTGCATCTTTTGCGGGGCAGGTTGAGAAAAACCACGTCATGGACAGATTCCGTGTGCCGCCAGTACTTGGAATGGCACTCTGAATGGCACGCGGAAGCGGCACTCGGAAGGGTTGGCGCTATCAACGAAAGCGATGCATTGCCTTTGGTGTGGTCGTGCGGTACAGTCCGTGCAGAGGTGATGCAGCATGAGGTTTTATTACAGGCGCGGAGGAAAGGGCGCAGCGCCGGAGGGTTTTGACAGAGTCTACACGGAGGTCGATGGGGACGGCAACGTCCTGCGGGAGCTGCTTGCGTATGTGAGAGCGGGCGACAGTGTAACCGTGGAGATGGGTGGTGAGTTGGGCGGCACAGCCGGTGCGTTCGTGGAGATGGCACTTGCCCTCTATCAACGGCAGGCGACATTGCTCTGCAAGTCTCCTAAGATTGACACGGAGGCAGGTCATTGGCAGGCGGTGCTTTCCGACCTTGCGCTGTTGACAAGCAGGGACACCGGAGATGCGGCGCGGCTGTCTCGGTTTATGGAGGAGCTGCACCGGTGCTTCGACCTTGTGGAGAGACGACAGATGACCGTAGCGGAGGTCTGCCGGAAAATGAGCATTGGGAAGACAACCTACTACCGTTATTGGCGTAAGGTCAAGAGCGCCCCGCACAGGGAGCGTCACACAGAGCTTTTTGAAGAATTGCAGGCAAAGATAGAAGCAAATGAGCTGAGTATTTCCGCGGCTTGCAGACAGATGAATATCGGTGCGGGAACGTATTACAGGATGCGGGATCAGTATAAAAAAGAACACGGCGTTCCAAATGTTCCAAATTCAGAATGATGTGGTTTTGCAGTCAACAGGAGATAGTGATTCGGCAAATTGGGGAGGTATGGAACGACATATAGGTGAGAAGCCCACCTACGGTCGGAAATGGAGGGCAGGAGATCAGTGCGCGGCTGCTTCAATGAGAGTAAACATACATTAGTGCGGTCGGCGCAGACAGTCATTGCGGAAGCACGGGCATACACAACAACGGAGGTGCAGTATGAAAAAAACGAATGGGCATGACAAGGGGCATTTCTATATCCGGTTCCCGCGTACGAGAGGACTTCCGCCGCACAAGCGACGGCACACGCCAAATGCCGGAAATGCCAGAAAGGACTTTACTTATGCGGCGCAGCCCTGTATAATCGTTTAAGATGGAAAATCGTCGAAAGACTATGCTGCAGGGCCATATGTCTGAGCGGGAGAGCCCCTATGATCGACCGACCGCACTCTTTTAAGGAAACACCGCGCAGTGAAAGCTGCGGTATTGCCTTAGCAGGACTGCGGTCAGTTTTTTTCTCTGCGAAAGGAGGGAGCATCGGTGAACCGCGTGTTCCGCGAGGAAAAGAAATATCTGATCTCGCTGCCGGAGGCGCTGCAAGCCTGCCATCGGCTCGCGCAGGTCATGCACGAGGACCCGCACAACGGCATAAGCGGCTACCCTGTCCGCTCGCTTTACTTCGATACGCTCGACGACAGGGACTTCCACGAAAAGGCTGCGGGCGTAGAGCTGCGGCGCAAGCTGCGCCTGCGCTGCTATGATCCGGCGGCAGACTTCGCCATGCTGGAGATGAAGCAGAAGCAGGGCGCAAGTCAGCTCAAGCGCTCTCTGCGCGTGACACGGGAGGATGCCCAAGCGCTCACGCGCGGCGACTACGCGCCGCTGCTGCGGTATCCGGAGTCTTTTGCCGCGGAGTGCTACGCGCTGATGCACAGCCGGTGCTATCGCCCCAAAACGATCGTAGAATACAACCGCAAGGCATTTATCGCCAAGGAGAACAAAATACGCATTACCTTTGACAGCCGCATTGTTTCCGTCGAGAGCTGCTTCGACCTCTTTTCGCCGCGGCTGAACATGAACCCCGTGCTCGATCCGTACTGCGTGGTGCTTGAGGTCAAGTACAACGGCTTTCTGCTCGATTATCTTCGCGAGCTGATCAACAGCGTGGATCGCAGTGAGCTTTCTGTCAGCAAATATGTGCTTGCCCGCCAAAACGGATGTCAGACGAGGCTATAGGAGGAAAACACCATGAGACAACAGATCCTGAACCTTTTTACCACACCCCGCGATATGTCGTGGGAGGATATTCTGCTCAATATCGTCCTTGCCGCCGTGCTGGGCTTTTTTATCTTCCTGTCCTACGCCATCTCCCACCGCGGGACGATCTACAGCCGCAAGTTCAACGCCTCACTCGTCATTCTCGCGGTGCTGACGGGGACGGTCATGACCGTCATCGGCAACAACATCGCGCTGTCTCTCGGTATGGTGGGCGCGCTGTCCATCGTCCGCTTCCGCACCGCCATCAAGGACTCGCGCGATACGGTTTATATTTTTTGGTCCATCATTGTCGGCATCTGCTGCGGCGTGGGCGATTATGCCGTGGCCTGCATCGGCAGCGCCGTGACCTTCGCGGTGATCCTGCTGCTCGGCTGCATCAAGAGCGATAACCGGATGCTGCTCATCATCCGCGCCCACCGCAGCAAGCAGGAGCCGATCAAGGCGCAGGTCTACAAGCTCTTTCGCGCCAAAGCGACGCTGCGTGTGGAAAACACGACGGAGGATACGGTCGAACTGATCTACGAGATCACGCAAAAGCTCCTGCGCCGCGCGGAGCTGACAACGCCGGACATTCCCGGCAGCATCTATTCGCTGGGAAGCATCGACTATGTCAATCTTGTCATGCAGAACGACGAGGTGTCGAACTGAGAAACCGGAAAGAGGGGAGCGGAGACGAACATGAAATACAAGCGAATGGCTCTTGCGGCCTGTGCGCTGCTGCTTCTCCTATCCGCAACAAACCTGTCAGCCGTGCTGACCGATGAGCACCCACGCTATCATCAGCATCTTGAGCGCCCCGCCTATACGCCCTGTGCCGACCACGGAGAAGATCTGCTCTGCTCTCATCTGCCGCTCGTTCTCATCGACACCGGCGGCGCGGAGATCCCCGGCGTTCCCATCCGGAGCGGCGGCAGCGGCCGTGAGGACGATGCTTTCACCACGACCGCAGACGGCAGTACGCTGCTGCGCGCGTCCGTCTCGGTGGTGGATCATGCCGAGGGCAACAATCACCCCGACGACACGCCGACGCTTCAGAGCGTCATTGACATTCGAGTGCGAGGCAACTCCTCGCGCTATTTTGATAAGCACAGCTATCTTGTCAAGACGCTGACGGACGACGGTGCGGCCTCGCGCGATGTCGCCATGCTGGGGATGGATGCCTTCGACGAGTGGACACTGCATGGGCCGTACCTCGATAAGACGCTCATCCGCAATTATATGTGGTACAATCTTGCGGGCGAGATCATGGACTACGCGCCGAATGTGCGCTTCTGCGAGGTACTGCTCAACGGAGTGTATCAGGGGCTTTATGTTATGACGGAGACTGTCAGCTCCGGCGCGGATGCCCGCTTGAAGCTCACGGAGCCGTCGAAGGACACCGTGCAGACGAGCTATGCTCTGCGCCTTGACCGCGGCAGCGGCAACGAGGTCAAAAACATCGAGACCTTCTCCCAATACGCCCTGCGCAATCTGCAGGATATAGACATCGTCTATCCGGGGACAAAATGGCTTACGCCGGAGCGCGCGGCGTGGATCGCACAGGATTTCTCCGACTTTGAAAAGTCACTCTACTCCTATGACTATGATACCGAGCCCTATGCATGGTGGGAGCAGGCGGACATGAGCTCTTTCGTGGACTACTTTATCCTCAACGAGTTTACCTGCAACTATGATGCGGGCTGGCTTTCCACCTATATCTACAGGGATGTGCGCGGCAAATACAAAATGTGCATCTGGGACTTCAACTCCGCCTGTGACAACTACAGTCATCCGGTCGCAGAGCCGCAGCATTTTGAGCTGCAATACAATGTCTGGTACTATATGCTCAGCAAAGACGAGAAGTTCATAAACGCCGTCATCGACCGCTACCGCGAGCTGCGTCAGGGCATCCTCAGCGACGAGTATCTCTGCGCCTACATAGACGACGTTACCGCATGGCTCGGCGATGCCGTCGAGCGCAACTTCTCCGTCTGGGGCTACACGCTCGAAAAGGATATGCTCTCCCCCGCGTGGCGCAACCCGCACTCACACGCGGCTGCCGTCGCGCAGATGAAGCGCTTTTGCATCGAGCGCGGCGCGTGGATGGACGAGAATATCGACATTCTTCGCCAGTACAGCCACGAATCCAAAAACAAGAAATTCAACCACTGAGCCACCACACCATCGAGAAAGGAGGGCGGCGGCTTGAAAAGATTTCTCATCGTGCTCACCGCCCTGATCTTAGGCTATCTCGCCTACGACACCGCGCGCTACTACCTCGGCTGGTACATCGACCTTCAGCCGGACGCGCCGGTCAGCGCTTTCATGTCCACCGACGCGCAGCACCTTTATATGGACCGCGGCGCGGGACCGGAGGAGTTCACCGTCAAGGGCGTGAACCTCGGCGTGGGCGTCCCGGGCGAGTGGGCGACGGACTACGCCGTCAGCAAGGAGACCTATCTGCGCTGGTTTGCCCAGATGCAGGAGATGGGCGCGAACACCGTGCGCGTCTACATTACGCTCCACGACGACTTCTACAACGCTTTCTACGAGTACAACACCGCGCGCGAGGAGGCGAACGAGGAACCGCTCTGGCTCATCCACGGCGTATGGGTGAACGACTATATCCAAAACTCCCACCGCGACGCCTATGACAAGGACTTTCTTGAGACCTTCGTCAGGGACGGGCGCACACTGGTCGACGTTCTGCACGGCAACAAGAAGATCTCGCTCGGACGCGGAACGGGCTCCGGCTTCTACACCAAGGACGTTTCCCGCTGGGTCATCGGCTATATTCTCGGTGTGGAGTGGGAGGATGTGACCGTCACCTACACCAACCACAAATACCCCGATCTGCCGCCCTATCAGGGAACGTACCTCTCCGCGACGGAGGACGCCTCCGCCTTTGAATCCATGCTCGCGCAGGTGGGCGACCGGATCATTGAATACGAGAGCCGCCGCTATAAGAGCCAGCGGCTCGTCGCCTTCTCCAACTGGCCGACCACCGACCCCTTCCTCTACCCGGAGGATATCACGACTTTCTTTATGAAGTGCGCGCAGGTGGATGTGGAGCATATCCGTGCGGAGGACGCCTTTCTTGCAGGGCAATTCGTTTCCTATCATGTCTATCCCTACTATCCCGACTATCTCAACTATATCCTCAACCCCGCGGCGATGGACCGCACGCCCATCTGGGACGGCAAGGCCGTCATCTCTCGTGCGGAGACCGGTCCCGGCACGCCCATCGGTTCCGTGCTGCGCCGATCAGACTTCTACGATGAGACCGGCGCGGCGAACACCTACCTTGCCTATCTGCGCGCCCTGCGGCGGCATCACACGATGCCCGTCGTCATCTCCGAGTTCGGCGTTTCCACCGGGCGCGGCATGGCGCAGATCGACCGGAACACCGGACGCAATCAGGGCCATATGTCCGAGCAGGAGCAGGGGCAGGCGCTCGTGGACTGCTGGCGCGACATCACCGCGGCAAACTGCGCGGGCGGCTGCGTCTTTGCCTGGCAGGACGAGTGGTTCAAGCGCACCTGGAACACCATGCACGCGGTGAATCTGCAGCGCACGCCCTACTGGAGTGACTACCAGACCAACGAGCAGTATTTCGGTCTGCTTTCCTTCGACCCCGGCGAGGAGGAAAGCGTCTGCTATGTGGACGGCGACCTCTCGGAGTGGACGGAGGAGGATAAACTCTTCGATACCGGCACGCGCGCCCTTTCGATGAAATACGACGAGAAGTTCATCTATCTGCTCGCCTATGAAAAGGGCTTTGCGAACGGACAGAAAACGCTCTACATCCCCATCGACACCACGCCCAAGACGGGCAGCACCTACTGCGAAAACTTCGGCCTGCACTTTGAGGACCCGGTGGACTTCGTCCTCGCCATCGACGGCAGGGACAACAGCCGCCTCCTGGTGCAGGAGCGCTACGAGGTGCTGCGCGCCATGTTCTACCACGAAACGCATGACGCGGACGCCTACCTTGACCCGCCCGACGCGGACACGCCGCTTTTCAAGCCCATCAGCCTGATGCTCCAGACGGCGACGCCGCTGCTCACGGGCAACTGGCAGGCAAGCTCTGAGACCTACGAGACGGGCGATCTTGCCTACGGCAACGCGAACCCTGCCGCGCCGGACTACGATTCCCTCGCGGACTTCATCTTCGCGGGCGACTATGTGGAGCTGAAGCTCCCCTGGCAGCTTCTGAACTTTTCAGACCCCTCGCGCATGACCATCCACGACGATTACTATGAAAACTACGGTGTGGACGACATCACCATCGACACGATGTACCTTGGTCTTACCGACGGCGCGGCGCAGGAGCGCACGCCGCTCTATCCCGCCGCGCTCAAGGGCTGGGGCAATACGGTCAGCTATCACGAGCGGCTCAAGCCCTCGTACTACATTCTGCAAAAGCTCTGGCAGTAAAACACACAAGAAAGGAAGAACGCCGGTGTTTGTTCAAATCCTGATCTACGTCTATCTCGGCATCTGCGCCGGCATGATCCTCTTTAACATTGTAACGGCGCTCCTTTCGCAGCGCAGGGAGCATCGGTCCTCCCGCGCCGGCATCCGCCTTGAGCTGACGGTGGAGCGCGAGCTCGACCACCTCGCCCTCACCGGCGAGGTCAACGAGGAGCACCTTCGCTACATGGAGCGCAGACTGCGCCGCGTGAACGGCCTGGCGGCCTTTGACGCCGCGCTGGAGCACCTGTGCGTGAGGCGGCCAGAGCTGACCCGCTCCTATCTGACGGCGCTTAACGGTGTAATGATCGCGCTGGCAGAGGATTACTGCCGCCGCGAGGAGATCGAGGCGGCGTATTTTCCGTATATCATCCGGAAATACCGGCTTCTCGACGGGCAGGAGAACGAGGCGCTGAAAACGATGCTGCTCGACCTGTTGCATGAATCGAGCATCTACTGCCGCGAGAATGCCATGCAGGCGCTCTACACGGCGGGCGATCCCGCCGTCCTTGTGCGTGCGCTGCGGATCATCGACGCAAGCAGCCTCTATTATCACAGCAAGCTCCTCTCCGACGGCTTGCTGAACTACACGGGCGACACATGGGAGCTTGCCGACGCGCTTTGGGAGGCGTTTGATGCGTTTCAGCCGTGGATGCAGGTGACGCTGCTCAACTATTTCCGCTTTTCCTCCGGCGCATACTGCGAGAAAATACACGCGCTCCTCAACGACGGCGCGCGGGACGACGAGGTGCGCTTTTCCTGCCTGCGCTACCTCGGACACTACCCCTATCCCCCCGCCTGCGCCGATCTGCTGCGCTATGCGACGCCCTCGGAAAACGCGCGCTGGGAGTATGCAGCCATCGCCTCGTCGGTGCTGGCGAGCTATCCCGGGGCGGAGACTGCGGCGGTGCTGGAGAGGAACCTCTATCATCCCAACTGGTATATCCGCTTCAACGCGTCAAAAAGTCTGGAGCAGCTCGGCTTCGGCTACCGCGATCTGATCGACGTGATCGAGGGGCACGACCGCTACGCCTCCGAGATCCTGCGCTATCGCTTTGATGTGCGGGAGCTGGAGGAGCGAAAGGAGGACGCAGTATGTACGACGGTATAAAGCTGTTTCTTGAGTGGGTGGGCTATTTCTTTATCGCTTATCTGATCGGCTACTCGACCTTTCTGTTTCTGTCGGTCGTCGTCGGCTCACTTGAGCTGTACAAGCACCGCCGGCAGGAAATGTTCAAAAGCATTCTGCCCTCGGATTACTACCTGCCCATCAGTATCATCGTTCCCGCCTACAATGAGGAGGTCACCGTGGTAGACACCGTGCGCTCGCTGCTGACGCTGGAATACCGCGCCTATGAGATCATTGTGGTGGACGACGGATCGAAGGACCGCACCTCGGAGGTGTTGGCCGAGACATTTGATATGCACCTTGTTCACCGGCCCATTCGCCGGCAGATCAACTGTCAGCGCGAGGAATACGTCTATGAGACACGCGCACAGAAGGTACCGGTGACGCTCATCCGAAAAAAGAACGGCGGCAAGGCAGACGCGCTGAACATGGGCATCAACGCCGCAAATTTCCCGTACTTTATCTGCATGGACGCGGACTCCGTTCTGCAGTACGACTCTCTGCGCCGCATCGCCCAGCCGATATTGGAAAACGGCAATGTGGTGGCGGTTGGCGGCATCGTCCGCATCTCCAACGATGTCGAGCTGGAAAACGGGCGCGTCAAACGCTACCGCCTGCCGCGCAGCATCCTCGCTTTCATGCAGGTGCTGGAATATGACCGTTCGTTTCTTGCCTCCCGCATTCTCTTTGACCGCTTCAACGGCTCACTCATCATTTCCGGCGCCTTCGGACTGTTCAAAAAGGACACGGTCATCGCCGTGGGCGGCTACGACAACAAGACCATGGGCGAGGATATGGAGCTGGTGGTCAAGCTGCACGAATACTGCACAATCAACGGCATCGACTATGCCATCCGCTACGCCACCGACGCCATCTGCTGGACGCAGGCGCCGGAAAGCCTGCGGGATCTCTCCAAACAGAGAAGGCGGTGGCACATCGGCCTGTTTCAGACCATGATGCGCCACCGCCGGATGCTGGCCAACCCGAAGTATGGCCTTGTGGGGCTGGTTTCGTATGTGTATTTCCTGATCTACGAGCTGCTCTCGCCGTACATTGAAATTTTCGGCCTTGTGACGATCCTCATCGCCTTTGCGGTCGATTTGATCAATGTGCCGTTTATGATCCTGTTTTTCGCAATTTATGTCGTGTATTCGGCCCTGCTTTCCCTGACGGCGTTCTTTGCCCGCATCCATACCATCGACCTCAAGCTTCACGCCTCGGACGTGGTCAAGGCCGTCGGCCTGTGCATACTCGAGGTGTCGTGCCTGCGGTTTGTCATGGCCTGGGTGCGCGCGACGGCGCTGCTGGGCTACAAAAAGAAAAAGCACGCGTGGGGAACCATTGAGCGCAAAAAAATCAATTTCAAATAAAGGGGAATGACCTATGACAATCAAAGAGCTGAAAACCGGTCTGTTCGGCTATCAGAAGGTGGGCGTATG
>OHBM01003282.1_pt1 | contig 10080 bp, 8 predicted proteins | sample 1577251 | NCBI WGS metagenome assembly OHBM01 (sample SAMEA3541557, study PRJEB24748) | human gut metagenome | biome: human gut; feature: human-associated habitat; material: faeces | place: China | collected 2012
AGATTGACAAAAAGCACCCCTCACATGGCTGTGAAGGGTGCTTTGGGGAAGTTTTCTTATGCAGAACACGGTTCGGTAATTGCCTCCCGCACCTGTTCTAACGAAAGTTCGGTGGTCTGGGCGATCTTATCCAGATCATGCTCTCCGTTCTTCCAGAGATTGAGCGCAATGCGCTTTCCCTTTGCCACCTCGGCATCTTCTCGTTCCCGATCAACGATCACCTGCATTGTCTTGCACATAGCTGCCACTCCTTCCGTTTCTTCTTTAAAGTATTTTACTCTTGCCTTTATTTTGGGGTTCCGGATATCCCGATAGTCATCACAGCGGAAATCCTGCATCAGCGCGCCGACCTCATCCGTTCCTCGATATGCGCCGTTCACATATACAATATGTGCATGGTCGTGGAACAGCTTCCCGGTTTCCCGAATCGTCCGTTCAATATTGTAAACCGGCAGACCATCTCCCAAAACATCATTTGCCGTAATAAATATGATATATGTCTCAGGCAGGTCAGAATATTTTTCACCAGAAGTCGTCAGGCGGGAATCAAACATCGCACTGTTCAGCCGCGCCCGTTCCGGAGCGGCTCCCTTATCTTCCTGCTGTACTTCGATATCATACTGCCTTCCTGCATCATCCGTTGCATAAATGTCCAGCCGTACAGAACGGCCAAACAGATTGCCGATCGTAAGCTGTGTTGCAGACCTTGCGACGGTCAGGTCCTTTCGTTTCAGGATGATGCGAAGCAGCTCCTGTGTGCTCTCTTTATCTCCTGAAAACACCTGTGTCATAAAGGTGTCATCCATCAGGGTGAATTTACGGATAGCATTCATGCGTTCTTCATTCTTCTCATCCAACTGTACGAACCGCATTTCCGCCATCCTTTCGTTTCAGAAAAAGAGTACTTTTCTACGTTTATATTTTATCATCATTTTATCTGTACTGCAAGTATCAAAAAAGCACCCCTCACATGGCTGTGAAGGGTGCTTTGGGGAAGGTTTCTTACTCCGGCTGAGCAGTGTTCTGGGCGATATACTCGGCGGCATCATCGGGGATGTCGTCAAGGTTCTCGTCGCCGATATCCACATTCAGCGGCGGCTTCTTGAAGAGGATGTCATACATCAGGGGCACAACGTACAGGGTCATCAGGGTGGCGTAGGTCAGGCCGAAGATGATGACGATGGCCATGCCGCTCATCAGCTGGCTGGCCATATCGCCGCTGAACACCAGCTGGAGCATGGCCAGAACGGTGGTCAGGGTGGTCATCAGGATGGGGCGCATTCGTGTTTTGCCGGTGGCGATCAGGGCTGCACGGCGCTCCATGCCGCCGATGCGCAGCTGGTTGGCGTAATCCACGAACACGATGCCGTTGTTGACGACCGTGCCCATCAGGACGATGAATCCCATCAGGGAGATCATGGTCAGCTGCTGGCCGGTGAGCAGCAGGCCCAGCAGGCCGCCGGTAAAGGCCAGCGGAATGGTGAACAGAACGATGAAGGGGGAGAGCAGGCTCTGGAACTGGGCCACCATAACAAGGTAGACGAAGGGCAGAGCCAGGAACATCCACTGGCCCATCTGATCCACCACCATGCCGTTGATCTCAGAGCCGCCGCCCATATAGAAGCTGCAGCCCTCGGGCATCTCATCGGATGCGGCAAACTCGTTCAGCTTCTTTTCCAGCGCGCGGGTCTCGGTGGTGGTATTGGTGCCCTCCACCGCGTCCGCCGTCACACTGATATAGCGGGTCTGGTTCTTGCTGGTGATGGAGTCCGGGGTGGAGCCGGTGACCCAGGTGGCCATATCGCCCAGCGTGCAGGTGCCGGTCTCGGTGGTGCCGTCGGCGGCCATGACGGAGGTCGTAAAGGTCATGTCCATCATGTTTTCCTTGGTCATGGGGTCCAGATTGTTGCTGATCTGGACGTTCATGGTGGAGCCATCGATGGCAACGGGGGTCTGGGCTGTGGTGGTGGTGGTCAGCTTGGCGGCGATCTGCTGGTAGACCTGCGCCACGGTCAGGCCGTAGGAACGGACCTTATCCCGGTCGATCTGCAGGTTGATGGTTGCATCGCCGCTGCCCAGACCGTTGGTGGCATTGGTAAAGCCGTCCATCTCGTTGACCATATCCACCACCTTCTCGGAGAGGGCGGTCATGGTGTCGATGTCGTTGCCGGAGATCTGGACGGTCAGGCCCATATCCAGCTGACTGGTCAGCTCCTGCATTCCGCTGATCTCAACGGTGGCGGTGCAGTTCTCCACGCCGTTCACAGCTTCCTCCAGCGCCTCGCGGGCCTGTTCGATCTGCCGGGAGGAGAGGCTCTCGTCCAGCATCACGTTGATCTGGTAGGTGCCGTAGCTGTTGGCGGCGTTCAGCAGGTCGGTGATGGTCTGGGGCAGGCCCAGCTGGCCGACATCCATTCCGGCCACGCGGCTGTCGGTGGTAACACCTACTTCTTCCACGTTGTCCACAGCCAGCAGGGCATCAATGACATTCTCAGCCACGGCATAGGATTCTTCCTTGGTCATATCCTTCTCGGTGGAGAGGGTGACGATGGCCTCGTTGCTGGTGATGGTGGGCAGCATCTCAACGCCCATGGACATCACGCGCCAGCCGCAGAACACCAGCAGCACCACTGCCGCGCCCAGCGGTGCCCAGCGGTGCTGGAAGCACCATTCCAGGCTCTTGACATACTTTTCCTGCACCTTGTCGAACCACTTGAGCTCTTTGGGCTTGGAGTTTTTCAGCAGGGTAGAGGAGGCCGCCGGGGCAACCGTCAGGGCCACGATGAGGGAAGCAGCCAGACAGTAGCCGATACACATGGACATGGGCTGCAGCAGGCTCTTGATGACACCGGAGGTGAAGATGACGGGCAGGAACACGCAGACCGAGGTGAGGGTGGAAGCCATGATGGCCATGCCCACCTGCTTGGTGCCCTGGACCGCCGCGCGGGCAGCGGGCACGCCGCGGCTGCGCAGACGGTAGATGTTCTCGATGACGACGATGGAGTTATCCACCAGCATACCAATGCCGAGGGACAGGCCCGCCAGCGTCATAATATTCATATCCAGGCCGGTGAAGTACATGAGCACCACGGCAAACAGCACCGACAGCGGGATACTGATGCCAACCACCAGCGTGGGCTTGATATCCTTGAGGAAGATGGCCAGCACGATGATGGCAAGGGCCGCACCGATGAGCATACTGCTCAGGATGCTGCTGACGATGATGCTGATGTAGTTGCCCTGGTTGGACAGCACGACCACATGCAGGCCATCGTATTTCTGTTCCAGCTCCTTGAAGGCGGCCTTGCAGTTGCCGGAAACTTCACCGGCGCTGGAAGAATTGCTCTTGAAGATCTTCAGCACCACGGAGCGCTCGCCGTTCAGGCGGGTAAAGCTGTCTTCCGCGTTGTCGATGATCTGCACATCGGCCACGTCAGACAGGCGGACATCGCCAAAGCCGTCCACATGGAGCAGCAGGGCACCGGAGATATCCTCGATGCTGTCGTACTCCTCGCCGACCTTCAGCAGCCAGGACTTGTTGCTGGAATCCTTGACATAACCGGCGGGCATGGAGAAGTTCTGGGCATAGATCAGCTGTGCCAGCGTGTTGATATCCAGCATCTTGGCCACGTCGGAGTTCTCCATGGCCTTCTGCTTGGCATCCTCATACTGCTGCTTGGCATCTGCCAGCTGCTGCTCGTAATTGTTCAGCATCTCGCGGGCCTCGGTGAACTTGATATAGGCCTGCAGCTGCTGCTGGGAATAGGTGCCCACGATCTGGGTGAACTGGTCCATCAGGCCGGGCACGTCGTCCATGGCCTTGATGGTGCTCTCCAGCGTGTTATAAATGTTGCTCAGGCTCTGCTGCACCTGCAGATCATCGACCAGCTCCCCGGCCGTTGTGCCGGCGGTGTCGCCCTGCGCGTTCAGGCGCTGCTGCAGATCCTGCAAAGCGGTGGTCAGCTTATCGGTGATATCGCGCAGCTCCGCCACGATCTCGATCAGAGAATCGATATCCTGCATTCCGGTCTCGTTGAACTTGTCCACGACCCGCTGCAGGCCGTCCCGCACATCGATCAGGGCCTGCTGGATCTCAGGCTCGTTGACCACGGCAATGAGCTGGTTGACGCTCTCCAGAAGGGCCTGTGCCTGCTTCTTGACCAGCATGAAGGAATCCTGCAGCTCGCCGGAGTACTGGCTGTTGATGGTATCGCTGACCAGCTTGTCGTAATTGGCCAGCTGGGTCTCGTACTCCTTTCTGCCTGCCTCGATCTGGGCCTCGGCATCATCCAGCTGGGCCTTTGCATCGGCCAGCTGCACGTCAATGACCTCCAGCAGCTTTTCGTTGATGGCATCGATCTTTTCCTGATCGAGCTGCACCTGCACCATCCGGGTAACCAGACCATTGGCGGAAATATTGGAAACGCCGCCCTGACGCTCGATATAGGGGACCATGGTGTCGTTGACGAAATCGGCCAGCTCATAGGAATCGCTGCCCTCACGGCTGACGGCCACGGTCATAAAAGCGTTCATGTTCAGGGTATATTCAATGATGGAGGGGGTCATACAGGTGCTTGGCAGGCTGGAGGTGGTCTGATCCACCTTGTTGGACACCTTGACCACGGCACTGTTCATGTCCGTATCATCCTCAAACTCCATCAGCAGCAGACTGTAGTTTTCTGCCGAGGTGGCGGTGACGTTTTTCACGCCCGAGATGGTGCCCAGCGCACTCTCCATCACGTCGGAGACCTCGTTCTCCACACGCTCCGGGCTGGCACCGGGATAGACCGTGACCACCATCAGGTACGGTGTGTTCACGTTTGGCAGCAGGTTGGTCTGCATATTCTGCACGGACACAAGGCCCAGCATAATGACCATGATGACTGCAACCAGAACGGTGAACGGTTTTTTGACGCTGAATTTTTCCATTTCTTCCTACCGTTTCTGTGTTTTCCCACGCATTGCGCGGCTGCTCTTTTTTCTCAGAGCGGCTCAAAGTCGATATCCCTATTATACACCCGGTTCCGGGGCTTGCAAGGCTTGCCCGGAGATTCTTTAGCAAATCTTGAAAATCTTTTGTGAAATCCGGGTGATACCTCAGTTTTTTGACGTTTTGGAGATCAAATTTCAGACGGAGTTCAAGTGGGATACGAATGAGCGGGGCGGAATGTTGCAGAGGATGAAAATTTTTACGGAGATCGCCCTCTCCGTCCTCCTTGGGGGAGCCGGCGAACGAAGTGAGCCTGAGAGGGCTGTTCAATTTTCAACGTTTATGCTATAATAATCTTTAGAATGGATCTTCAGGCCCTTCTGTGGGCCTTTTTACAAGATAGGGGAGTTTCCCCTGTGAGGAACAGTATGAAAAAAGTCATCTCCGTCCGTTTCAAGGAAAACGGCAAAAGCTATTATTTCGACCCTGCCGGGTCCGACATCAAAACCGGCGAATACGTGATCGTGGAGACCGCCCGCGGCATTGAGTGCGGTGAGGTGGTGCAGGGCGTGAAAGAGATCGCCGACAGCGCCGTTTCCAAGGCGCTCAAGCCCATCACCCGGATGGCCGACAGCGTGGATGTGCGCCGGATGCGCCAGAACCGCGAGGATGAGAAGCGCGCCTACCACACCTGCCAGGAGTGCATTGCCCGCCACGGCCTGGAAATGAAGCTGGTGGAGGCCGAGTACACCCTTGACCGCTCCAAGATCATGTTCTACTTCACCGCCGACGGCCGGGTGGACTTCCGCGAACTGGTCAAGGATCTGGCCGGCATCTTCCACACCCGCATCGAGCTGCGCCAGATCGGCGTGCGCGACGAGAGCAAGATGATCGGCGGCCTGGGCATCTGCGGCCAGCCCTTCTGCTGCAGCCGCTTCCTCAAGGATTTCCAGCCCGTTTCCATCAAGATGGCCAAGGAGCAGGGCCTTTCCCTGAACCCCACCAAGATCAGCGGTGCCTGCGGCCGGTTGATGTGCTGCCTTTCCTACGAGGAAAACGCCTACGAGTACCTGAACAGCATCATGCCCATGGTGGGCAGCACCGTGCGCACCCCGGATGGTCTGGGCACCGTGCTGGAAGTGAACCCCATCTCCGGCTACCTGCGGGTGCGCTGCGGCACCGAAGCCCTGACCCCGCGCTACTATAAGGTGGGCGTGTGTGAGTATATCAGCGGCGGCAAACGGGCACCCCGCCGCCCCGACCCGGACGACGATTATTCCGGTGTGCGCAACCCCGCCCCGGTGGTGGCATCCGCCGATGAAAAGGGCAATGTGGGCTGCGGCAAATGCCCCAAAAAAGAGAAATAATTCCCAGAAAAATAGTGGGATATCACGGTGGTTAGTATTATAAAACTAACCTTTCTTCGTGATTTTCGCCAAAAAACTCTCTTAATTTTCCCGCAAAGTTAGGCCTTGCTTTTGTGCAACCCCACAAAAATAAAACTTTGGGCTTTTATGGCACACGGTTAGTCTTGCCTTTTCTTTTCCACTTTGCTAGAATGCAGACAAGGATGAATTCCGGGGAAGCCTGCTGGCACCGTGCGAGGGCAGACTTCTTCTTAAAGCTAGTGCACGGGTGATAAAAGGAGAGTTTTATTATGGCACACAAGGTTTCTGACGCATGTGTTGGCTGCGGCGCTTGCGAGGGCGCTTGCCCCGTTGGTGCTGTCACCATTGAGAATGGTGTTGCAGTTGTGAATGCAGACGCTTGCATCGATTGCGGCGCTTGCGAGGGTGCTTGCCCCACCGGTGCTATCGCTGCTGAATAATTTCACGGCGAACACTGAAAAAACGCATCAAAAGCAGCAGACCTGTCAAAAGCGGGTCTGCTGCTTTTCTTTCATGCACAATTTTCCCCAATTTTTCCGCCCGATATTTTGGCAGTGGATTTTAGGTGCTGTATATGGAACATTCCACCGAGATTTTGTATAATAGAACAAGGGTCTATTGTTCAGCCGTGCACCGCTTTGGCTCAGACGCACTGCTGCTGGCCCGGTTTTCGGAGCCAAAGCGGGCCTGGCGCGCCGCCGACCTGTGCTCCGGCTGCGGCATCGTGAGCCTGGAATGGCACGACCGGGGCCACCGCGGCCCCTGCCTGGGGCTGGAGCTGCAGCCCGAAGCCAGCGCGCTGCTGGCCGCCGCCTGCACCGAACAGGACATTGAGCACATCACGCCCGTCTGCGCCGACCTGCGCTCCTTCCGGGAGGGCGAGGGCAGCTACGACCTGTGCGCCTGCAACCCGCCCTATTTCACGGCAGGAGAACAGGCCGCCGACAGGGCCCGGGCCACTGCCCGCCACGAGACGGACTGCGCGCTGGACGATGTCTGCAAATGCGCGTTCCGGCTGTTGAAGGATGGCGGGCGGCTCTCGCTCTGCCACCGGCCTGAGCGGCTGGCCGAGGTGCTGGCGGTCCTGCGGGCCAACCGGCTGGAACCAAAACGGCTGGCCTTTGTGAAGAACCGGCCGGATGCCGCCCCCTGGCTGTTTCTGGTGGAAGCCCAGAAGAACCGAAAAACCGGGCTGCAGGTCGAGCCGGATGTGCTCATCTCGGCAGGCGCGGCACTGTATGGACGCTGAGCCTCTCAGGCGCTGTGCGCCAAGTACGGGCTGCGCCTCCTGGTAGGGGAGGCGGCATCCCGTAGGGATGACGGAGAGGTTTTGTACAAATCAAATGGGAGGATACTATGGCAGGGACTCTTTATATCGTTGCCACACCCATCGGCAACCTGGATGACATGCCGCCCCGTGTGGCAGCCACCTTTGGCGCGGCAGATTTTATTGCCGCGGAGGATACCCGCGTGACCATGAAGCTGCTCAACTTTCTGGGGCTGAAAAAGCCGATGGTGAGCTACTACGAGCACGCCCTGCAGAAGGGCGAGGGGATCCTGCGCCGCATTGAGGAAGGCGAGAACTGCGCCCTGTGCAGCGATGCCGGAATGCCCTGTGTCTCTGACCCGGGCGAGGTGATCGTGCGGGACGCGCTGGCCCGGGGCATCAAGGTGGTGCCTGTTCCAGCAGCCTCTGCCTGTGTGACGGCGCTGGCCGTCTCCGGTCAGGACACCTCCCGCTGGGTGTTCGAGGGGTTTCTGCCTGTGAACAAAAAACAGAAGCGGGAGCGGCTGGCCGAGCTGCATGGGGAAAAGCGGACGGTCATCTTCTACGAAGCGCCCCACAAACTGCGCACCACGCTGGACGACCTGACCGCCGCCTTCGGCCCTGAGCGGAGCATCACCCTCTGCCGGGAGCTGACCAAGCTCCACGAGGAGATCTGGAAAACGACGCTGGGCGAGGCCCAGACCCATTATTCCGAGAACGACCCCCGCGGCGAGTATGTTCTGGTGATGGCCGGTGCGCCCGCCGCCGAAGTCGAAGAAGAGCTGACCCTGGAGCAGGCCGCCCAGCGGGCGCTGGAACTGACCCGGAATGGCTATGCAGCTTCTGCCGCCGCCAAGGCCGCCGCGCAGGGCACGCCGTATTCCAAGAGTGAAGTGTACAAGCAGCTGCTTGCTTTGCAGGCAGACTGACCTCTCTGTCCATGCTTCGCATTGCCCCCCCTCTCCTGACAGGGGAGCTGTCGCCGAAGGCGACTGAGAGGTTTAATACGTATAAATAAGGAGGACGTAGTCCCGTGACGAAACTTTTGATCCTGAGCGACAGCCACAACAGCGCCAGTGCAGTGGAGCGCATCCTGCACGCAGAAAGCGATGCAAATGCCGTTGTCTTTTTGGGAGATGGCCTGCGCGACCTGGAAGATGCACTGACCCTGCACCCCAAGATGAAGGTCTACGCCGTAGCCGGCAACTGCGATTTTGGTGCGTTGGAGCCGCTGGATGGGCTGGCCGCCTTCGATCAGGTGATCGTTTTCTATACTCATGGTCACATGTACGGTGTAAAATACGATCTGGACACGCTGGCGGACGCCGCCGCCGCCCGGGGCGCCGAGGTGGCACTGTTCGGCCATTCCCATATTCCCCACGCGGAGCAGCGGGGCAATGTATTTTTGTTCAACCCCGGCTCCTGCGGGCGCTGCTACACCGGCCCGGACACCTACGGTCTGCTGACGCTGGAAAACGGCGCAGTGACCGCCTATGAGCACAAAGAGGTACCCAAGCAATGAGCATCAACGAGGTGCGCTATCTGCCGGAATGCGGCAGCACCAACGCCTATGTAAAGGAACATTTTGAGGAGTTCGGCCCGGTGGCGGCGGTATATACCGAAAACCAGACCGCCGGACGCGGGCGGCTTGGCCGCAGCTGGGTAAACGCCGAGGGCAAGGCGCTGTACTACACGGTGGCCATCAAGGAGCCGCTGGCACAGCCTGCCACCCTGCCGCTGCTGGCAAGCCTTGCGGTGCGCCGCCAGCTGCAGCTGCGTTACGGCGTGGACTGCCAGATCAAGTGGCCCAACGACCTTTTGCTGAACGGCAAAAAAATCGTGGGCATCCTGTGCGAGAGTGTGAGCTACGGCTACCAGCAGCAGGGGCGCGGCATTTTGTGCGGCATCGGCATCAATCTTGCCCAGCCCCAGAGCTATTTTGACGCCGCCGACCTGCCCCACGGCACCTCACTGGCCTTGCAGGGCGCTGCGGTGGATCTTGCCACCGACCCCGCATGGCTAGCAGAGGGGCTGACCGATTTTGGCTTTGACCGCAACCTGTACACCTTTGCCCGGGACGGCTTTGCGCCCTTCCGGGAGGAGTACAAGGCCGCCTGCATCAATCTGGGCCGCCGGGTCACCTTTGACCTGCCGGACGGCAGTCAGGGCGCAGGCGAGGCCGTGGACGTGGACGCCGAGGGGCGTTTGGTGGTGCGCACCGATGCCGGGGAGCAGCACGTTTTCACCGGGGAAGTGTCGGTGCACGGCATCTACGGAGCAGTGTAATTATAAAAGGGGCAGATGCACAACCGTGCACCAGCCCCTTTTATCTTTGACGATTTGGAATGCGCGCCGCGTTCGCTTTGCGCATGATTAGCGGAAAACATATTTTATAATTCGCAATTCTGGAAAATCTGCGGATTTTCCAGAATTGCCTTTTCACGGGAGGGGTCGCAAAGGCAAGCGGCAGATACAAAAAAGCTCCCCCTTTCGGG
>OHBM01003287.1_pt1 | contig 10066 bp, 5 predicted proteins | sample 1577251 | NCBI WGS metagenome assembly OHBM01 (sample SAMEA3541557, study PRJEB24748) | human gut metagenome | biome: human gut; feature: human-associated habitat; material: faeces | place: China | collected 2012
CCGACACGAAAAGCATACTTCCACCAGTTGGTGCTGTTATTATAGAAAGTATTGAGGGAATCCTGTGCTAACGAAGGAATCTTGTTGGAATCGTCTGTGGTGATATTACCCTTATTCCAAAGGTAGTCGTATGCACCATAACTGTTTGGATCCCATCCCCATGTGTCCTTGTAACTATTCGGGAAGATAACCTTATCGGTCGTCCAGTCATATTCGCCGACACGTTGGTTCTTCGCCAAGAGAAGGTTCATCAAGCGCTCACCATTACCACGCAACTGGGTTGGGGTGGCAGGGAGCCAAGAGAAAGACTGGGATACGTTGGCGCTAAATTCAACCTTACCACTCTTACCTTTCTTGGTAGTGATGAGGATGACGCCATTACCTGCACGAGAGCCATAGAGTGATGCGGAAGTGGCATCCTTCAAAACCTCGACCGACTCGATGTTGGAAGGGTCAAGAGAAGAAAGTGGGTTGATACCTCCTGTATAGGTAGAAGAAGATTGGACAGGGACACCGTCAATGACAAACAACGGAGAACCGTCGTTGACACCTTGCTGATTCAGGGAACTAAAGCCTCGAATGACAATCTTGGAGCCGTTTCCGCCAGGCTGACCTGAGAGGTTGGATACATCGACACCTGCCATCTTGCCTTGCAATAAGGTTTCGATTGAGGAACTTGGTACGTCTTTGAGAGCTTCACCCTTCAAGGAAGAGACTGAGCCTAACATATCACGGCGAGTACGGCTACCGTATGCGATGACTGCTACCTCGCCAAGTTGGTTTCCCTCTTCCTTGAGGATGACGTTAACTGGTTGGCCGTTGTTATATTTCACGGTCATAGGCGCATATCCGATGGCAGACACGATGAGTTCGCCGTTAGAGACATTGGTAGATAAGGTAAACTTACCCTCAGTGTCGGCGATGGTACCTTCTCGCAATCCTTTTATCCTTATGGTTGCGTTAGGGATGAACTCACCTTCGGTATCCTTCACTACACCCTTTATGAAAAATGAACCTTTTTGGGCGGTGTCCAAGCGGAACACACGGATAGACTTACCATTCACGCTGTAGGTAAATGGTGTCTTGCTCAACAAGTCTTGAACGGCTTTTTCTACTGTAGCTTCATCGAATGAGACAACCATCTTGTCGGGATAGTTCCTTACCTCATTGGTGTAATTGATGGAATAATCGCTATTCTTGGTGATGTAGTCCAAAATAGACGAAAGAGTTTTCTCCTTGAAGGAAACAGATAATTTTATCTCCCCCGTTTGTGCTAATACTACAACTGGGTTGGACAAAGTTATCATCAAGCATCCTACTATGCATAGCAGATGCCAAGAACGGATGATGTTTTTGTGCATATCACTCTCTGTTAAATTAATAAATACATTCTTTGATTTATGGGTGCAAAATAACAACTTTTTAGTGAAATATGCAAATTTTATGTAATTTATTTGTCGGAAAGTCCCTAATAAGTGCTTTTCTCTCCTTTCAATGTTATAATTCTTACTATAATAGTTGTGATTCCTATTTACGAAAACGGCACCGGTAAACAAGTCATTTAACAGGGGTAAACAAGTCATTTACGAGTGCTAAATAAGTCATTTACAGGTGGTAATCAAGTCATTTCCAACCTCTCAATAAGTCGTTTCCTTATCGTAAACAAGTCATTTGTTCTTTTCAAACAAGTCATTTCTCTTTTCATCTTTTCGCTGTTTTATTTATTTTGGTTGCAAAGGTAGTAAAAACCAGCTAAGTCATGTGTTCTGCGATATATCGCGATTTCTTTAAGATACATTAGCAGGCTTTAACGGAACTGTTTTGATGTTCTCATGATTTAGCAGGATTACTCAAAAGGAATAAAACATTACAAAATAAAATGGAGGTGACGGTGACACCTACTTTTCAACTTTATTTTTATGCATTGGAGACACTACCCTCCAATTTGGATGTCTCCCTCTGATTATCAATCTTTTATATATTTTCGCGCGGTAAGTCATAAAAAAAGAGTATATAAAAGTGTCACCTGTCACCGTTTTCTGTCAAGCCCTTTATTGGAGCCAGTTTGTTGGGTGACACCAGTGACACGAGTTTTCACTGTTTTTGTGGAGGTGCCTGTCACCCCTGTCACCCAACGACATGCGGAAAATAGTGGACAAAATCATATTGTGTTCTTGTTTGTTTGCCTATTTGTTTGCATGTTTGTCTCATCAAAATGAGGCAAAAGTGCTCTTCTGACGTAATAAAATAGACGATGAAACGTTATACTTAAAAGAACAATAAATTGTGATAAATATGAAGACAATTAAATCTTTTGTTGGATTGGCATTCGTACTGTTTGCATCCTTCTTTGTGGTATCCTGCAATGATGATGTCGAAGAAACATTAGAGCAACAATGGGCTTCGGTATTGGATAATCATGGCTGCAACTACGACTATAGTGACGATGGAAAATGTTTTGGTGATGGTGGCGGTATCAGCAAAGAAAACTTTGACAAAGTGATTGTTGGTCATGGCTGGAAGCACTACGGCACATGGGAAATAGACAAGTATGGCAAAAGACTGCCTCTCGAATATTATCACAACATAATTGGTGTATCTCCAGATAATTACTATTTTGATAGCAACACTAAATTAACTATTTACTATCGTTCAAATACGGCTGGAAGTGCTATAAAGAAGAGTGAAGTAGCATATACTTTCAATCGTAAATACAAAGGAACGTCACGCACAGTCCTATTGCTTGACAATAAAAAATACATTCAAATCACTGGCTGGACAAGGGGTGAGCAACCTACTTTCTGCATGGTTCACCCATTGGGAGTAAAATCCAATGGAGAAACCCTTTATGGCGTTTCCATCTATGTACAAATGACTGATACAGAATTGAAATCAATGCAGGAGAGTGTAAAATCCATTAATACATACAATTAATACATACAATTATGAAAGCTACAAGAATCATCACAACTGTGTTTATTGCGCTTGCCTCACTTGCAGTCAATGCACAGGAAGGAGCATGGAACGGCGAACTAAACATAATGGGAACTAAGTTGCCTTTAGTATTCAACTTCTCTGGCGACGGCTGCACCATGGATTCGCCTTCGCAAGGTGCTAAAGGAATACCAGCCGAGAAGACTATTAAGGACGATGGTACAATAAAGGTTTCGGTTGCGATGATTGGAGCCACATTTGAGGGAAAGATGGAGAATGGTGAAATTAAAGGTACATACACCCAAAATGGTTTCCCCATCCCTCTTACACTAAAGCCCGGCAAACTTGTAGTTAAACGTCCGCAAACTCCGGTTGCTCCATTTCCATATAAACAAGAGAACATAAGCTTCACAAATGCAGGATACACTTTCAACGGTACCCTCACCCTACCACAAAACTATTCTAAGCAGACTCCCGTAGTGCTGATGGTTACTGGTAGCGGACAGCAGAACCGTGACGAAGAACTATTTGACCATAAACCATTTGCCGTAATTGCAGATGCATTGGCCCGTCAAGGCATTGCTTCCTTACGTTATGACGACCGTGGATGGAATGACAAGAATATAGACTTCTACCAATTCACAACAAACGACTTTCTCCAAGATGCCGCATCAGCCCTACCTTTATTGCGCAAGCGTTTCAACAAGGTTGGAATATTAGGACATAGCGAGGGCGGCACAATAGCCATGATGCTTGCAGCTGAAGGCAAAGCCGACTTCATTGTGTCGCTCGCTGGCATGGCTATATCAGGTAAAGAAACTCTCGTGATGCAGAACCGCCAGGTAATGTCTGCCATAAATTTGCCTAAGGATATGGTTGATTCCTACTGCGCTACCATTTCAAATATTCTCAACGAGATTGCAAATGGCAAGAAGACAAGTGAGATAACCATCGACGGAGTGCCAGACAACTTAAAGCCTATCCTAAAGAGATCATTAGAGCAAGCCAACTCGCCATACATACGCCATTTCATAACTATAGATGCTGGCAAGCAGTTGTCCAAGATTAAATGCCCAGTGTTGGCACTTAACGGCACAAAAGACACTCAAGTGGACTGCGCCGCCAATACAACTATACTTGAAACTGGACTCTCCAACTGCAAGCACACTATAAAGAAGATTGATGGTGTAAACCATCTGTTCCAACATTGCTCAACTGGCAGCGTTGTGGAATATCAGCAAATAGAAGAAACTATTGCTCCAGAAGTGCTGGAGACAATAACCAAGTGGATTAACGAACTGTAATAATAATTACTGAGTCTACTTGAAAAAGTCAGAGCACTATCAATTTGAAAGTTAAACGGCAAAATAAGCCAAAAACAGGCTCGTAAATGCAATTTTTCATAAAGAAAAGCTCTTTTTATGCTTTTTAGTTTTAAACTGTAAGCATTTTGAAGTACACCTCTGTTTTGATGGCACTTTTTAAAGTGGGCTCAGGCATTAATAGTTTTCATAAAATCCATATGCACCTTTTGCGAGGCTTGTTGAATGTTCACCAAAATATTCATGATATAAACTTTCCCCAAATCCTTTAATTCCTCCTTGGTCGTTCGAAGGCATGAGAATAAATTCTTGTGGATTTGTTGCATCGAACACATTGTTGGTGTAGCAAATAGCTGGTAATGAGTCTAAATAAAGATGCTCAAGATATATGCCAAGTTGTTCCTGTTTGCCATAATCGCTCATTTGGTCTTGAAAGAGTATTTTCTTGAGTTTAATGAAATCATCTGCAAATGCTACAACGATTTTTTCCATTCCGTTCTTTTGTATTTTAAAGGTTATAGCATTATCATCCATTCGTGCTATACAAGAATTACAATAAGGCTTAGTAAGATAACTTAAATCATAAACCCCATATTTGATTTTGTCAGCTGCCATTGTATTATTGTAATCGATGTAATTTAGTCTCACGCTCCATTGTCTTTTGTCGGCAGATGTTCTCAGTATCAAGTATATGGAGCCAAGTATATGTTGTGTTTCTTGTGAAACGATTCTAAAGCTAAAATATTCCATCTTGCCATCAGATTGATTGTTAAACACGCGATAGTCCACTAGAGCTTTTGGAAATTCTTCTATCACAGATACTAGTGCAGCCCGGAAGTCTCTTTCAGCAAGTGCTCGATTGGTAGTTTGGTAATAACCAGTGCCGATACCAGTAATTTGTTTACCATTCTTCGGTATAAATACATTCAATTGAGCACTTCTGTCTTTCCAAAGGGGTCCAGAAATTATGTTTTTATTATATCTCCCATTCCACACATATTCATATTTAAATCCGAGACGAGTAGTAAGTCTTTCCCTGAATATTGGAGCGTCACAGTCCATCTGCACCCCATGATAGCTCAAATGCTCATTGGCTCCTGGGAATACCGCAGCAAGGCAATTGTTAATTTGCTCGATGTTTTCTCCAGAAACGGATTGTTTTGAAACAAAAACAACTTTACCCGTTGGAGAGTGGAATGTTGTACTTTTTTTATTCTGTGCCAATAAGTTTATGCTAACACTTATAAAAAGGAGTAAGTAAAATAGTCTTCTCATTGCTTTCTATTATTTAAATTTTCTGCAAAGGTAAATATTTTATTTCTATATAATGCTATATTTAAAAAAAATAACATATAGTATTTGTCTTTTTTCATGCAGAGTAATCAAAAGGTGAATGATAAGAGAATATAAGTGAAATATAATATCTGTCGCCATTGGTGGTGGAATACTTCATTGTTTTTATACTTCTTCTTGTTTTTTGTGCCTTTATATTTTGGCTCCTTGGCAATAGGAATCATCTGTATAGTGTTAGCAATTTTTAATGCCGACTACTCAGGCGGAACAATTGGTGGTGGAGGATTGCCTTGGCGCCTATAAACTTCAAGTAGCCAATGCGCCTGCTATCAGATACTTGCAGTAGAAGGTTTCGCCAAGACAGATTTTATTATGCGCCCTTTTTCTTCATCATCAATCGCGACTTTTCTTTGGCCAGAACCTGCATATCCACTGCCACATCGTCTTCATCTACAATTTCTACGCCAGTCATTGTTTCTATCACGTCTTCCATAGAAACTACGCCACGGAGACAACCGTATTCATCCACAATAATAGAGATGTGTTCGCGCTTTTCCAGCATCTTTTCCCATATCTGATATAGAGATTCATCTTCATTGAAAGAAAGAATCGGACGCACCAACTCTGATAATCTGGTCTGGAACTTGTCGTCTGAAACCTCCTTGAGCACCATGTCTTTCAGGATATAGCCCACGATGTAGTCTTTGTTATGATCATATACAGGGATGCGTGAGAATTTCCATTCCTTCTGTTCGTAAAACTCCTTGATGGTTTGATTCACATTGGCAGATTCTACCACAATGGATGGAGTCATTACCTCTTTGGCCTTTACTCCAGCCAGGCGAATACAGCTTTTTATGATCTTGCTTTCTGATTCACGGAAGATACCTTCTGTGGTTCCTACATCCACCATGGCTGACACTTCCTCGCGGCTCATGGTGGCCTGGTGGCTCTTAGAAGTAAATATCTTCGTGATCAGTTCTGAGAGCAGCACCAATGGATAGGTGATGAAAATGAGCACCCTGATAATCTTGGTAGATGACATGGCTAATGAGCGCCAATAGGATGCACCAATGGTTTTCGGGATGATTTCTGAAAGCACCAGAATCAGCAGGGTAAGAATAGCGGAAATGATACCGAAGTATTCTTCACCAAACAGTTTGATAGACTCAGCTCCTACACCGGCAGAACCGATGGTGTGGGCAATGGTATTGAGCGAAAGAATGGCACCCACAGGGCGATCTACGTTGTTCTTGTACTGTTTCATCAAAGAGGCTGTCTTGTTGCCTTGACTCTCCTTCATCGAGATAAACGACATTGGAGTTGATAATAACACTGCTTCCAGGACAGAGCATAAAAAGGATAGTGACAGAGCACCTAAAAAATATAAAATAATTAAACCCATGTAATTTTAAATTCGTTAATAATATGTTATCTCAAGCAAGATAGATATTATTTCCGAAGATTACAATGAAGGATGTAATGGGGAACATTACATCTTTGGAGTTTATTTGATATATGTTTTGTTGTTGCAAATGTCATTACAATCATCATTGATTTCAATTTGTTGCAAATATAATGAAAATAATACGAAACTCCTCTTGATTTCTCGAAAATTAGATTGTTTTATATGATTTTTAGTAAATATTTGTTAGTCTTTCTAATAACATCTTTCATGGAGAAGAGAATGAGAGGGAAGTCATAAATCTTGACACGCTATCCGATGAGAAAGCATTTCTTCAAAGAAAGTATATTTATCAAATCTAACGATGCGCATTTATAAGGTCTCATGATGCGCTTCGTTAGGGTTTAATGATGCGCTTTATTAAGGTCTCATGATGCGCTTCGTTAAGTGTTAATAAAGCGCTTCTTTAAGTTGCAAAGAAACGCTTCTTTATCTGTCTAAAATTTTCAACAAATTAGGTTTCATTTTTTCCGTTTCTGACCCACTTTTATTTTTCCCTGCCCACGGAAAAATTCTTGCGTGGGCAGGGAGAAAAAATTACCCCAGCAGATAAGGATAATTTAAAGAGTATTTGGGGGAATGAGAGTGTCATCGAAAAAGAGTATAATTTAACTCTTTTTGTAGGAAAATAGAGATAGAAAAAGGGTGCGTCATAAATTCATGACACACCCTCTTAAATTTTTTATTTGTTTTCGTATGTAACAACGAAATTACTTCTTCTTGTAAGTAACAACTACCTTGTTTGCATAAAGACCTTGTGCCTGTGAAATTGCTACACCTGCAACCTGCATGATCAAAGTATTATTAGCAAATGAACTCTCAATACCAGATGTGGTTTTGCCCATATCTCCTGTATTATAATCAAAGTCATCAGCAATAATCTGTGAAGGAACGTTGGTAGATACCTTTACGTTGCGGTTGAGGAGGAAACCTATGAATAAATCATCACGGCTCATTAACCAATTAAATGTGTTCAACAAATAAAATGGCTCTACAGTGTTTGGACATGTGCGGATACTCTTGTCTGTTGTGAAATCGTTGGTTAAGCTCATTGTATAAGCAGACATGTTACCATCTGTATAAGTGTTCAGGAGATTTGCATCAGCATCATCTGCTGCACCATTCTGTTTTACACTTGTTAGATAACCATTTGCATCGTAGCTCCATGTATAAGTTTCTTCTTTACCCGTCTGCATATCCATAGCAGTACTGCTGACAATGCGCCCCTGGTCATCAAGAGTATATGTATAGCCACCAACAGAAACAGTTTTTCCATTGTAATTGAAATCCCAAGAAAGACTGCCATTGGAAGAAATTGTCTTCAGAGAGCCATCGGCATTGTAAGCCATGTTGAGTGTTAATACGCTTTCTTTAAGACCCAAGTTTGGAGCATACATGTCGAGAAACGCATTATTTGTAATAGTAATGCTCTCAACCTGGCGCTGCTGGTATGCATATACCTTACCCAATTCCCATGTTGAATTGCCACGAACCAGAGATACGGCATACTCGCCTTCTGCCAAGTCTGCAGGAACAGAGAACTTCACGCCATCTGCTGCAATTGTTGCATCAATGGTCTTGTCACCAACAACAATCTTATCGCCCTGAGCAAAACCGATACCGGCGATAGTTACCTCCTGACCAATGGCCATGTCGGCAGGCAAAGAAAGGGTAGAGATAGGATTGTCAGCTGCAAGAAGATTCATGCTGCCCAAGGTGAAGCTGTCATTAGCCACCTTCAAAACTACATTTACCTTACCTGGAGTCATGGTGTAAGGGATGGTGAATGTTGCACCATTAGAAGTCATCTTGGCATTGGCATTTACCTCTGCGCCTTGCTCAGGCTGGAGATAAATAGTCTGGCCAGAAGCGAAACCATTTCCCTGAACAGTTACTTCGGAACCAATCTTTGCAGAAGATGGAACCACCTGATTGCTCACTGGGTTGCTTGGACCATCGTCATCTGACGAACATGCTGAGAATGTGATGATGGCACAAAGCATCAGCATCATTGAAATCAATTTTTTCATAATCGTAGGTTTTAATTAATGAATATAATATTATTAAACTCTCATTTCTTATGGGTGCAGCCCTCGAAGAGGGGAGCTGCTTAACCTAAAGCCTTATATTACAAACCTGGCTGACTGTTCAGAATCTTCTCTGTATCTTCGCTGGATGGTCTTGTCATGTCAGGATTGACAATTCTTCCATTAGGATCGAGGAGGATGAAGCGAGGAATACCGCTGATGCGATAGTCGCTCTGGAACTTGGTGCCTTTGCCGATGTAAAGTTGGGTGCCGCTCAGAGCACCGCTCTTCACGCGATCAGCCCACTTTGCCTTGTCCTGATCTATAGAAAGACCTACGAACGCAATGTTTCTGCCCTTGTACTTTTCCTCCAACTTCTTGAGGAATGGCAACTCCTTCTGGCAAGGACCGCACCAGGTGGCCCACATATCTATATATACATACTTGCCACGGAAATCGCGGAGCGTCATCTCCTTACCGTTCACATCCACACCCTTGAACATAGGTGAAGGACGACCCACGGCTGCTTTGTCCCACTTGGCACAAGCCTGCTTGAAGATGGCATTGAGGCGAGGTGAGGTAACGTAGGTATAATAGAGGTTCTGAAGATCGGTGATGTTCTCCACACCATTTCCCTCTACGTAGGTGAATGCCAGGAAGTGAATCAGTGATTCGCGAACCTTATCACTCTGGATGTTCTCGCCGATATAACTCATCTCTGCCAATACTTTTGGATAATACTGGCGGATGTCCTTGCCTGCCTCGTCGAAGATATGAGCCGTCTCAATCATAAAGTTGCGGTATTCATCGATGTCGGCAAGATCTTCATCCTCCTTCACATACTGGCGGATGGCATCGTAATACTCCTTGCCCAGTACCATTGTAGTGTCCTGAGTGAGGTATGTATGACTTACAGGATACATCAGCATCATGTTGGCATAGAAATAAGTGATTCTTCCTTCCTCCATCTTCAGGAACTTATCATTGGCTGCAAACTTGCGTGCCTTCAACAGGCGCTTCATCGA
>OHBM01003289.1_pt1 | contig 10060 bp, 7 predicted proteins | sample 1577251 | NCBI WGS metagenome assembly OHBM01 (sample SAMEA3541557, study PRJEB24748) | human gut metagenome | biome: human gut; feature: human-associated habitat; material: faeces | place: China | collected 2012
TTGATATGGTGTTAAGTTTATACTTGGCTTCAGATGTCAGCATCTTAACCGGTTAACTATTATTTTAATCTGATGATTAAGATTCATACTACTCTAAGAGTTTCCATTTCTGTAACTCTTTCTACAATATTTCTGTTGATAAATATTGATGTTTTCTTCAAGAGTATTGAAATCCTTCATCAGATAAACAATATCCGAAAAATGATGAAAGGCTTGATTGAAATCCTCTAGGAATTGTTTCTTATCAAACTTCAGGTTGATAGCCCTGTGTTTTTTATCCAATTCTTCTACTATCTTATCCCAGTTATTCCAAATGCAGAGGCACCATCTCAGCTGCTGCTCTGGTCGTAAGTGGGATGTATTTAGAATTCTGGAAATAGAATGTTCTGAGATTCCTGTAATATCGGAGAAAGTTTTGGGTCTTATAAAATCTCCTTGTTGACCAATAAAGGACTTAATATACGAGAGGATGTTTTTCTCTCGTATTTCATTAATCCTTTCGATAGACATCAGCTTATCCTCTTGGATTAACTTTGCTTTTAAGTCATTTATTGTTGCCATTTTATTTTTCAAAGTTCTGCAAAAGTACAATTTATGTATTAAACGGCAAAATGCAAATGTATGCTAGTGTGGAATAGCATACATTGATTTTATGGAATTTTAGTGGTTTAATGGTAGTTTTTGTTTGAATGCAACTAAAAAGAAGGGAAAATAAGCAAAATGCCCTCATTGAAATCCACGCCCAGGCGAATCGTAACGAACTTCTTCTTTGGCTTGAATGCCGCCTGCAAGCCTCCTCGTAGACCGCACAGCAATACTCTTCCCACATCCCTGCAATTCTCCTCACGCATCCCTGCTATTCCCCTCACGCCCCCTGCCATTCCCCTCACGCCCTGAAGGGGCAGAAGCTCCTAGCCCAGGGCATTCGCCCTGGGTATTCATGTCCGCACGCCTGGCGCCCTGAAAGGGCAAAAGCTTTATATGGCGCCCCGAATATGATATACAAGCCGAAAAAAATAGGAGAAAAGATGATGTAAATGGATTCTTTTATCTCCTCGGCATGAGATAAAATCAGCGATTTATAGTATTCTTTTGACCTCATAATCATCGTTTCTTATTCTGCCGCAACGATAAGAAATAATGCTTCTTGGCATTGATTTCGTAATATTCTATCGTTAATTCGGGTTAAATATTCTATTTTGGAATAAAAAAACTGCCTAAAGTGCCCTAAAAACGGATAAAAGGGAGAAAACCCTGTTTGGGTTTTCTTTAGAAAAAAGGTAATTTTGCTTTTAAAATATAAAACGACTTAAGAAAATGGCAATAGATAAAAGCGTACATACAATACTTTATCAAAAAGTGATAGCTCGATTGCGAACTAAGCGAGAAGAGCGAGGCCTTACCCAAAAGCAGTTGGCTGGAATGCTCGGCCTTCCGCAATCTTATGTGAGCAAAATCGAAACTTGTGAGCGTAGAATGGACTTTATAGAGTTACGTAGCATTTGTAACCTGATGGGAATTTCTGTTGTCGATTTCATGCAGGAGGTCGAAACAGAGATTATACCTCTTGTTGAGAAGATAGAGTCTAGGAAAATAGAACATGATAAGAATACTGACAATATAGCTGAATAATATGGAACAGTTTGATAGTAATAGCGAAGTCTTTGATGACTTTAAGCCTGCCGAAGAGCAAGGTGCTTTTGTCAATGAGACTATCGGTAATGTGATAGAAAGAGAGTTGACGGAAGTGGAGCAGTTCAAGGAAGATTTTGATGAACAGCTCTTGATGGCTGATAATCCAAAAGATGATTTGACACAAATTATCATAGGGTATGTTCAAGGATGTGGTGATGTAAACCACGTTAACATCTGTTCTTATAAATCTAAGAATGGCGTAGCACTTGATGGTTGGAGTTTTAGTGGTGATGAAGACCTTACAACGATAGATCTCTTCTTGACCATATACGAGGATCCAAACAATGGCTCTAATATCTCGGCTAATGATTTGGACCGCCAATTCAACTGGCTGCAGCGCTTTTACGATCAGTCGGTAAGCGGTGCGATGTTGGGTAAATTTATGGATGATACAAAGAGTGATCTCTATCAGGTAGCTGATCTTATTCATAGTACAAACAAGATAGATAGAATCAGATTGTTTATCCTTACCAATGCAATTGCACCTGTCAACTACGAAAAAGATAACATAGAGATTGTGGATGGTACATCCTGTGAGTTCTATGTTTGGGATGCCAAGCGCATTATGCAGCAAGATAATATTATATCAGGTAGAAAACCTATCGTAGTGGATTTTGAAGGTGATTATAACTGTACTTTGCCATGTATTAAGATGCCTGATGTCTCAGATCATGTTATGTGTTATCTCTGTATTATTCCAGGAATGGTACTTTCGCAAGTTTATCATAAATATCATCAGCAGATATTGGAGATGAATGTTCGCACATTTCTTCAATTTAAGGGCGCTTCAAACAAAGGCATCCGTGATACATTGATAGGACATACAGCAACGGCTGTTGAACGCAGAAAAGGTGTAGAAGATACCTTGCCTGAACCGGATATGTTCTTCGCTTATAACAATGGTATCTCAGCAACGGCATCAGATGTGAAACTGAATGAGGAAGGTACGGCGATAACTGAGATAAAGTCTTGGCAAATTGTAAATGGTGGTCAAACCACTGCTGCTATCAGTGCTGTTATGGGAATGAAAGACGTGGATTATTCTAAGCTAGCTTCTGTCTATGTGGCAATGAAAATCTCAGTTGTCAAGGACAAGGATAGTCTGTCTGAGATAGTTCCGAAAATCTCGCGGTTTGCTAATACGCAATCAGCTGTCAAGAAGTCTGATTTCAATATCAATGAAGGGTTCCTTGTTGAATTGGAGCATCAGTCTCGTGAAACTTGGGTTTTGAATACAAGCGGTAAACCTGTGAGCAAATGGTTCTTTGAACGAACCCGCGGTCAGTATTTGGATAAGGCAAAACGCCAAAACTCCAGCAAGGCAGAAAAAGAATTCTATGCAGAATATCCCAAGAACCAGATGTTTGATAAAACTACGCTCTCTAAATTTGTGATGAGTTGGGAGCAGGATCCTGCCAGTGTTTGTAAGGGTGGCGAGAATAACTATACAAAGTTCTTTGATAAGATGAAGCGCACTGGTGCTCATTTTGACAAGACACGTTACCAGCGTACTATAGCTAAGGCTATTCTCTTCAAGGGCATTGATGCTTTGTATGGCAAAGATGGTTTGGCTTTGCCTGGCTATAAGTCGAATATGGTAGCTTATACGATGTCTTTGCTCTCGCTTAAGTCTAATAGAGCATTGAATCTTGATGCTATTTGGAATGAGCAGTGTGTAATCAGTCCTTCTGTTTACAATGAGTTGACGCTGGATATCTATAATGTTTATGCCAAACTCCTCTGTGGTGCAGAGCATATTACATATAAGATTAAGGAATCATATACTGATGCTAATGGCAGACGTAAAAATCGTTATGTGCCAAAGGAAATTCCACAAGAAGATATTGAACGCTTGAAAGCAACAATGCTCTATAAGGTTCTACTTTATGTGAAAAATATAGAGCCGTTTGTATATAAGCATTTGATAGATGTAGATGAGGGTAAGAATATCAATGAATGGACTAAGTCTACTCTTTGCTGGGGTGCTCTCAAAACTAAGCTTTCACAAGAAGGTGATAAATACAATGTACCTGCAGAACTTTTGGGTGGTGTAGGTGATGTTGATGAAGAGATTACTGAAGGTCAGAAGAAAAAAATTGATGAAGCTAAAGGGGTGGATTCTGAAAAATGGTTTTCCTTGTCTGAATGGTCGAAAGATAATCCTGGAAAATTGACGCCAAAGGAGCAGGCTTTTATCGGTCAATTAGTACACTTTTCAAAAGAAGGACGAAATTTATCATACAAGTTATCTAAATGGGCTCTCGATTTATATGAGAAAGCTTTAGAAGCTGGTTGGAACGAAAAATAGTTGAATAAGATGCTAACAGATAAAGACATATATCTTGACGAGGAAGTGGAGAAGGTAGAACCCTTCAAACGCCCTGCTATCCGATTCTCTCATATTGAGTCGGATGATAGGGGCTTGCGTCCTTACCAGGCGGAAATGAAACACAATGTTTATGGTCTTTGGGATAAGATAGACAATGTGATGCTTCAGATGCCTACTGGTACAGGCAAGACGATAGTCTTTACTTCTGTTGTTAAGGATATCTTGCGATGGTGCAACTTTCATAGTCGTGGATCTAAGATTTTGATTGTTGCCCATCGTAGAGAACTGATAAGGCAAGCAAGTAAGAAACTGGGGAATATTCCTCATGGAGTGATTGTAAGCGGCGAAAAGCTGGATTTAGACAAGTCCGTTCAGGTTGCTTCTATCCAAACCTTCATGAGTCGTAGGCATTATGCGCTGATGCGTAGAGAGCAATTCGACTTTATCATTATAGACGAGGCTCATCATTGCATGGCGCCAGGATACCAGAAACTTTGGGAGATGTTTCCCAATAGTAAAAAACTGGGGGTAACGGCTACGCCATGGCGTATGAGCCACTGTGGCTTTACTGCTTTGTTTGGTGATATTGTATTGGCAAAGAGTATCGAATGGTTTGTTAATCAGGGTTATCTAGCCAATTATGATTACATCAGTATCAAGCCAACCTCTGAAGTTCAGCATGCCATTAATGGTATTGACAAAATGGGGGCTGATGGTGATTATCTGGATTCTGAGTTGAGTGAAGTAATAGACAAGGACAGGATACGGGCTGGTTTATATAAAAGCTACGAGAAATACGCCAAGGGAAAAAAGGGTATTATCTATGCTATCGACCGCAAACATGCCAATCATATCTGTGAATTGTATGCCACAAAGGGTGTTAGTGTCTGTATGATAGATGGTACAACTCTAACCGCTGAGCGTGAGCAAAAGATAGCAGAGTTTGCCAATGGAAGTATAGAGGTTATCGTGAATGTCAATATCTTCTCAGAAGGTTTTGACTGTCCTGATATAGAGTTTATACAGTTGGCTCGACCAACCAAGTCGCTTTCGCTTTATCTTCAGCAAGTGGGAAGAGGTCTTCGCATATCGAAAGGGAAAGAGACCACGGTTATATTGGATAATGTAGGACTTTACAACCGTTTCGGAACTCCAATGGCAAACCGGCATTGGCGGTATCATTTTCTCGGAACAGACGAGAATGAGGGCTATAATGATGGCTCTGGTATCAAGCGAGACTTGATTCTTGATTCTGATTCGGAATATGAGCCTGATTACACTGAGGACGACGAAGAAATGATGGTCGTAGAACATGCAGAGGGCAATGCTCAGGTAAGGCCTGATGCTGCTAATCAGGCAGCAAGTCTTTCTGAGTACAATGTATTTAGAAAGAATGGCTTGTATGGTGTCTGCAACCACAACAATAGGGTGATAGTTCCCCCCATTTATGAAGAGATGCGCCCTTACTATAAAGGATATATTCCGTTTAAGCAAAATGGCAAGTGGGGTATCTTGTTAGCAAATGGAACGGTAAAAGTAAAGCCGAAGTATTATAACATCGGTCCGTTCATCAACGACCGAGCTGTGGTGCAGAATACTGCAGACAGCGAGGAATATTATATTAATGGAAATTTAGAAAGAATTAAATAAATAATGGCAACTGTAGAAAAAGATATAAGGGAAGAAAGTGCTAAGATAAAAGCTGTTAGGCGTATCGTCCGGAAACATGCTGATAATTTGGATGATAAGGAAATATTGCCAACACCTATTTCCGATGGACCAAACTGGAAGGATTTGGTTTTCTCCCATCCTGAACGTTGTGTCAGGATAGGTACACTCTTTAGTGGCATTGGTGCCATAGAACATGCTTTTCAACGTCTTGGCTTGAACCATAAAATAGTTTTTGCTGGAGACATAGAGCCAAAATGTAAAATTAGTTATTTCGCGAACTATAAAATCAATGAGGAAGATTGGTTTACTGATATTCGTGAGTTTGATGCAACTAAATATAAAGGAAAAGTAGACTTTATAGTTGGTGGAGCCCCTTGCCAGGCTTTTTCTATGGTTGGTCACAGATTAGGCTTCGAAGACGCAAGAGGTACTTTATTCTATGAATTTGCTCGTGTTGTAAAAGAGACTGAGCCAAAAGTATTCCTCTTTGAGAATGTCCGTGGATTATTGAGTCATGACAAGGGAAGAACTTGGCATGTAATTCATGATATTTTTGAAGAATTAGGCTATGATGTAAAGTTTAGGGTTCTGAATAGTTGTGATTATGGTATTCCTCAGCATCGGGAAAGAGTGTTCTGCTTAGGCTTTAAGAAGCCAACAGACTTTAAGTATCCTGCTCCTATCAAACTGGAATATAAAATGTATGATTTCTTGGAAGATTACATTGACACGAAGTATTTCTTAAAAGAAAAAGGTATTAAGTTTGTTACCAGTCATAAGAACAGAGAAAAAAGTTATACTCAGATAAATGGAGATGTTGCGCTGTGCCAGAAGAGAAATCAGGAGTTTAATTGGCATGGAGATTTTGTGTATCATCCTGATTCTGAGTTAACTCCAACGAATGAAGCTTTTGATGAGTTTATATTTGACGTTCGTGATGTGGAAGAAAAATATTATCTTTCTGATAAGGTTGCAAAATATGTATTGGCAGGAGGTACAAAAAACTTCAAAACTTCAACAAAGACAGATTTGGATATAGCGAGACCTCTTTTACAGTCAATGCATAAAATGCATAGAGCCGGAGTTGATAACTATGTGACTTTCAAGGGACGAATCCGAAAATTAACCCCTCGTGAATGTCATAGATTGATGGGATTTAAAGATTCTTATAAAATTGTAGTATGTGATACTTCTGCATATCAGCAAGCAGGTAATAGCATTGTTGTAGATGTTCTTATAGCTTTGTTGAAACAGATGGATATTACGCAATACGGCGTTTGATATGGCAAATCGTATATTTAGATATATAGATGATTGGGCTTCCATCCGACTGGTTGACAGCTTTGTTAAAGACAACAAAGCTGGCACTGGTAATGGAGAAGCCAGTCTTTATCTGGGAAGTAAGAATGATCCTGATATTTTTTCGTTCTTTGGAGTTGAAGCTTTTGATATACATTGTATATTAATGCGAGATGAAGTCTTAGACTATTTGGATTCAGTAAAGCAGGAATACATTACGCACAGATTCAATTATAGAAACGAAGTAAGTATTGAAACATGGCAAGCTCTATACGAAGAAGTAAAACTGCTTCCTGATGAATTGAGCTTTGACCTGACAAGAAAAAGACTAAATGATAAAAATGGAAGAATTTATGCGCAGGAGTTGACATATAAGCGTTCTAATCCTGATATAAATAAAGCTCCAAAAGCTTATACGTATAATTTAATAAGACGTATCGCTATACCTGAAGTAACATTTCTGATGCTCACTAAGATGGGAAAAAATGATACAGAAATGTATGCCAAAGTATATTACGATCCTGAAAACGAATAATTATGGCAGATATAATATGTAGATGGCGAAATGGTACTCCTAAAACTGTGATGGAATTAGCAAATTCATTGCCTCATGAAGTTATGGCTATATCCCAGTTCAGAAATTCCATGAAAGACAAATGGAATGGAGAATTCTTTCATACGCCATATCAGTTAGCTTGTCAGTTGGCGCTGTATTGTGAGGCAGAAGATGGTATGTATTATCCTAGATTCGATCATGATATTGATGAAACGGAAGCTCATAGATATTTGGAATTATGGATTAATCGTTATTATATCCCGAATCCCTATGTGGCTAGTGATGGATTTAAGGATTTAGAGTGCCCTACATATTTGATAAAGACACTCTATGATTATGTGTCTAAACACCCAGGTTGTGATTATGCTACAGCTTATCATAATTGTTTCCATGATGAGGCAAAGAATAATGATGATATTGTACGTAATTATATCAACCGCTACTCTAAAGTTCTTTCTTTTTCAAAGGAGGGAACATTGTCAACAACAAAAATAAACGCCAAGCAAATCTTTAGTTTTATGGATAGAAACAATAAAAAAGAATTTTTCGATACTTTCGGATTGGAAAACGAAAAGTGTTTAATGGACAGTTATCTTGAAAAAGATATAGACAAAAAGAAAGAGATGTTCTATGAGTACCTGAAATCTACAGGTCTTGCAGAATCATCTTGTAAGCAATATGCCTATTGCCATCCTTTTCATGAGGAAGTTATACAAATAGTTCAGGATGTTGCCCATAAAAGCAGTTTGTTTGATGTCATAGATCGCTGGTCTATAAAAAAAATCTATGAACTGGTATGTCCTTTAGAAGCAAACAAAAAACAAGGTAACGCATGGTCTGCATCTATATCAAATTATAAAAACTTTGTGGATTACCTAGAAGTTGGCGTTAATTCTGATGTTGCTAAAGTAAATGTGGCTCCATGCAATGCCACTATCTATCCTGAAACTGACTATATCAATTTCAAACATCTCCTGGAGTATTTCTGTGCCCATCTGCAATATGTCGTAACTGATGATAAAACAGTAAAAGGCTACGAGGAATATCTGAAGCCATTTATAAAGAATAAATCTTTTAGAAAGTCAGGACAAGGATATAATAGGGGTAAAATCCAAAAGCAAATAGAACAGTGGGAGAATTATTCTGCTGGTAAAATTTGTATTGCAGTACATGGACAGGGAGCTAAAAGTAATGCTTCTTATCTTCATTGGAATAGAACTGGACATAATGTGCTTGCCAACTGGAATGGGGATGCTATTATTTCTCTGAAACTGGTAGAATATCTTGAACCTTCTAAAGAGAGAATCACTAAAGATACTATGTCTTTGGATGAACTTGGCTTATATGATGGTCAGGAACCAAATGAGAACCTCAAAAAGTTCTATGATGCATTTGTCGAATTGTTGAAAAACGATCCAACTATGCCAATGGAAGAACCAGAGGATAGCCCATTGGAATTCGGAGATTTCACCCCTCGCCAAATCATCTACTATGGTGCTCCTGCTACCGGTAAATCGCATACTATCAAGAAGGAAGAGGATGAAGGAAAAATTACCTGTATCCGTACCACCTTCCATCCTGATAGCGACTATGCTACGTTTGTAGGCTGTTATAAACCACATAAGATAAAGGACTCTACGGACTTGACTTATGAGTTCGTGGAGCAGGCTTTCCTGGAGGCTTACAAGCAAGCCTGGATGAACCCAAAGAAGGAAATAGCCCTGGTTATCGAGGAGATTAACCGAGGTAACTGTGCCCAGGTGTTTGGTGACATCTTCCAGCTGCTGGATAGAAGCGACGACGGATGGAGTACTTATCCTATCAAGGCTGATACGGATATAGCAGAACATCTGAAAGAACTCTGTATCCAGGGCTATTCTGCGTCTATGAACAAGAGATTCGGGCTGGATAAGGAGGGCAAGGACAGATACCCTGATAGAGACTGGTTTGGCTTTATGGCCCTGCCGCCTAACATGAGCATTCTGGCAACCATGAACACCAGCGACCAGAGTCTCTTCCCAATCGACTCTGCCTTTAAGCGCCGCTGGGACTGGAAGTATATCAAGATTAAGAAAGGCAAGAAGGAGAACGGCGAGGAACTGGGCTGGAATATCCAGATAAAGGATGCGAACGGAGAGCCTGTAAAGATAATAGACGAGAATACAACGCTCTCCTGGTGGAACTTTATCCAGAAGGTGAATGAAATCATCGCTTCCATGACATCCAGCGCCGATAAGCAGTTGGGCTATTTCTTCTGCAAGCCGTCTGAGAAGGCAAATGAGACTGACGAGAAGCCTACCATCATCACGGCTGATACACTGGTGGGTAAGGTGATATTCTATCTCTGGAACGATGTTTTCAAGGACTATGGTTTTGAGGATGCTTCGCTCTTTACTTATCAGGAGGAAAAGAATGGTAAGAAAACAGAAAAAGACCTTGCCTTCGCTGATTTCTATGATGAGGAAGGGGAACAGGTCAATACAGTGAGACTGGTTGACTTTCTGAACAGA
>OHBM01003291.1_pt1 | contig 10057 bp, 9 predicted proteins | sample 1577251 | NCBI WGS metagenome assembly OHBM01 (sample SAMEA3541557, study PRJEB24748) | human gut metagenome | biome: human gut; feature: human-associated habitat; material: faeces | place: China | collected 2012
TCTTTTCTCTTCGGATGTCCCATTCGGAAGATTGAAAGTGCATGTCTTTGATCGTATTGTTCTTTTTCTCCGCGATTTTTTGTCCATGATCCCTCTCGCAGTACACAAGATATCGATACTTTCCATGCCCCCGGTATGGATGACATGTTAAAAGTGTTATCATGTCTTTCCCTTTTTGGATTAGGATCTTATCCGTATCATATGGATCGATCACTTTGATCTTTGTCACTTTGTATCTTAATCTCTCCCATGGATTCCGGATGATCACCAGATCACCTGTTTTCAATTCTTCGATATCCCGAAAATACGGAATCCCCTGATACCCACGATGGGCTGCGATCACACAGTTACTATCCCGCTTACCTAAAGGAAGCGAAGTCTGTCCCATGATCGTTGCTCCTTTTCTCATATTTTCCATCGTGGCCCCAAGGTATAGCGGGAGTTTCTGTTTCATCTTTGGGATTTTTATATATCCGAACGTATCCTGTTCTTTTCGCAGGACGATCGGCGGAGCCTGATAACTCCAGACGTCTTTCATATCTTTCTGCCCGTCTTCCCTGATCTTTTCGTTATATCGAAGTGCTTTCTGGTACAAAGAGTCATCGTTTTTTCTTCTTCCCGTATTTTTCTCCAGTTCCTGTGCGATCTGATCGGATTGTTTCTGTTTGATAAAAGAAATGATCTCCGGATAAAGAAGTAAACCAACGCTTGTGACCAAGAACAGCCATCCAACGATCGTGATCAGTCTGTGCTTCATCTCTTTCTCCTTCCTTTGATCTTTACATATACCTTTCTTGATATGATCAGTGCAAATACGATCAACAAACCAATCAAGATCGCCCTCCTGTAGACTTCCATCCACTGGGAATGATGCGGTCTTTCTTTCGTCAGTTCTTCTTTTTCGTGATACTCCGTACGGATTCCACGTACCAGCAAACGATGATCGTTCACCCCATACGGGGTGCATGTCAGTAATGTTACATAATCTTTTCCATCAATGATCTGTAGTTTCCTTGTATTTTCTGGTCTGATCACGTTGATCTGATCAACACGATAGGCGAGTTTTTTATCTAATACATGGATAAAAAAAAGATCACCTTTTTTCATCTCGGTAAGATCAGTAAAGAGTTTTGCAGAACTAAGCCCTGTATGTCCGGTCAGCACTGCATGGGTACTTTTCCCTCCGATCGGAAATGATGATGCGGCCAAATGTCCGATCCCCCGTTCCAATACTTCTGTACTCGTTCCATGATAGATCGGAAGATCGACCGAGATACATGGGATCTTTACATACCCCATGATCCCAGAACCTTCCAGACTTAAGATGTTATTATAAAACAGCGTTTCCCCATCCATTTTCTTCGCCTTAAATGGGTCTGTCAGCTGTATAGAGGAGCTTAACAGCTCCTCATTATATCGTCTTGCTTCATCCAATGCCTTTTCTTTCATCTCCTGATCCATCCCTGCAGTCTTTTTTCCATAACTTCTTACCATCGATCCGGCACTTCTCTCAAACAGATAATTGCTCATAAATGGATAAGATAACAGTAAAAAACCTGCCAGGACGATCAGCACTGGTATGATCTTTTGTCTCATCCCTATGCTACTTTTTTATTTCTGCGAAGTACCATCACTCCGCAGCTTGCCACAACAACTCCGACAATGATTAGCAGATAACTTCCCGTTCCACCTGTCAGTGGGAGTAAGAACTGTTTCTGGTTTGTCACTTCGACATTAACATAAGCATTGTCAGATTCCCCATGTTTTGTCATGGTTGCCTTGGTATCATCTACTGTTGCACTTGCAGCGATCGTCTGGACGGTCACGTTGTTATTTAATGCAGTTCCATTTGCTACACCATCATTTGCTGTAGAATCTGTATCGGCTTTACTCTGGATTCCTGTGATATTGGCGATCGTAGGTGTGATGTTTGCTTTTGTTTCTGTGACCTTTACCGTAATATCTTTCTTTAACAGAGAGTATCCTGCATCGGAATGTGTTTCTGTGAATGCATACTCATCTGCTTCAATTCCGTTGATTACAAGTTTTCCTGCGGAAGATGGAGAAAACTGTGTCGCATCTGCTTCTGTTGCGGATTTTCCTGTTACTTGGTAAACGCCATTGCTTCCTGTTGCTACCAGATAATAATTATCTGTTTTGTTCTTTACAACGAATCTTACTTTTGTCGCATCACCTTTATCGTCAGAGAATTTCTTTGTCAGATCATATCCGTAAGAATATACGATACATTTATCTTTTAAGATGTCATAGTAATTTGTGCTTGTTCTCTTCCATGTCAGAGATACATCGTTTGGATTTCCCTTGTCTCCTAAAACAACGGTATCATCTTTATTTACTTTCGCTGTGTAATATACCATGATGTATTTATCGGAATATTTCTTATTTAGTTCATTCAGTCCTGCTTTTGTCATCTCAATCTTCATTGTGGAGTCATCTCCGGACTTTCCATAGGCTGCAGTAAACTTTGGATCTGTATCGGAACTCTTCCATACAGCCAACGCCCCGCTCTTATCTACGTTGTTCACATTTGTGGCATCTGCAGCATCTTTATTCTCGTAGATTGCAATGACAGCATCTTTGGAATATGTCATTCCTTTTGCCATCGTATCGTCAAATGTATACGTTGTCAGATATGTCGTTGATGATGTGATATGTGGCAGTTTTGAAATGAACTGATAATCCAGTATCTCTGCTTTAGATGCCGTAACTGTACTCTGGTATTTATACTCATTTCTTGCAGAAGTAAAATCAGCGAGTCTGTCTGCATTTCCTGTTGTTACATTCGCCTGATCCGGATTGTTTCTCACTCTCTTGTCAAGTGTTGGATATCCTGTCTCATTCTTTGGATAACAGACAACATCATAAAACCAGTCATCTCCATTAGAGTCTGTGGATGGTAACTGCACAAACCATGGATTTGTTGTATAAGTCACATCTTCCGGTACTTTCGTCTCAACAATCAGATAAAGTCCTAATGGAAGTTTGTCTTTGCTTGTCACACCATTAGCATTTGTTTCTGCCATGGCTGTCCCGCTTTTTCCCATGTAATCTTCCAGCTTGTCTTTTGTCGCTGTATTATCCTCTAAAGCGTGAGCCAGCTTATCATTAATCTTCTGACTCGTAAAGTATGTCTTGTTTCCCTCTGTTTTTGCTGCATCAGATGGTACAAGACCGATGATCTGCTGTAATGCACTTGGCAGTTCATAGATCATCTGGACTTTTCCGTTTTCACTTTGCTGCTCCACATCCCCGACACGAAGATAACTAAACTCAACGCCTTTGATGGCATATTTCTTCAAAGCCTGCTCTGCATTTGTATCCTGTTTTCCTGTAGATGTGAACTGATCTAAATTGACTCCTGCCTGTTTTGCAGCTGTCATGTCGTATTTGTGGATCGTGATGGATCCTGTTTTACTTGTATCAATCACATCTGATGATGCAGCCTTAACATTAACGATCGGTGCAAGTATCATTACTGCAGTTAAAGCAGCAACGGTTGCTTTTCTGATTATATTTTTAATTCTCATATGCATGTCCTTTCCAGGGAATTTTTACCCCTTACTACTTTTTCTTTAACTTTTTCTCTACCTCATAATAATCTGGTGAATCTCTAATTTTCATGACATTTTCGTTCCTTTAACAGTTTTATAATTGAAAAAAACATTAAACAGATATTTTATTCTACAGTTACCTGTTCAATGTTTTTCATAACAATAGTTTTTGTACCATCTGGTTCTTCTTCTACTTTGATACATTCTTTTGTTTGATATTCTTCCATTGGTATTTTTATTTCAATCTCGTTATTTGTTTGTAATTTGATATAGCCTAAGTCTTTAATCGTTTCTTCTTTTTCGACAGTAAACTTATCATATTGCATGTTATAACGTTCCATCTTTTCGTCAAATTCCATTTTCTTCTGTGGATTTTTACCGAAAAGTTCATCTCCAATTTTATTAATTGAAAATTCCTGGTCTTCTTCAAAGATCTTGCACAGTTTACTCTTTGTATCCATCTGGTACTCCAAACCGTCTTCTGGATATTTTTTATTGATTGTCTTAATTGTCCTTGAAAGAATCTGATATTTTCTTTTCGCTTCCGTCTGTGCAATCGATCTTAAAAATCTTTCTGTAAGGTAACAAATTTTATCGCCATTCAACATTTCATATTTCTTTTCTTTTAACATTACTTTCTGTAATGATAGATTAAATATAATACCTTCAGAAATTCTTTTCCCTAATGGTAAAATCTTTTTATGTCTTATGTTACTTATAATCTCTTCATTATCGTATTTCATAAGTTCATGCATAAAACTATTTTGATAATTCAGTTTGATCAATGCATAATAGATTTCCTGGTTCGTTTGAAAGCTTAAGCATAGTAAATCTGCGGATGGAATTTCAACGCTGTCGCACATAATATCAAACAAGCGATCTGCAAGATATGCACTTGTTTGGATAAAGGATTTATCATCTTTCTCATTCATTTGTTCGAGTTTCTGAAAAACTGGTTCTTTTGTGTTCCAGTCTGCAGCCTTCAATTCGTCACTATTGAGTAAATAACATACTTGTTTTCTAACCAACTCTATGACATCTGGCTGCATCATAAATAAATCTTGTGCAGGAGCAAATTTACCAAGTTCGACATTGAGTAGATGAATAACTGCTTTTCGGAATATAATATCATCTGATAAAATAATCATAGTTGACTCCTTCTTCATTAATTATCCATTGTAATTTCTATATCCTCTTCTACTATTATTTCATTATCACTTGCCATATAAGTTTCCTGTTCATAGGTAGCTTCATCTGACCAAAAATTTTCTTCTGACTTCCATGTATTTTCTTCTTTATATTCCGTTGATTCATCTAACCCATTTTCTTTCAACTGATTCTGAATTTCTTCATAAGAATACTTTTCAACATCAATTGATATTCTTTTATTTACAAAGCCATGGTCACCAATATCATATGAATTAATGGCTTCATCCCTTCCATACGCTTTGTAATCAAAATAACCTTCCATACCAGCAGCTTTAATCTCTGGAGCCAAACTGTTATTTTCAAACAATGTATATCCAAGTTTTTCTTCTGGATCTTTTACATTTTCATCAATCCAATCTGGAAATCGTTCATATGGTACTTCATCGGCCTGCAGGCATACATTGGAGATTTCTAACGGAGAAATAATATCCCTTGCATCACAATAATCCATCACTTTCTCATAATCCTGTTCTGGCAACTGCTTTAATTGAGCTACAGCTTGATTTAATTCATATATATCTTCATATTCACTGATTTCAAAATCTGCCTGATAATCAAAAATCGCCATGTCTGGATGATGTTCTGTAAGATGCAACTGCTCTGTTAAGATTCTTTGTAATTCCTGTTCCTCAATCCCCAAAGTAATCCAACATCCTTGATCCAATCCCATGTTATAACTTCTAAGATTTTGAGCATAAACTTTAACATCCTTCATCTATATACCTCCTAAATTTCTAAATCTAATTCCATTTCTGATTCATTGATTACAATATCTGGCTGTTCATACTCTGCTTCTTTTGACAAACTTTCCTGATTTGCTTCCCAGAGATTTTCCTGCTTATAATTTCCATCCAACGCTTCAGATACCTGATGGATCAACTCTGATGTATCATAGTTTTTTGTTGGCATTCCATGTTTAATTTTATCTTGCAATTCTTCCACACTGCTAAAACCAAGCATTTCTGCTTCTTGTTGCTCGGGCAGAAATTCTTTGATGTTTTCTAAGAATTTTTCTTTTACCAATCGGTGACCTTCCACATCATCTGGATGCCTTAATTCACTTTTTTCGAGATATTTAACTCCAGCTTCAATGCTACCTGCTTTTACAGCTCGTTTTATTGCAACCCTTAATATTGCATTTCCTGAATTACTTAGTTCCTCACTCTGTATCTCTGAAATTTGCTTTTGCTGCATATCATGTTGCGGCTCTGCCTGAAATTCCTGATAATTTTCTATCAGATAATCCGAAATTTCTGATGCATTATGGACGGCTCGGAATAACTCGTTTGAATCATTTTCCAAAACTGAAATCCATGAATGAAGATATGCAGCATGATCATTGATTGCTTCATCTGATAATTTAATTCCTAAGTCCATCTGTAAAAAAGCACTGCCAAATTCTGCATTTAATTCTTCTTTCGCATATTCCGGTGTTCCAAATTTGTTGACTAACGGCCGGTTTAAACGATCCGGATGCCCTGTAGAATGTGACATTTCATGAAGTGTTACTGCTAAAAACGCTTCCTGACTCTTAAAATAATCTCTTGGTGGCAACATGATCTTATCTTCTTTTGGTGAATAATATGCCCTGTTCTGCATTGATTCCACAATTTCACATTGACTAGAAGCAATGACTTCTTCGGCCAGTTTTAACATCTCATTTTTCTCCATCGGAATTACTTTAGGAATTGGGCCGATTCCATCAATCTGCTCTGCATTAAAAACTCTAAAAAAATTCACATATGGATTCCTGAGTTTTACTATCTTTTTTTCTAATTCACCATTTTCATTTTCCTCTTCAACAATCTTTGACCAGACCCATTTTTCCAACAGAACTGATTTTGCACCCTTTTTAATCCGATATCCCTGCTTATTAGCTTGCTTTAACGTCATCCAACGTGAATCTTCATATTTTCCAACTGCCGATGCGATTAGAAGTCTTAATAAATTAACTCCTTGGTATCTCGCTCCACTGATTGGATTGTTTGGCAGTCCATATGTACTCACAGAATCCCACATTTCTCGTACAGGTGATACACCATCTTTCATCTTTTGTATTAACTGATCCACAAGTTCTTGTCTTGATTCGCTTACAATCTGTGAAGCTGTTTTTCCCTTTGATTTTGCCATTTATTTTCCTCCTGACTAAGAAAAAAGGCAAAGATCTGCATCTTGCCTTTATCATTTACATATTAGATTTTTTAAATTTTTTCAATGACTGATCTGTTACTCCGAACGCTTCCAGTTGTCTAATGTCTGTTATTTCCTCTCCTGTCAATTCATCTTCATCTACCCATTCAAGACCATCTATATTTTCTGGCCCAGCAACCATCTTCTGAATCCATGCCAGATCATTTGTTTCGATATCACAATTTGTTATACTATTTCTCATTTTTACCACCTTCCTCTCTATACTTAAGATATCTAAAGTATAATAATATTGTTTTTTTCAATGATATATTTTATTTAAATTACTATTGTCTTCTTAGGGTGACATTCATTTATACTAGAAAAGAACGTGTCGATCAAGATCCTGAATCATCTGTATTTTTTGTAAGATCCTGTGAAATCTATACTTCTTTTGGATTTCTTTATATTCAGTTTTTGTTCTAATACTTACAATATAAAGATATATTTTGATATCCTGAATGCTGTATGTATGTCGGATTAGTTTCACACATTTCCTTACAAAACTTTTTAATCCAAATTTCTCGATACAGATTCTTGCAAAAATAACTGTTTCGCCCTCTATGATCTGTTGTGATATACGAAGTAATTTCCGATAAATCAATGTCTTTATCACTCTTCGAAGCTTAAAAAAAGGAATCCTTAAGATTCCTGAAAGTCTTTCAACCGAAAAGTAAGTAAAAGCTTCCTGATCCGCACGCATAATAAAATATGCAAGTACTAACTTTTCTAATTTTGTTATTTTCATACTTCGATATACTAAATGTAAACAATGATGCTTATACTCTGTTGTTACAATTACTTCTTCCATTTTCAGAAAATCCTGAAAAACAGAATTTTTTCTGACAACTTCTTTAATATCATTATCATTGAAAAGAAAATCTCTTTTGTCCTCTGGAGTTAAATAATATCGATTTGTAAATTGTTTTCCCATCGCTTTTTGTTCTGCTTTTACGATATAGCCTTTTTCCGCTAATTTGTTTGTCTGCCTTTGGATTGTACGTTCACAGTATCCTGTTTCATCTTCCATCGTATTTACTGCCGGATAGCAATAGCCTTTTTTATCCATACGGCTTAATAAATTTAAAAATACACTCTTGCCTGCCGTTGTAATCTCTGGATCAGCCATGACTTTTTTAAAACTTGTGAACATCTCCATACTATTTTTCTCCTAAAATCTTATTTAATCTTTTCTCCTGTATCCGGCTCAGTATTCTCTGCCGGCTGCATCTCCCAGTCTGATGTATCCTTGGGTGCTTCTGTCATCTGCTCTTCTTCTGTCTGTTTTTTTTCTGTACTAACTTCTGTTGTTGTAGCTGCAGATCGTTTTGTTTGTTTCTTTTGCGGTCGATTTACGATCACTGCTATTGTGATCAACACAACCATTACGATCACAGCAACAACAAGTGATACTATTTTCCCTTGTCTCTGATTCATTCTCTCACTTCTTTCTGATTTTCAACTGCATAAACATAAGTCCTGTAATCATTTTTTTCATAACTACAAGTAACAAACGTATACAATCGTTTCCTAATACTTTGATCTGGTAAATAACTAACAGATTGAATTCTTGATAGATAATTTTCTCTATCCTTTTTATTTTTGAATTCAATCGGTAATTTTTCTGGTTTGTTTGCACGAGCAGCAATTACTTTTAATGCCCTAGTTTCTTTTGGCAGATATAAAATAATCTTTTGATGCTTCTTCCAGAACGATCGATTTTTATATTTTACAAATATTGCAAACATCGATCCATCTCTCATATGATGCCCATAAATAACATTATTATCTGACATGAAATCTTTTTTACATTTATAATCTAAAAAAATACAACCCGATGGATTGTACTTCTTATAGAATGTCCTATGCAAATATGTACTATTATCTTTTCCCTGAACGATCGGATAACTAACTTTTGTTCCTGGTACTTTAATCCAGGCAACAATGTCTTTATTCATTCTTTTAAGTTTCTTCCAATTGATAGATTTTTCTGTTTGTACTGCTTTTTGCAACGTATCATATTCTTTCTGTGCTTTTTTATATTTCCATTGATTAATCAAAATCTTACCTGCAAAAAAAGCGATTGCTGTAAAACATAGAAACAATAATATATCGCATATCCATTGTTTTATTTTGATATTATCCAAAACGGACCTCCTGCACTTGCACTACTATTTGATTCATTGACAATCAGATCTAAACTCCATGTCTGCTTTGTTCTTTGCCTTGATCCACAATCTGCTACAGTGATTTTCCCATCTTTAATTCCTGTTAATACAATAAAATGACCACCGCTTGTAAAATGTCCTGCAGACATAATTGCTACTACTAGTTTTCCTGTCTTCAATGCTTGGATAATCTGGGGCTTATTTTTTCCAACACCTTTACATTTCACACCATATTTTTTCGCTAATCCTGGAATAACATCATGCTTACTTCCTGCTCCTTTCACATAATATCCCTGACTTCCTGCCCATTGGCAAGTCTGCCTTGGTGTTATTTTCTTTCCAGAAAGCGTAGAGATGCATATTGCCATACTTGTAGGTCCACATCCACTCTGTCCTATTGTTGACGTACTATATGGAATGGATTTCCATGCAGCATCTCCCTGATTATAATAAACAACCTTTAGACCAGAATTTCCTTCCAACAAGGAAATCTCTGCCGAAGAATCCCCTGTTGCAATCGAATAGTATTTCATTACTTTTTCTGCATGATTGGGAGTCCCTTTTGCACCTGCAGGCATCATTGTATCACTGTATTCTTTACTAAGTGCCAAAGTATATTTCCCACCATGTTTTTTTATCCATGATATCCACCGATCCATGCCATAATTATACCCTTGGATTGCAACTTTAATATGATCAATATCATAAGGACTTTCAACATCTGCTTTTTTTAATGCATCTCTTAATTCTTGAACCCCTGCATTAATAGAACATTCTCCATGTCCTGTTGGAATTCCATTAGGACTATGACTATGTCCACCATTATTATTCTTTGTTTTTAAACAGTACAGTCCATATGCTCCTTCTGCCGCCTGCATTGGATCTGGTTCACTTCCCGAAGATTCTGCCTGCATCAAAGCT
>OHBM01003293.1_pt1 | contig 10056 bp, 10 predicted proteins | sample 1577251 | NCBI WGS metagenome assembly OHBM01 (sample SAMEA3541557, study PRJEB24748) | human gut metagenome | biome: human gut; feature: human-associated habitat; material: faeces | place: China | collected 2012
GAAATCCCTGCGTACTCTTTTTCTTCATCGCTTACGGGACATACTATAGCATGGATAAAGGAATATGTCAAGCTGTAAGAAAAAAAGAAAAAACAGCGCCCTGCCCTCTATCCCCTGCCTAAGATGCTCTATTTTTCGATCCGCCATTTTTATACTCTTCCCTGCTTTCCTCTACTTGTGGTAAGATATGGAAAATAATTTCTTTATTTTTTAGAAAGGAGACGCTCCCTCATGGGTATGCTCAAAGAATTCAAAGACTTTGCCCTCCGCGGCAATGTAGTAGACATGGCAGTCGGTGTAGTCATCGGCGCTGCATTCGGAAAGATCGTTTCTTCTCTGGTCAGCCATGTCATCATGCCTCCTCTGGGCTACCTTCTGGGTGGTATCGATTTCTCCAACCTTTTCATCCCTCTGAGCGATACCCCGGTCTCCACGCTCGCCGAAGCAAAAGAGCTCGGCGTCCCGGTCATCGCATACGGAGAATTCCTGAATGCAGTCATTGATTTCCTGATCATTGCTTTCGTCCTCTTTATCGCCATCAAGCAGATCAACCACTTCTTCCCGAAAGCTCCGCCAAAGGAAATCAGAAAGTGCCCCTACTGCAAAGAAGCGATCGCTGATGATGCGACCCGCTGCCCGCACTGCACGGCACAGCTCTGAGACGCCTCTTTCGGCAGCAAAGGCGGTGTGACAAAAACCTGTATGTTTTGTCACACCGCCTTTTTCCATTCACTTTCCCCATGAGACGCCTAAAGCCTCCCCGAAGGGAGGCTTTTTAGAGGTGTTTGGAGTTGTTGAGAAAGATTTGTAACAATGAGTGGAATCATCACGGCCAATGGTGATTTCCTTTTGTTTACGATTCTATATTACCTCACATCGTCTTTATTGTCAAGTATTGTTTATTATTTTCAGAAACAATAATTAACAATCATCCTTCATAAACTTCAAATTCATCCTTGCCGGCGCCGCAGACCGGGCATACATAGTCTGCCGGCAGATCTTCAAACTTGGTTCCCGGGGCGATGCCATTGTCCGGATCACCTTTGGCTTCATCGTAAATCCATCCGCATACAGTGCATACATACTTTTTCATAGTCGTTCCCTCCTTTGGGAAAACTCACAGGGAGACCGCATGTCGGCTTCCCTGTAGGAAGGAAATGTCGGTGCGACCGCAGCTTGTGATTTTGCAAGAGTGAAATCCTAGGGAAACGCTGATTCAATCGCAGAGTCAGATTCTACAAGAATTTTTATACATAGCTTCGTCATAGCCTTCCTTAAATAGCTCGCTATTCGCGTCAGGTTATTCCTCGCTATGCATAAAAATTCAAGAGTAAAATCTGACAACGATTGAATCAGTGTTTCCCTGGAGCGATCGGATCCGTATTTCCCTTCTTTCTACATTTACATCTCTCTATGTAGTATTATATCACAATATTCAAATAGTTCAATATCGAATGATGCGTTTGATACGTTTTTTTCCCTCGCCCAAAATCATCTGCTCCCCACCCATTGACCAAAAGGTCCCGACCTTATATAATAGGTATCGCAAGCCATGCGAGCGTGGCGGAATTGGTAGACGCACAGGATTTAGGATCCTGCGCCTTGTGCATGGGGGTTCGAGTCCCTTCGCTCGCACCAAAAAAAGCACTGTGGATCTCACAGTGCTTTTTTATTGGCAGTCACCTTTTTCGCTAAAGCCGATCTCTCAGAAATTTACCGTCTTCCCATAGTAAGCACATTCGAGGATCTTTGCCATAGCTTCCGCATCTGCCTCACGCGGGTTCTCCGGAGTGCAGGCATCGAGGACGGCATTCTTAGCGATGGCATCCTTTTTGGCAAGGTACAGCTCCTCTGGCACCCCATAGTCTTTGAGTGTCAGCGGGATATCCATCTTCTGATTCAGTTTCTGGATAGCCTCCTCATAGGAAATGACAAGCTGTGCATCTGTGCGTCCCGGAAGTCCGGCCACGCGGGCGAGGTCGGCATAGCGCGAAAGGCAGACTTTCTTGTTGAACTGGATGACATACGGCATCAAGATGGCATTCGCACAACCATGCGGGACATGGAAGACGGCACCGATCTTATGCGCCAGAGAATGTGTGATCCCCAGAAGTCCATTTGAGAAGGCCATACCGGCAAGGCACTGCGCGATATGCATTTTGCCTCTGGCTTCCTTGTCTCCATGATACGACTCTACGATGTTGTCAAAAATATCGGAGACAGCCTGCTTGGAGAGCGGTTCCGTGAAGCCATTCGCAAACTTTGACACATAGGCCTCGGTCGCATGTGTCAGCGCGTCCATCCCTGTATGCGCGGTAAGCTTCTTCGGCATGGTGACAGGGATGTCGAGGTCAAGGATGGCCAGATCTGGCGTCAGGTTGAAATCAGCGAGCGGATACTTGATGCCTGTCGAGTAGTCGGTAATGACAGAGAAGGCCGTGACTTCTGTCGCAGTCCCCGATGTGGATGGGATAGCAACGAAGATCGCCTTCTGGCGAAGCGGCGGTAAAGAGAATGGCTTTTTGATCTCATCAAATGTCAGATTCGGATATTCATAGAAAACCCACATGGCCTTGGCTGCATCAATCGGTGAACCGCCGCCGATCGCCACGATCACGTCCGGCTGAAATTCTTCCATCAGCTTCGCGCCCTTCTGCACTTCTTCGATGGATGGATCCGGTGTGATGCCTTCGAGCGTATAGGTGGCAAGTCCTGCGTCCTTCAGCGCTTTTTCAGTCTTCTGAAGGAAACCGCCTGCCCGCATGGAATGACCACCGGTGCAAATGAAAGCTTTCTTGTGACCCTTCAGCAAAGACAGCTCATCAATGGCTCCATGGCCACAATAAATATCTCTAGGCAATGTAAAACGGAACATAGTGACTCCTCCTTTTGGCATAGAATCATACGGAAAGATGGGTGATCAGGATCTCTTCACCGAAGAAATCCTGATCTGTCCTTCTTCTTATAGTATACACTTTTTTATGCAAACTGACACATGCATGCTTATTTTATATGAAAAAGTCATTGGAAATGAGTTAAAAGCATGAACACAAGAGACCTATCGCCCTCTGCATGTAGAGTGCCGCTTCCTTATGAACACGCCGATCCGGCTCCCTAGCCACAGCCTCTTTTATCGGGTATAATAGTACAATATAAGAAATGCCGATTCGATCACTTATCCGATGGGATCCGTGTTTCCTACGAAAAGCGAAAGGAATCAAAGCCTCTTATGGAAGATCCAAAGAATCAAGTTTTTGTCCACGATCATGGCGATGGACATGTCCACACCCATGTCATCGGGCATACCCATGACGGACATCATCATAATCACAGCCATACGCATGACCCGCAAAAGATCAAAGCGATCATGAATCGGATATCTAAATCCATCGGCCATATGGAGTCGATCAAGAAGATGCTCGAGAATGAGCGGGACTGCGCCGATGTCCTGATCCAGCTCGCCGCAGTGCGTGCGGAGATCAATAATACCGGAAAGCTCCTCCTGAAGGAGCATATGGAGCACTGCATCGTGGAAGCGGTGCAGGAGAATGACCAGGAGGCCATCACGCGCATGAATCAGGCGATCGATATGTTCATGAAGTAATATATGGAGCGCAAAAAGGGGCTGTGAAATAACGATCATCTCATTTTCGCGTTCAATCTGCCGCGGGGGACTTGCAGCTCTCATAGGAGTGACAGGGAAACCTTATCCCAGCTGTCTTTCATGCCATAGTCACCCTATCCGCCCCTGCGGGGCACCTTCCCCTAGAGGGGAAGGCTGCGATACGAGAATACCATCTTCTGAAATAAGGCGGCAAAGTCGCCACGAGAACCCTGAACCTTGAGCCAAATGAAAGCAAAGTAAAAAGGGGCTGTGAAGAAATGTGAATTCATTTCTTCACAGCCCCTTTTTGCTTTTATCCTACGCCAGCGGCTTCGAGCAGACGGCGGGTATAGCTGTCCTTCGGATGGCGCAGGATCTCCTCCATGGCTCCCTGCTCGACGCATATTCCCTGATGCATAATGAGGAGTGCGTCACAAAACCGCTCCGTGAGCGAGATGTCATGACTGACGAAGAGGAACGAAAGTTGTTTCTCTTTTTTTAATGCGATCAAAAGCTCTACTATATCCTGCTGCACCAAAGGATCCAAGGCGCTGGTCATCTCATCACAGACAAGGATCTCCGGTTTCAGCACGAGCGCCCTGGCGATGGCAGCCCGCTGACATTCGCCGCCGCTGACCTCATGCGGTTTTTTCGAGAGGATCTTCAAAGGAAGCTGGCATGCCTCCGCGGCCTTCCTGACGTTTTGCTCCGCATCGGCCCCTTGGACACCCTGCTCTGACAGTCCCTCCATGATACTTTCCTCCAGTGTCCAGCGCGGATCGAAGGATTCGCGAGGCATCTGAAAAATCATCTGCAGCCGCTTCCAGAGATGACGCAGTCCCTCTTTTCCCTCCAAAGGGCTTCCATGGAACAGGAGCTTTCCTTCGGAAGGCAAGAGCAGCCCCGCCGCCATCCTCACCAGCGTACTTTTCCCGGAGCCGGAGGCTCCCACGATTCCAAGCGCTGTCCCTTTCTGCAAAGTGAAGCTGACCTCATGCACGGCTTCGATGGTCTGGCCTTTCTTTTGAAATCTTCGGGTGAGGCCCCGCCCTTCCAGTAGAATATCCATGGCGTCTCCAGTCAAATACATGGTAAGAGAATGCTGACAAAATGCCCGTGCCTGCAGAGAGATATCCTCTCCCCAAGAGATCAAAAGGTACGACGGCAAGAACGCCCCGCAAAGAGCAGCCGCTTCGTGTAGTCTTCTTTCGGATGCTGCCATAGGTCTTCCGCTCTCCCCTGTTCTACGATATGTCCCCGCCGGATAATCATCCCCTGATCCGCGAGCTGCCTTGCGACCTCGATCTGATGCGTGATGCAGAGAAGCGAGCCCTTGATCTCCTTTTTCACCAGCAAAAGCTCTCTGACCACTTCCTCTCTGGCGAGTACATCGAGCGCACTGGTAGGCTCATCCGCCAAAATCAGTGAAGGCTCCGGCAGCAGCGCACTCACGATACCCACGCGCTGCATCATGCCGCCGGAAAGCTCAGAGGGATAGCTGTCCCAGATCCGGCTGGCTTCCTCCAGTCCCAGCTTCCGCATAAGAGAAAAAGCTTTTTCACGAAGTGAAGATGCCGAAATCCGGCCATGCGCTTCCATCGCCTCATGGATCTGACTTCCCACCGTTCGAATGGGGCAAAAGGCATCCTTTGTATCTTGAAAAATGGTGGTGATCTCCTTCCCCAGCAGGCTCCGCCTTTCTTTTGCACTCATTTTCAAAAGGGACTGCCCTTTGAAGTCTATGTCGCCGGTAGTGATGCGTCCATCGGGGGAAAGCAGACCCAGGATGGCTTTACAGAGCGTGGTCTTTCCACTGCCAGACTCGCCGACAATGGCGAGGCACTCGCCTCTGGGAAGCGTAAACGAAATATCCCGGACAGCCACCTGCTCTCCGTATGCGATAGAGACATGGGAGAAGCGGAGTACCTCTGTCTCACTCATTGTACATCCAGCTCCGCAGTGATTTCATAATAGTCGGAAGGATGGGCGGCAAGACCGGTCACACCCTTTCTGGACAAGATCCCCATCTGCAGATAAGAAATGAAGTAAAATGCATGGTCATCCAAAATGATCTGCTGCATCTCTATGGCGAGCTGATTTCGTTTCTCTATATCAAATGTCTGGTGCATCTCTTTGGCAAGGGCTTCCAGCCGATCGTTGTGATAGAAGCCACGGTTCTTGGTCGACTGATCCAGCGTGCAGGTATGGAAGAAATACTCCGGATCCCCCGTGGGCGCCGTGACAAGTGCGCTGGCATACACATCATAATTCCCTGCTTCAAGCACTTTCAAATGGTCTGCCGAGCACTCGACATCCACCTTGATCCCGATCTGCTTCAGATTATCCTGCACGAGCTCAGCTAGTACCGGAAGCTCCATGCGGCCCGGATACGTCAGCCAACGGATGGTCAGATCTTTCCCGTCCTTATCCACATAGCCGTTTCCATCGGTATCCTTCCAGCCTGCCTCTTCCAGAAGCTTTCTGGCTTCTTCTGGCTGGTACGATACGCCATGCACATGCGATGCACCAAACGGAAGGACCTTCGGGAAGGGGCCGACCGCCACCTCGCCGTGTCCTGCCAGCAAATGATTCACGAATCCATCGCGATCGATCGCCATGTCGATCGCCTTTCTCACGCGTATATCCTGCATGACGGGCGAATGCATATTGACCTGACCGAAGAAATTACGGCTGGTGGCCACCTTGGAGATCTGAAATTTCGAGGGATCCTCAAAAAGCGGATAGCTGGCATAAGGCAGTCCGTACGTGGCATCGATATTTCCAGCCTGCAGCGCAGCCGTCATCGCATCCCCATCAGTGACAGACTTCACGATCAGGTGATCCACTTTCGGGCTGCCATTCCAATAGGACGCATTTTTGTGCAGATGGATCTCCGTATCCGTCACAGAGTCTGCCACATAAGGACCTGTCCCTGACGCCCGGCCATCCTTCATGTCTGCTTTCATATCCACTATAGCTGCATAGGGATCGCAAAGATAGAAAATAAGACTCGGGCAAGATTTCTTCGTATGAATGCGCACCGTGTTTTCTGTGGCATCGATCCGGTCGATCTTAAGGTCAAAGGCCGCTCTTGGATTCTTTGCCACCAGCGCCTCCAGACATTCCTTCACAGCCTCTCCGTTCATTTTTCGCCCGCTGGAGAAGGATATCCCCTCACGGAGCTCTATATCCACCGTGCTGTCATCGACGTATTCGAAATGCTTTGCCAGCCATGGCTCTGGAGTCATCGCATCGGACAGGCGGAACAGCGTCTCTCCTACGCCATAGCGTACGGTACTCCATCCGGAATAATTCTCGTGGGGATTTAGTCCTGCATCTCCCATCTCACGGCCATACCCGGTCGTAGCATAGACCACGGTCTTTTCACCCGATGCCTTCTCTCCGCCGCCGCAGCCGCCAAGTGCCAGCGATGTGAAAACAAGTGCAGTCAATGCTGCTTTAGAAATCCTGTTCATGAGCTTCTCCTTATATAAATATACATTGTAATCCGTGATCCCTATGACAGCCCTATGTGCAGGGAAATGAGGCTATCCGCCCTTCTATCACTTTTCTCTGGGATCAAACACATCTCTGAGCGCCTCTCCCAAAAGATGAAATAGTCCAACCGTCAGACACATGGCTGCCCCCGGTGCCATGACCATCCATGGCGAGAGCTGGAGGAAACGACGCCCGTCACTCATCATAGCGCCCCATTCCGGTGTCGGCGGCTTCACGCCGAGTCCCAAAAAGGAAAGTGCCGCAAGCTCCATCATCATCGTCCCGATATCCAGTACCGCCGTCATCAAAAGCGGGCCTGCCATATTCGGAAGGATATGGCTGACCATGATCTTCCAGGAAGAGATCCCCCGCATCCTTGCAATATCGATATAAGCCTCCTCTTTCAAAGAAACCGTAAGGCGCCGTGACAGCCTAGCATACTTAGGCCAGCCGATCACCGCGAGCGCCAGTACCGCCTGCAGCATGCCCCCGCCGGATACGCCTGCCACGGCCAGTGCAAGGACCAGTCCGGGAAAAGCAAGGAAGACATCCGAGAGCCCCATCCATGCCTGCTCGATCCGTCCGCCATACCATCCGCTTCCTGTCCCGATCCCTGCCCCGATGACCGTGATAAGCAGGACGACCAAGAGCGCCCCAAAAATGCTAATGCGCCCTCCGACAAGGACACGGGCAAGCATATCTCGCCCATATCGATCCGTTCCCAGAAAGTGCGCCGCAGAAGGCGGCTGCTCAGCCATCGATAAGTCCTGGACGTAGGGATCCCAAGGGATCAGATACTCAGCGAGCATCACACCCAGCATCAGCGCCAAGAGGAGGCCTCCCCACAAACAAAGGCGCGAGCGGGACGATTTCATATTTTTCATCATTTCTCCTCCGGCAAGCACGGACGGAATCATCGTTTCCCCAGCAGACGCGATACCACATCACCCGCGCCATTCACCAAAATATAGATACCGGCCATCCATACCACATAGGCCTGAATGATCGGATAATCTCTCTGCATAATGGCATCCACTGCCAGCTTTCCCACACCATCCCAAAGGAAGATCGTCTCCACCACGGCTGTACCGGAAAGGAGACTGCCGATAGAAATCGCAAGCAGTGTGACGATCGCCGGGCTTGCCATCGGGATGACACTCTTACAGAGGATCATCCCCTCACTCACCCCTCGTGCTCTCGCCCCCATCACGTAGCCCTTTCGAAGCTCTGACAGTACGACCCCTCGGATCTGGCGCGTATACTTGGCACTCATAGCGATCGCCAGCGTCACCGCCGGCAATGCCACCGAAGTCGAGCGCCCCACAGACACAGCAGGGAACCACTGCAGCTTCACCGCCAGCAGATATATCAGAAGGATCGCGACGAAAAAATTCGGCATCGCATTTCCCAGGAAGGACAACCCGCCCGCCAGAGAGTCACACCAGCCATCTTTCCTGACGGCAGAAAAGACACCCAGCGGAATCGACACCACCAGCGTCAGTGCGATCGATACCGCCGCGAGGTACAGGGTATGCGGGATCTTGGAGGCGATGAGCGGAAGCACCGCGCGCCCAGACACATAGCTTTCCCCCATATCTCCCGTAAGCGCATGCAGCAGCCAATGTCCATACTGCAGGAGAAACGGCTGGTCCAGCCCATATTTTTTTCGCATGGCATCCATGATCTCTTGAGAAACTGCCGTTCCCTGATTTTCATAGAAATAGGAAATGGCATCTCCGCCTGCCAGATACATCAAGGCAAACGTGACAAATGTCACACCGAGAAGAATGAGAAGGCAGGAGATCCCTTTCTTGACTATCCACACCATAGGCATCCATCACTTTTTCGCTTCAATGCAAAAATACGGCGTCGCCGCAAAATTCAGCTGCTCCTCCGGGAGAAGGATCTCTTCGGAAATATTCTCATACAATGTGACCTGCATCCCCATCTCTTCCAGTACCTGCCGGTCCCAGGCAGGACGTTTCTTGGGTGAAAGGGGCATCTGGCGTGCGATGCGTTCGCAGGCCCTGACATCGGTCGAAATATAACGATCAAAGACACCCGCTTCTGCGACCTGCTCGCGATCCCTGTCATAAAGAGCACGGTCTTCCTCGCTATACAGGTAGTTGTACCAGTTCGCATCAAAATTGAGAAGGATCCCGCCCTTTTTGAGGACGCGCTGCCAGCTCATATACGCCTTTTTCGGATGCGGCAGCGTCCACGTGAGATTTCTCGTCACGATGAGATCATAGCTATCTGCGGGAAGCGGCACATCTTCCGCATCTCCCTCGACATAATGGATCGCCGCGGCGAGCGGTCCTGCATTTTTCTTCGCCTCTGCCATCATGGCAGGATTCCGATCCAGTGCCGTCACCTCGCAGCCCGCCATCTGCAGAATGATGGAGAAGAAGCCGGGACCCGCCCCGATATCAAGCGCTTTGATCTCTGTTCTCTCCGGCATGGCATCCTGTACACGTCGCATGATATAGGACGTCCAAAGATCCTTCTGCCTCCCGCAGAGCTCTTTCTGATTGATCTCCGAATAGCTCGGCGCCCGCCTTGTCCAATAGTCTATGATCTCTTTTTCCAGCATCAATGGCTCTCCTTACGATAAAGGAAACGCTGACCCCATCGCAGGATCAGTGTCTCTCCACTCTCTTATTCATAATGAGTCTACCAATAAAAAAAATCCCCCACAAGCCGGGTGGGGGGTTCTATACGAGAGCACACGCCTAAGGAAACGCTGATCAGATCGCAGCATCAGATCTCATATGGTTTTTTATATATAGCGTCTATGACATTCTCTTGATATACAAAAAGGCGATGTGAAATAACGATCATCTCATTTTCGCGTTCCATCTACCACGGGGAACTTGCAGCTCTCATAGGAGTGACCGGAAAACCTTATCCCAGCTGTCTTTCATGCCATAGTCACCCTATCCGCCCCTGCGGGG